>Ga0209501_10005497_pt1 | contig 11691 bp, 10 predicted proteins | sample ArcticOcean_MG_C_4_FD_187434 | JGI IMG/M metagenome (GOLD analysis project Ga0209501, IMG submission 187434) | Marine microbial communities from western Arctic Ocean - ArcticOcean_MG_CB4_134 (SPAdes) (version 2) | ecosystem: Environmental > Aquatic > Marine > Oceanic | place: Arctic Ocean...
TTTTAGCATTGATACTGATGGAGATGGATATTCAGATAAAGATGAAATTCAAATAGGAACTGATCCCAAGAATAAGGGTGATAGATATTACTTAGGTTCATGGCCATATAACCCCTATAAAGATCAAATTGAAGGTTCAGTATTTCCCATTTCATGTCCCAATGATATTAGCTGTGAGTGCACGAGTAATAGTGATTGCATAAATGAAAATTGTCAAAAAGGAGTTAGAGGAGGATTGTTCTGCACTCCTAAAACTGGAGATATTTTCCCTCGATTAGTGGCTGTTGATCAGTATGGTGAATTTATAGATATTTATGACTTCGCGATGCAGGGAAAAAATATAGTGATTGAGTTTGGCCCTGCTTGGTGTAGCCCCTGCCAGGATTTATCTTATTGGCTCTCAACTGGAGATGACTCAATAATAAAAAATAATAGGTGGTGGAAAAGTGAGTATAGTATCATTCGTGATCAAGTTATAAATGATGACATCTTATTTATTACAATCCTATTTGAGAATGAATTAAGAGATCTAGCTACTTTTCAAACAGTTTTAGATTGGCATGATAAATATCCGAATAACAAGATAGTCATTCTAGCTGATGAGTATAAGGATATTCATCAGTGGATGAGACCAACAGGCTATCCATGCATTAATATAGTAGACGAAGATATGAGATTAATTACATTTACGGGGAGAGGCCTAACGGAGGCCTTTGATATTTTATCTAATCTAAAGTAATTTTTTCATTAAGATTATCAGAGTTCTCTTCATTTATAATTCCGTGGGTGGCATTGTCAATTGTCATGTACACAAAAGCTCCGACTAGTAATATTAATAGGAATTCATAGATACTTCTCATCGATTGTTTCTCTTATTTTTTTAAAATGGGTTAATTAGTGACATCTGAATATATTGAAATGGTTTTTCCTCATTTAGCCATCTACTTAATGTTTGAGATTCTCCATAGCTTAAAAATAGTATTGCTCTATCTGAGGCTAGTATAGAAATTTTTGCCTCATAACCAAGGGTATGGACAGATCTTTTATCAATAACTCCATAATCCTGAAACAGCGCAATAGATGTTTTTCCTAACTTTGTTCCAAGGATCTCCACTGGAATTGATAGTGGTAGAGGTTGTCTGATTTCAATGGTACTAAACAACATTTGTTCTCCCATCAAGGGATCACCTCTCCAGCCTCTTGGGCTTAGATTCTCTCCAAAAATTTGTCCCCCCCTTTGACCTAGCACATAGATTGGATTATCACGAGAAAACCATATCCCATCCTGTGGGAATGCATCTCCATGTATAGATTCTAGCTTTAATCTTGAGTAAATTATAAATCCCTTTAACTCATAATTAAAATAACTATCAAATGCAAATTTTTGATAATATGAGTTCCAGTCTTTTTGGCCAATTACTATTCTAGTTTCTATCCCAATACCTTGTTTTGGAAGATACGAATTATCAGCGCGTGGTTTTTTATTTAGATATCTATAATTAATTGTAAGAGCATTATCATGACCCTCAGCGGGCTCTGGAAGTCGAGGTTCATAACTATCAACATCATATACACTGTCACCTGATTCAACAACCCATAGTGAATCATAAAAAATAAATGATTTTCGATCTGATGATTCTAGTTCAAGCTTCAATGAATGATTAGAATAATAATTATTTCCATTGTTATATGGAAAGCTTGTCCAGATGTGGAAGCCATCTCTTTTTTCTAGAAGGCTAGCTTTATCATAAAATTTCGCAGAGAAATTGCTATTATAAAAGTAATTAACCCCAAACAGTGGACCATTATATGCATTGGTGTAGCTAAACACAAAAAATGTTGGGGGGAAGTCTTCTTTAAAGTTTTTCAGTGTGTAGTTATAGCTTCCAGTGGAAACAGAAAACATATTTCTCCCAATTCTATCCATCCAATTAGTCGTACCTATTATCCCGGGAAATGGCAGGACTGATGACATTATGTGTTTAATATTTTTTAGTGGCTTATATTTAATAATTGAATTTGAATAGTCTACCTTATTACGACCGATCTTGTTAAAATCAATTTTTTGAGGGGGTTGGTGCATCTTCCAGCTAGAGAATTGTTTATTAAAGGTAGTTTCAATGGGATCTATTGCTCGATTAGGATCAATCTTAATAATTCGAGTAGAATCAACATCATTGAGTGTATTGGCTACTATTAAATTTTCTTTTGGATCTAGTTGTATTCCCCAAACGCCTTCAGATAAATCAGTGCACTGCGTAATAGAATTATTTTTATCTAGTTTGAATAAATTAGGGATTCCTGTTCGATGACTTGTGAAGATTATATTTTTATCATTATCAAATATTGGCAGATAATCTACAGATTCATCAAAAGTTTTTCTTGAGACATCATTTGTTTCAAGATTAAGCAAATAAACATCAAGATTACCATCTTCTGTTGCCATCCCAAATATAAGCTCATTCCCATCCTTGGAAATTGATGGCGTTAATATCTGGACATCACCCCTAAAAAAAGTTAATTGCTTTTTTTGTTTAACGCCATGCATATCAATTTTATAGAGATTTGACGTGGAGTTTGTGTGTGATACAAATATTATTTCATTCTCTGGAGTAAATACTGGATAGGTCGCCCGCAAATCATTTGTTATCCACTCTTTTTTCTCTGAGTTCACATCATAGAGACATAAATCATAAACACGTGAATTATTGTTTGCATAGTGATACTTTGAATATGCCAGATATTCATTGTTCTTTGACCAGTTTATAGATTGATGGAAATGTCCAAAATCAATTTCATTTTTATTGAATTTTATTTTCTTCTTTTCTTTCTTTTTATTTTTATCTTTATCATTATTTGATGTCGTATCAATGGACGCAATCATAAGTGATAGATAATTATTATCATCTTCATCTTTTCCAATCATGGCAATATGCATGCTATCACTACTAAATTTAAATCCTGATGTTAATGAACCTAATTTAGAGATAGGTAGCTTAGAAACGACGCCGGCATCCTCATAGGTTTCCTTTTGAGATCGATAGCCATAATAATAGGTGCTCACAGTTCGCCTCCAATGATCATTGAACTGAGCCACGCTAATTCCCGTCGCCTCTTTAAAGGCCTTATCAAACTTAAATAATTTATATTTACTTCGATGATCCAGTAATTTTACAATACTAGAATCTCCATACCTTTCGGTCATTAGTTTTATTTTAGAGAATCCATCGTGATGCGGGTCCATAGATGATGTTGAATTCTTTAGAATATTGTATTTATGATTTATTTCGGATCGATATGGACGCCAGTCTTCGGTGTAGTACTCAGCTATTCCCTCTACAAACCAGCTGGGAGTGCCTCCATAGCCAAGGGAGAATGGCTCGGGAAGCCATGTTTTCACTTTATTGAACCACACAATATGCTGAAGCTCATGGGCAATTACCTGCTCAAGCCATTTTTGATCCTCCAGCCAAATGGCAGCATCATTTTGATCTACCCAGATAAAAGTTGTATTGGTAAAAGTTGCAAAGCCATTCATTATCTCATCCTCTGTGGTTAAGATTATATCAATCACAGGGATGCTATCAAGCTCAATCTGCCCTAGCAATATAGGGAGCACCTGCTCAGCGATATTGGCTCCTGCGGTGGCAATGGATTCAATGTCTTTGTGATAATGAACATTAAAATTTCCTGTTTTAATTGTGTACCACTCAAATTCAGAGTGCACTCTCCCGCTGTTCTGCCATGTAACCTCATAATTAATATTTGAATATAGAAATGCAGAAAGTATTAGAAAAATTACTAACTTATGGGGGTGCACTTTAATGGTTAATCTATTCATTGATAATAAATTATTTTAATGAAGAAAATATTATGAAAAATAGAATTATAAAGCTAGCTATAATTACATCTTTTGTTGGTTCAATGAGCGCAAACGTTAACTTTAGCGAAGACATCTCCCCCATTATCTATGAAAATTGCACTGAATGCCATCGAGATGGTGAGATAGGTGCCTTTTTACCACTTACAAACTACTCTCAGGTTTTTAATAATCAAAATTGGATTGCATCTGCAATTTCCATTCCTGATGACTATAGGCATGGGGATCCTATTATGCCTCCATGGCCCCCAGATCGAGAGTATAGCACACTCGTTAGCGAGCGTTTTCTTTCAGATAATCAGATTCAGTTATTTCTAGATTGGATTGATGATGGTGCGGAGCAGGGAGACCCATCTCTTGAGCATCCATTTCCAGAATTTTCAGAAGGTTCTGCAATTGGGGAGCCTGACATAGTTCTATCAATGGAAGAGAGCACACAAATTCAAGGGAACTATCAGGACTACTACAGATGTTTCATTTTTGAGTTTGATTCAAATGAGGATATATATTATTCAGCAATAGAGGTTAGACCAGGGAATAATGAGGCCGTTCACCACTCGGTTATTGTTGCTGTTCCACCAGGTAGCGCAGATGATCTTGATGCAGAAGATGATCAATATGGCTACGAGTGTTTTGGTGGCTTTGGTGTTACTGAAATGACAGATCTTTTGGGTGGATATGCTCCAGGGACAAAGCCCAATAAATGGAGCAATGGACTTGCCCAAAAAATTCCAGCTGGTTGGGATCTGCTTGTGCAGATGCACTACGCCCCAGTTCTTGAGGATATGGAGGATCTCACTGAAATTAATATCTTCACAATAGAAAATGATTTAGTGGAAAGAGAAATTCAGTCATTTACAATGATAGATCCATTTATCGTTATTCCTCCTCATGAAATCACAGAGGTCTATAATACAATTGAGGATGTTCCATTTGACATAAGTGTTGTCAGTTTTTTCCCACACTCACATCTACTTGGTGATTCATGGGAGGTGTACGCAACAACAGCGAGTAATGATACCATCTCATTTATTCGCATCAATAATTGGGATTTTGACTGGCAGAATTATTATTATCCAGAGTACATGCTCCACGTCCCCGCAGGTTCAACTATACACGCTAAAGCTGTTTACGATAACACCACTAACAATCCAGACAATCCAAACAATCCCCCCCAGTGGGTTTTTTGGGGAGATGGAACAACAGATGAAATGTTTTTCTTGCCAATTCTGTATGTTCCCTATGAGGAAGGAGATGAGTCTATCCCCTTGGGTGACCCAGAGTCTGTATCTGGAGATGTTAATTATGATGGCTCACTGAATGTAATAGATGTTGTTTTAATTGTTAATTATATTTTAGATGCTGAAGAATTTTTAAATGATCAAATATTTATTGCTGACTTTAATGAGGATGGATCTGTAGATATCCTTGATATTGTTGAAATTGTAAATTATATCCTAAGCTTATAGTAATGAAATCTGTATTAATTTTTATTTTATTGATATTTAATTTCCATTTTATTTACAGCCAATCATTTGACCCATTTTATCTAAAGGATAAAGACCGATCCTCCATTGAGAGAACAGGAGATTTCTTCCAGATGGTAATTCCGATAGCTGGACTTGGGTACACCTATTATGCAGATGATGTAAGTGGAAGAAAACAATTTTGGAGTTCGTATCTTTCTTCGTTATCTTTAACATATTTTCTAAAGTACACCATTAATAAAGAAAGGCCAAATGGGCATTGTTGTGAATCCTTTCCATCTGGTCACACCGCATCAGCGTTTGCAGGTGCGATGTTTATCCAGAAACGATATGGATCCAAGTATGGTATCCCCAGTTTAATTTTGGCTTCATTTGTAGGGTACAGTAGGGTTCATGCAAAGAAGCATTTTTGGGAGGATGTAATTGCAGGCGCACTTATTAGTACAGCAGCAAATTTAATTCTTACAGATAAAAAAGTTGGTGATAATCATATTAATACAGCCATTAACTTTTATCCACATTCTAACCAGTTGTCATTACAGTTTTCTTTACACTAGGTAGATTCTATGATCATAATATTTTTATTTATTAGTACTTTAATTTGTCAGATTGTTCCATTCGAAACAACTTCAATTAAATTAATAGATCAGGATATACACAATGAAATTTATATATCTGATACAATGGTCAGTGCCCCATTAAATATCGATCTAGTTGAGCTCTCTAGTATATTAAGTAACGGTGAGAACATCTATATTGAGGCGATTGTATCAATGGAAACTTTAAGAACAATTAGATTAGAAGCAAACTACGACGCGCTCCCAGGTGGATCTAGATTCTTTTTAATAGATTTAGATGAAAATGCAGTTATTGGACCCTTCTACATTGAAGAGGATATAAATAAAATTGATTTGGGGCCTATCTATTCATCTCATTTTATTGTTCAGTGTATTATCCCTAAAACGCTAGTCTCTAATGATTATAGCATCAGAATATCAAATATATCTGATATATCATCAGCTAAAGTTAATCAAGATAAGAAGTACCACCCTAAAATAGAAAACAGAGAAAACCCTATAATTATTGTAACTGGATTTTGGCCTCCAACTAACGAAATGATAAGGCACTTTAGCCAGGATATTAATTTAAATCCTAATGGATGGCAGGGTGAAGACTGGAATGGATATGGATATGATATCATCTCATTTTTCCCTGAGTTCAATCCAGAAGATTGTGATAACTGCGATCAGGGATACGGAGACCTTGAGGTTGATTATCAGGACACCTCATATGATTTCTGGACAATGATTGCTGAGATCAATCCATCTACAATCATCACTTTTTCAAGGGGGTATATCGATTATAGTTGGGAGCTTGAATATAATTTTTACAATAGAACCAACTGGTACGCAGATTTCACTACGCCATTCTTTCCAACTCCGAATCCCCCAGATTCAGATGCCCCAATAAATTTTTTAAGGAACTCAACACTCCCAATGGAAGAAATAATGAATGAAATAAATTCCTCAGATCTCGGATTGAATTCATATATAGATATTAATGGTGATCCTGGGCATTATGTCTCTGAGTTTATGGGGTATCATGGTGTCTGGTATCATGACCTATATCAGTTTGACAATGTAAACCCCTGCTATCTTGCTGGTCACGTTCATGTTGGAGGACTAATTGATTGGGATACAGCTCAGCAGGCAGCGGAACTTACCATTGCCAAGGTTATCGAAGAACTTGAAGAATATGAATATATTCCTGGTGATACAAATGATGATGGGAATGTAGATGTGCTTGACCTTGTTTCTGCGGTTGCTCATATTCTTGGTGAGCAGATATTGTCTGGAGGCTCTTTCTATTCTGGGGACATGAACTCTGATGGAATTATCAACATCCAGGATATTATACTAATCATAAATCTAATTCTCTAACCCCTTAATTATAATTAACTAATGAAAACTGTTGCGATACTAGGAGGCTCAGGGTTTGTTGGTGAGTATATTATTGATGAACTTCTGGAATCTAAATATTCTGTAAAAATTATTAAGAGAAAGCAAAGTGTCAGTTATCCTAGGGGTGGTTGTCAAGAAGTTGTCGTTGATTTATATTCAGATTTTTTACATAAACAGCTGAGTGACTGTGACTGTGTAATCTATAATATTGGGATTATCAGGGAGTTTCCTAATAAGGGGATATCATTTAAAGATTTGCACCAGGACCTGGCTATTCATGTGATTAATATGGCGCAGAAGGCTGGAGTGAGAAAATTTATTTTAATGACAGCAAATGGAGTAGATCGCTGCCTGACTGATTATGAGAAAACAAAATTCAAATCTGAGCGACATCTAATGAAATCTAAACTTCAGTGGACCATTTTTAGGCCATCTGTTATTTTTGGTGATCCAAAAGGAAAAATAGAGTTCTGCACACAAGTGAAAAGAGATATGGTGAAGATTCCATTTCCATTACCAATGTTTTTTAGTGGGGTTAATATTTTCAAAGCGGGCTTATTTAGAATGAGCCCGATTCATGTTAAAAATGTTTCCCAGTTTTGTGTAGGTGCTATAGATAAAAAGGAATCTAATCAAAGGATATATGAGCTTGGAGGGACTATAAGCTATAGCTGGGCAGAGATGATTAGGACGATTTCAAATGCATCCGGTAAAAGAAAGTGGAGCATCCCAATTCCAATTCGAGTAGTTAAATTTTTAGCATATATTTTTGATCGCTTCAGCTGGTTTCCTGTTACCCAAGATCAACTCACTATGCTAATCCAGGGAAATGTGTGCGACAGCTATAAATACTATGCTGATTTTAATATAGATGAGATAAATTTCAATATTACATCCCTAAAATATTTATCATGAATGAGAAACTGATTAAAATAATAAACGTGGCATTTTTATCTTATATGGTTGGGATGTATACTAGGAATTAGATCAAACCTTTATTATCTAGGATCAATGCTGACGGGTATATTTATTATTGTGCATTTCAATATAATATCTCAAGCAAAGAAAGATATAACTTATAATAATGTTCTACGGTAAATTTTTGGTCCGACGTGCTATTATTGTGGGATGAGGTTCAAAATGATTTATTTTCACTTTTCTATAGAAAAATCTATTTTTATATTATCAGCTATATGGGTACATGTCTTCCATTGATGTATTACATAAATAAACAAAGTAAAGGTTAAACATGGAATATAAATATATATTAATTATAGTCTCAGTAGTTATAATGATTATGGCATCACTGATGATTGCAAAAACTAATGAAAAGCAGATTGTTCTTGATCCGATTACTAGTTTTTATGATCTTGAGGCAAGCTCTATCTTTGGTGAAGCTACCAAGATGGAGTTATATAAAGGCAAAAAGATTTTGATTGTGAATGTTGCTTCAAAATGTGGGTTGACCCCTCAGTATGCTCAGCTTGAAAAATTATATCAGAAGCACTCCGATAAACTTATTATTCTTGGATTTCCTTCTAATGATTTCCTAAAGCAGGAGCCTGGGAATAATGAGCAGATTGCTAGCTTCTGTTCTACAGAATACTCGGTGACATTTCCACTATTTGAAAAAGCAAAGGTAAGGGGATTAAAAAAACATAGCGTGTATGATTGGCTGACAGATCCAAAGCAAAATGGATGGAACAAAAAAGGCCCATCGTGGAACTTTACAAAATATCTTATTGATGAGAATGGAAAATTAATAAAAAGATTTTCTCCTAAAACCTCCCCTCTCTCTAGTGAGATTACTACGTTGATCAAGTAAAATATATTTGCATTAAATATCCAACCATCCTTAAATTAGAAACGAAATAAACAAAAAACGTTTCTAATGAAAAAAATAAAAGATATTATATTAAAAGAAGGATTTCGCTCTATGGCAGTCAATGGAATTAAATCCTTTACCGTTGAGAATTTAGCGTCAAAACTTGCGATGAGTAAGAAGACTATCTACCAGTATTTCCCAAAAAAAGAGATTCTAATAAAAAAAATCATTGATTTTAGAATGAAAAAATTAACTAATGAGTTCAATCAAATTATCAAAGAGGAGAGTGATCCCATCATCCAGTTTATAAAAATCAGGGAGCATAATATAAAATTTGCAAAAAGATTTAATTTAGAAAAGCTTACCCACCTTAAGGCAAGGTACCCCAATATTTGGAAGATTATTGAAAAATATAGATTTGATCGAAAGAATATATATAAACAAATATTTACTCTATCTCAAGCCCAGGGTGACTTGAGAGAAAACCTAGATCCGGAGGTTTGCGCAGCGCTCTATATGAATATATTTAATTCAACATTTCAGCCTGAATTTATGAATGATAATAATTTAAGCATTGATTTGACGATCGATCATCTTCAGGAAATACTTTCAAATGGATTCTTCAATAAAAAGGGAATCAAGAAAATGAATGAGTATCAAAATAATAAATTAGCCAGATTCATTGGTAGTAGTAAGTAGAGCGCAGAGATACCATGCTTACAGTTCCCTACCTAATATTCGCACTTTTTATGATTCACCACAGCAAAAATAATTGCAACTTCGGACTTTACTTCATCATTTGTGGCAGCCTCCTTGGCACAATGCATGATAGCTATGAGAACAGTTGCAATAATTTTTATCAAAATATTTACTTGGATAGGAGAGAAAATGTACCAGAATAAATATATAAAACCAATTTCAATTGTGATAATCATAATTGCGGTAATCCTTTGGATATTGAAGAGAGCTAAGTGGTAAATAGAATCTATATACATCTGTATATTCTTATGATGGGCTATTTATTTATTTCATGTTCAACATTCAGCTCATCAATAAATTTAGATGAGAAAATAGAGAATCCTAATGGAGATGAGTGGCTAGCTGAAAACATTGAACTTTCCGATGATTCAAAAATTCCTCAAGAATGGTGGAATATTTTTAAAGATGATAATTTAAATATTATAATGAATGATTTTTTAGAGAATAATTATGATCTTAAAATTGCACTTCTATCACTTCAGTCCTCACAATCGCTTTCCATATTTAATAAAAGCAGCCTACTCCCAGATCTATCTTTTAATGTTGGGAATGGGATTACGCAAACAAACAATAAAGGAAATCAGTTTGAGAATATAGGGATGCCTACAATGGACTCTATACCATATTCAGGTAATCCGGATTCAACAATTTACGTAATTAGTGGTTTTGAAAAATTAGAAGTGACTAATATAACTGAAAATCATCAATTAAGTTTATCAAGTCAATGGGAAATTGATCTTTGGGGTAGAGTATCTTCAAATAATCTATCAATAGATAAGGATTTAGAAATACAACAAAATGATTTTGATTTTTTTAAATTTTCGCTTATTTCTCAAGCTATAAAAATATATTTCAATGTAGTGGAATCAAATGAGCAGGTTAGTCTAGCCAATTCATCCGTAATCGCAAATCAGGATGTTTTTAATATTGTTGAAGAGAGATACAACAAAGGAATTGGAACATCACTACTTGATTATCATTTAGCAAAATCAAATTTATTAATTTCTCAAGCATCTTTAGAGCAAAGGAAAATGATTCTTGATACTTACAAGAGACAGCTTGAGACCCTCATTGGCAGATATCCAACTGGGAATGTGATAATTTCAAGTTCACTTAGCAATTATTTACCAGCGATTCCAGGAAATCTCCCGTCAGATATAATAAAAAATAGGCCAGATATAGTTTCATCATATAATAAGATTGAATCTGCAGAGCTAGATTTATACCATGCAAACAAATTGAAATACCCCTCTTTTAGATTAACAAGCTCTGTGGGCACATCATCAGGAGAATTAAAAGATATATTAAATGGAGATGCACTTATATGGAAACTGGGTTCAAACATATTACTCCCTATTTTTCAAAATGGAAAACTAAAGGCAAATGAAAAACTAGCTGGATCAATATATGAGAAAAGAAAGATTGAATATTACAATACTCTGCTTAAAGCATTTTCAGAAATTGAGAACAAATTAAGAGTCGATCAATTGCTTAACTCTCAGGTTTCACTATTAATAGAGGCTCTTAGTGAAGTAGAGAAAACATATCAACTCGCAAAAGATAGATACCACAAGGGCCTAATCGATTTGATAACTGTGATTGATAGTCAGAAAAGAATGTTCGATACAAAAAGTCAGGTAATTGTAGCAAGAAAAGCGTTAATTGAAAATAGAATTGATTTATTAATCTGTTTGGGGGGTAATTTTAGTGAGCTATAAAAACAATCTATCAAAAGTATATCCAATTCTTGTTATTAGTTTGGGCGTATTAATTTGTTTT
>Ga0209501_10005499_pt1 | contig 11689 bp, 14 predicted proteins | sample ArcticOcean_MG_C_4_FD_187434 | JGI IMG/M metagenome (GOLD analysis project Ga0209501, IMG submission 187434) | Marine microbial communities from western Arctic Ocean - ArcticOcean_MG_CB4_134 (SPAdes) (version 2) | ecosystem: Environmental > Aquatic > Marine > Oceanic | place: Arctic Ocean...
TAAGGGTTAATGAAACCCATTTAATATTTAATAGAGCACAAATTTTAGAACTTATAAAATTATCCTATGAACTTATGAAAGCAGATAAATATTCAAAAGAAATTGGAGAGAAACTTATAAATTTATTTGATGAAAAATTGAAACGTGAAAATCTCATTGGGGACAAGCATTCTGAAGTTGATGAAATTGTAAAGTTTATTGTTAAAAATAATTTAGCGCATCGTTTCAGTATCCAGAGTTACCTAGAAGATACATATGGCAACCTTCTACTTTATCTTAGAACATTAAATAATAAAGATAAAGATGATTTCATAATTTTCTGTGATATTTATGAAATTGCATTTAAAGAACCAAAAAATTCAGGATTTTTAAAATTATCAGAAAAAGCAAGAACAAAAATTTTTCAAATATATAAACGAAAATTAAGATCAGATAGACAAAATACTCAAATTGTAGAAGGTTTATCAAAACTAGACGATGAAACAATTAACTTTCTTAGTGGCGTTATAGAAAGAACAGATAATAACAGATTAGGGAAAAAACTTGGCGATTCAATTAGACAATTAGCTGTATTTTATGAATTTGATAAAAAACCATCAAAATTTAAAGCATTATTAAAACCGTTCTTTAAAAAAGTTCCAAAGTCAATCGTAAAACAAACATTAGCTGAATCATCAGACCTTGATGATTTCCTGGTGAAAATGAAAGATACACAAAGTAAAATAATAAAGGACCAATTTGACACATTTACAAAAAAACAGAGAAAGAAATTAGAATCACAAGGCGAACACGCACTCATTTCATTACAGTTAAATCAAAATTATCAAAAACATAGCGAACACCATCGTGAAACTTTTTATCAAGGATTGAAACAATATTTGAACGGTAAACATCACAAATTCAAATATTCCGAATTTAAGACTTTAATTAACTTATACGGACCAAATGGAACAAAAATGAAAACAAATATTACTCCAAAAATAGTAAAGCGCTGGATAAAGACCATGAAATATAAAAGACGTCCAACCGCTGTTGAACTTATTGATGCACAATCATTAATATCTCGAGTAGAAGCAATTAAATTATCCATACAAACAAAGATACATTTCAAAGGTATAAATGAAACCAAAGAAATCTTAGAAGAGCTTGATCTTATTTACAATAATGCATTAACTGATAATTTTAAAAAGATAGATTCAGCAATAAATAGTTTAATTAATTTAAAAAATAAAATAGGAAATAATAGTCCAGAAACAATCCAAATAATAAATTCAATTATAGCTGATTTAAAAATTGAAGGTGTATCTGAATATTATTTATCTGATAATTTTGATTATGAAGATTCATTGAAACTTGGAGAACGTTGGGGTACTTGTCAATCTTGGTCAAGTAAAGGTCACCTTAATACTGGTTTAGTTTCAACAACAAATGATGGTACAAAAAAATATGTACTAATTAAAGATTTAAAGGGGCGTTGGTTGGCAAGAGCAATTATACATTTAGTTATGTATGATAATGAATGGTGTGTTCTATTAGATAATAACAGATACCATCAAAATAAGGAACAAAAAGCATTAATTCAAAATTTTGCAAGATACAAAGCACAAAACTTGGGAATCAAAGTTATAGATTCAGAAATTGGAGTTGATAGTTCAAAATTAGTTATATTTGGTAAAACTGGAAGTTTCTATTCTGATTCTGGTCTGAAGAGTTCAGAAATTAATCCGGAAAAATATACTGAAAAATATCGTCCTCAAAATCAACAGATAATAAAATAAGCTTTATTCCTCAGGATATTCAAAATTGCTTTTGTAAAGCAAGTGGTCTCTGAATTCTCGACTTCTTGCTCTTAGAGCCCTGTAAAATTGCTGATTATTTTTTCTTGCGTCTCAAAACCTGACGACGTCTTTTCCTATAATTCTTGTAATATACTTGTCTAATCATAGGTAAATTCAAAAAAACACCGCCAACCATTAAACCGAGTGCAAGAGAGCGATAAGATTCAATAAGTAACATAGGAAATCCTAAAATTATTATAACTCTCCCAAAAGTACTTAATGCAAAATGAATTGGTTTTGCACCTTTATGATATCGCTTTACTCTGTGATAAACTCGCTTCATACACTAAAAAATTAGTAATACTATAAAAAAATTACTTTCCAGCTAAAGAAGATAAGATATCTGACGTCTGTAATAGTAATCCTGATATAAAATCTTTTGTCACACTAGTATCAAAATACAAACCTAGTACTAAAATTGCAATAACTGCAGCAACAAGATAATGTTTCATAATTAAATTATAACTCACTTACTTTTAAAATTTTAGATGGAGCGTTAATTGAACATTGCATCAACAATTCCTCGAGAAATGTCCAAAATACCTTGACTAAAATACACTGCTAATTCAAAGGCCGGTTTTAGATTAGTCACACCGAGACCAGCAAGATTTCGAGTAGGGTCGGGAAAAAATACAAGTCCTAAAACTACAATAATCGAAATAAACAACAACCATTCATGAAGCTTATTTGTAAACCAATACCACATAGAATCAAAATGCTTTTTAATGTATTTATACTTTTTGAGTTAGGAGACGTAGATTAAAATCAAACATATATACTTGACCACAGCAATTCCGTATACGAATGCTAATTTGCACATAGGTCACGCTTATGAGAACATTTTGGCAGACTTTCTAGCTCGATATTACAGACAGCAAGGCAACAAAGTTATTTTTCAAACTGGAACAGATGACCACGGATTGAAGAATTATAAATCAGCAAAGGAGGAAGGAATCTCAACAAAGAAATTTGTTGACAAACATGCAAAAAACGTCGAAGAAGTTTTCAAGAGTATTTCAAGCTCTCATGATCAATTTGTAAGAACTGTTGACTCAAAAAAACACTGGCCGGGAGTCCAAAAACTCTGGAAAGCAATCTCAAAAGATTTGTACAAAAAGAAATACACTGCAAAATACTGTGTAGGTTGTGAAAACTTCTTGCTAGCTAAAGAAATAGTCAAAGGCTGTTGCGAAATACATCCAGGGAAACAACTTGAAATAATTTCAGAAGAGAATTATTTCTTCAAACTTTCAGACTATAAAGAAAAATTAATCACACTAATCAAATCTGATAAATATAAAATCCAGCCAAAGGCCGCAAAGAATGAAATATTATCTTTCCTAAAAAATGATTTGAGAGATGTTTCGTTCTCAAGAGAAAAATCAAGACTACCTTGGGGAATTCCAGTTCCTGGAGACAAAAAACAAGTAATGTATGTCTGGGCAGATGCTTTACCAAATTACATAACAGGTGTAGGTTACGGTTCAAATTCAAATAAATTCAAAAAATGGTGGCCAGCTCAAACTCATATAATTGGAAAGGATATCTCAAGATTCCACGCAATTTATTGGCCTGCAATGTTGCTCTCAGCAGGACTTGCAACACCAAAAGAACTGCTAGTACATGGATTTATCAACGATAAAAAAGGTAGAAAGATGTCTAAATCAATTGGAAATGTAATTGATCCATTTGACCAAATTAATACTTACGGTCTAGATACTGTTAGATATTATTTCCTTAGAAGTATTCCATCAAACCAAGATGGTAATTATTCAGAAGAAGATTTGATTGATCGGCACAACACAGAATTAGTAAACACACTAGGTAATCTTCTTTCAAGATCGTTAAACTTGATTGAAAAATCGGGTGGAAAAGTTCCATCAGGTAAATTTGATATATCATTAAAGAAAGAATATACTCAAGCTCTAAAGAACTTAAACGAAAGCGTAACTAACTTTGACTTCCATCATGGAATTGCATCAGTATGGAAATTCATAGCAAAAGTTAATCAGTATGTTGACAAAACAAAACCTTGGACTCTAGACGGAAAGAAAAAAGAAAAAGTACTTTACAACCTGGCAGAAAGTTTGAGATTAATCTCGGCACTGACTTATCCAATTATTCCAAACGCTTCTGAAGAAATTGCTAAACAATTAGGAATAAAGAAAGTTCCATTAATCAAATCAGCTTCAATTAAAGTGGGAACAAAAATAAAGAAAGGTAAACATTTGTTTTCTAAAATATAAAAAAAGGGAAAACGAAAGATTTACTTCCGTTTTCTCATTCGAATTTTTCCTAAGCCTTCGTTAGTATCTAAAACTGCACGAACTGCTACAACTAATCCAGCTGCACCAACGAATGCAATAAAGCTACCTAATGCTGTTGTTACATAAGATGCTGTAACTCCAAGAAGTGCGATTTGTGATAAAGTACTTACACCACCGACTCCTAAAAGTAACAAAACAACAACACCCATCAAGAACGTAACAGAGTTTTCACGTGTAACATTCAAGAATCCTACAATTAATCCCAAAACAAATAGAATTGAGACAATTGAAGTAGCGCTTAGGAAGCCGGTCAAAACTGTGGAGAATAGGGAAACCAATACTCCTAGCAGAAATGCCCACTTTCCATATTCATGGGTTTCAATCATAAGATTCAATGTCTTTAGTTCTTTAAATATCTTACTCTGAATGATATTTACGGTATCCACCAATCAAACTCTTAGCATTATAACCTTTAGAATGTAAAAACAGTGCTGAATAAACGCTTCGGGTTCCTCCGCCACAATAAACAATTATCAATTTATCTTTAGAAAGTTCTTCATATCGATCTTCTAATTCTTGAGTAGAAAGGTACACATCATTTTCAATATGTCCTTTAGCTCGTTCATCAGATCTACGAACATCTAAATAAACACCTTTACTTTTCTTCGCTTCTTCCTGCGAAATTTCCAATATTACCATTTTTTTGAATGCGAGTACCGGGATTTGAACCCGGGTCACCACCTTGGCAAGGAGGAGTGATACCAGACTACACCATACCCGCATGAATGGGGCCACGCGAATTTGAATCGCGGTCGCCTGCTCCCAAAGCAGGAAGGATACCAAGCTACCCCATGGCCCCGTGTCAGTTCTCACGAATTTCCAATTATAAACCTTGCGCTTAGAGATGTAATCACTAATCAAGAGTTAATCAATTATATAAAGAATCATATACATTTAAAATTATGGCTTCGCACAACGTTAAGATGCACGAATTTATTGGACTCTTAATGATTTTTATTGGAACCACTTGGGCAGGATATGGTCTTTATTTGATAATGCTTTACTCAAACTTGATCTTAATCCCTGGACAAGAATTGATAAAAGCACTACACGGTCCAGTATTTGTAGGCATTGGTGCAGTAATAGCCATTTTAGGTTCGATTGAACTCAGAGAAATCTTACCGGGAAAAAACAGATGAGAAAAAAATTAACACGAGAAGAAATTGAATACGGTATGAAAGAATTTATCCAAGGATTGCTTATTGGTGCAATTGCTGGATTCCTTATGGGAAAATTCCTATAGACACTAAACTCTCTTGGAAAGTTTTATAAAGGTCTTTTAGAACGATTAGACAGCGAGCCTGTAGCTCAGTCTGGTCAGAGCGACTGGCTCTTAACCAGTAGGTCGCGGGTTCAAATCCTGTCAGGCTCGTTCGCCATATATTCAAAATGGGCAATTGTAAAGGAAAAGGTTCACAAAAATTAGCTAGACAAAATACTCTTGTTAATGCAATATATAATTTTGTAACAAATAATCCGGGAGTTAATGCTAACGCAATATCAGGCCATCTTTATGCAGACTTAAAAATGAAAAACGCAGGTCTGACAGTCAGAAAAATTGGGTTCTTTATTCCACGATACTGTAAAAAATATATTAGATTTGAAGATCAAAATGAAGGAAGATCATATTTTCCAATTAAAGATCTTGAAAGTGTAGTCAAAGATGATGACTAATCAGTCCCTTTTTATATTAACATTCTAACGCAGTATTATGTCAAAAATAAGCGCAATGCTGTTAATTGGAACTGAAACAGGTTCAGAAAAAACAGTCTATTCCGAACTAAAAAAACATGACGAAATAGAATTTGTATATGAATTATTCGGAAGTTGGGACATAATTGTAAAGCTTGAAACTGAAGATGTTCAAAGAATGGACGAGTTTGTATCAGATATTATTAGAAATATTCCGGGCGTAAATTCAAGTGCAACTTTGATCATTTCTAGATAAATTTAAGAAGTTGCGTAAGCTACGAACTATATGAACTCTCAATACTGGGCAGATCAGATTGCTGAAAAACTAATCAAATCAAGAAAAAGGAAATATTTCACTGTTGCCTCAGGAATTACACCATCAGGTACAATCCATTTTGGAAATTTTAGAGAAATAATTACTACAGATATTGTTGCAAGAGCCCTAAGAGATACTGGAGCAAAAGTTAGATTCATTTATTCTTGGGACGATTATGATCGATTCAGAAAAGTTCCAGAAAATATGCCTAAGAAAAATATTCTAAAAAAGAATCTCGGAAAACCAGTAATTCAAGTTCCAAATGTTTTTGGAACCAAACACAACTCTTATGCTCGACATCTTGAATCAGAGTTAGAAAGTACTGTAAAGGTTGTAGGAATTAATCCAGAGTTCATTAATCAAGGATTACAATATCCAAAAAGAATTTACAGTAAAGGAATTAAAACTGCATTTCAAAATAGAAAAAAGATTGCAGAAATTCTAAATAAATATAGAAAAGTTCCTCTGGCTGAAGACTGGTATCCGGCTTCAATCTATGATTCTGAATCTGGAAAAGATGATACAAAAATAATTAACTATGATGGAAAATACAAAATCACATACAAAAATAGCAAAGGAACAACAAAGAATCTAGATTTCAGAAAAGATGGAAACATAAAACTTCGTTGGAAAGCCGACTGGCCAATGAGGTGGGCTCATGAAAGAGTTGACTTTGAACCGGGCGGTAAAGATCACTCAACTTATGGAAGTTCATACACTGTCGGAAAAGATATAGTAAAATTATTTGATTGGGTCGCTCCAGACTATGTAATGTATGATTTCATTAACATGAAAGGTGGAACTGGAAAAATGTCCTCCTCTGAAGGAAATACTCAGTCACTTGCAGATGTGCTAAATTTCTATATTCCAGAATTGGCAAGATATACTTTCGCAGGAAGAACTCCAAAAACAGAAATATTCTATCCCATGGATGAAGGGATTATCAAACATTACGAAGATTTCTATTATACTGAAAGAGTTGCATTTGGAAATGAAGAAGTAAATGATAAAGAAAAAATACAAAACAAAAGAATTTACAGAATGTCCGTAGTTGATAAAGTTCCAAGAACAATGCCAATTCAACCATCATTCAAACATTGCGTTGAACTTATGAATATTTACCAGGGAGATATTAACGCAGCACTAAACTCTCTAAACTTAAAACGAAAAATTGACAAAGATAGATACACTCAAGTTCTAACTTGCGCATGGAATTGGATTAATAAGTTTGCAACAGAAAGATATGTTTTCAAAATAAACGAAAAGACTCCAAGAGTAAAGCTAACAGATAAACAAAAATCGGCAATAGAAGAATTAACAAAAACACTCTCAAAAAAATTAACAGAAAAACAACTGTTCAGAGAATTTGGAAGAATAACAAAAGAAAACGAAATAGGTGCAAAAGATTTCTTCCAACCAATTTACAAAATATTAATCAACAAAACGGCAGGTCCAAGACTTGCACCATTTATTCTAGCAATAGGTAGAACTAAAGTTAAAAAATTATTAACTATCTAATCTCAATTTCCCAAACTACAACTGGAACTTCAATCTTCCAATTATTCAAAACTTGTGGATGCAACTCTCCAATAATTCCGACCGCAGTTCCATCTAAATAAACTTGACCAGACCGTCCAGTAATAAACATTGGATGATCTTTAGAAACAACTTTCAATTCTTTTCCAAGAGTTCTGGCATAAGCTTGTAAAATAGTTTTAGCATGAGTGAAATTTACTTTGCTTCCAGCTTCAGAATAAGCCATCTTCCACATATCTTCGCTTCCAACTTGAGAACGAGTATTTAATTTAACACATTGTCCCAACTCAAAAATCTTCTGAGGATATTCAACATTAGTATTCTTGCTTAACAATTCAACCAAAGACGGAGTCAGCCAACTTCTCATAACGGACCAATTGCTTGAAACAGGATTAGCAAGCTCTACAATTTCATCATCAGGTAAATTCATCTTCTCAAAAAGATTCTTCTTATTGGTTAAAATAAAAGTAGAAATTTCCTGAGCTCCCGTACCAACCATAAGCTCTCGAAGTTTTCTATTTCTAACGGTGGCTGGTTTCAATTCACCTTGAGTGAAAAACTCTGGATAATGAGGTTCAATATTATCAAATCCATAAGCCATTAACATATCTTCAACTAAGTCCATTGCATGCATTATATCTTGTCGATAAGTTGGAAATTGAAGATGAACATGACCTTCGTCAGTCTTGTCAACTGAAACAACATTGTATCTGCTTCGTTCAAGTAAACTCTTAATTTCTTTATCGCTTGGCATAAATCCGAAAGTTCGTTTTATCAAATATTTATCAACTTTGAAATCTTTAACTGCAAATGTTGGCGTGACAATTATATTATCTTTTGAATCAACAATATTGACTTGTTCAATCTTTCCACCTCTATCTGCAAGACTCATTGCCAAAATATTCAAAGCTGTCTCAACATTTCTCATTTCAAGACCGGTTACTTCAATCAATAAATTCTTACTCCGTTTTGTAACTCTTCCTGATTTCTCTGAATTAATAATTGGTGGCATTGACACAACATCATTTGCTCCATCAATAATAATCGGATAAACATCATGACTATTTACTAAGTGTGCAAACTCTTTTCCTTTAGGATGAATATCAAGAACTTCGGCTGGAGTCATTTTTCTTTCTCCGTCTAAAGGTTCAAACTTAAGTCCGTCCGGTTTAGTTGCAGTATAAAGCAGCGGAGGAACAATTTTATCTAAGTTAAAAATTCCAATTGCAACTTCGCTTCTTCGTCTACCAAAAGTTCCAGCAATCTTTTCTTGAGCTTGAATTAATTGTTTTAGAATATCATCATCAATTTTAATATCGCGAATAATTGCCGCAGCAATACACGGTCTAACTTTCTTAACTTTCTCAGATACATTAATTGTCATAACTGGAGCACTCACATTATATTTCGGAATACCTTGATTCTTAGAATAGTGTGAACGTAAGGCCCGCGCAATTCCTTCAACATTCCAAAGATCAGGTCTATCTGTGGACTTAATTTCAATTTTCAACTCATGACCTCTAACTCTCTCAAGTTCACCTTTGACAAACTTCAAAGATTCTTCAAGCTCTTCAATAGTAAACTTTCTACCTACTAGTTCTTCCAAATCTTGTTTGTGTACATCAATTGTTGGCATTACAAAATTACCTCCTTTCGTTTCAACCAATCTAAATCATCGCTGAATAATTCTCGAATATCTTTGCTTGCAATTTTCTTCTGGAATAATCGATCTATTCCAAATGCTCCAGCTAAAACTGGCGCACTAATTCCCAAACTTTCAGTAATTTCAGGTCTGAATATTCCCGCTCCACCAAGTTCAACCCATTTTCTCAATTCGAGAGAATAACCATCAATCTGAACACTCGGCTCAGTGAATGGATAATAATCCGGGAGGAATCTAACTTTAGTTGCTTCAGCGAATTCTTCAGCGAATTTCTTCAAAACACCCATCAAGTTTCCCATATTCAAATTATCATCAACAACCATAAATTCTAATTGATTAAATTCAATTAAGTGAGTCGCATCAAGAACATCAGGTCTAAAAACTCGACCAATTGTAAAGTATTTTCCTGGAACTTTGAAATCTCCTGCCATAACTCTTGCAGAAACCGAAGTAGTATGAGCTCGAGGCATTAACTGTTTTGCAATCTCTCGATTCCAAGAATAATTCCAACCTATAGAGCCCGTTTTTCCACCGTTCTCGTGGGCTGCTCTAACTGCATCAACAATCTTTCCTTCCGGAAGTCTTCCAAGTTTAGGACTATTCAAATGATAAGTATCAGTCCAAGTTCTAGCAGGATGATTTTGAGGTTGATAAAGAGCATCAAAATTCCAGAATTGAGTCTCAATAAGAGGCCCATCCATCTCTTCAAAACCTAATTCAACCATCTTTAATCGAATATCATCAAGAAATTGTAAATATAATTGCTTCTTACCTATATCTGCCGTAGGAACTGGAGCCTCAACATCATATCGTCTAAATGCTGCGTTCTTCCAGGTACCAGATTTAAGCATAGCTGGAGTTAAACGCTCAATTCGCTTACCTTTTGGTAAGAATTTAAGCACTTCTGAACCCAAAGCATTTCCTTTCAAATGAATTGCAACTCGTGGAATTGTAGAAATCATCTTCTTTCTTTTTGACAAAACAACATATGCATGTTGTAAATCTCCAAGTTTATCCAAACCCATTTCACCATTCCCGATTTTCTTCAATAATTTTGATTCTTCACTATTTTTAATTTTTCGACCTTCAGTAGTAATCTTCAAACCACCTTTGTCAATAGTAATCCATCCGGCTTTGCGACAATATCCCATAGCAAAACGAAGTTCATCAGAACCTAATCTTTTCTCAGCTTCATTAATAACCAATTCTTCTTTACGAAGCAGTTCTAATAATCGTAATTCAGGTAAACCAATTTCCAAAGCAATCTTTCCGTTCCCTTCAAGAACTACAACTTGACTCTCAGCCCGAATAATATCTGCTAATTTCTTATTCTCAATATACATTGCGCTTCGATAAAATTCAGATTTAGTCAAATCTTTATGAGCGTCAACTAATTCTCGCTTAGCCAAACTCTTCAAAATAATAATTTCAGAATCCTGTAACATTTCAGCAAGTTTAATCAAATTAGTCATATCAATACAACCGCCTTAAGATTTAAATAATTATGTCTATAGAAAGTGTTCTTTAGAATAAGAAGAGACAACCACTTCGCATAATATTAGTACTTATTGAATCAATAAAAAACTATCTCTTTTTCATATGAATGTCCATTTGAGGAAATGGAATCTCAACCTTTTCTTTATCGAAACTAGTCTTCAAGGCCTTAATAAATTCATGAACAACTCTGCCTCGACTCTCTCTATTTTTAACTCTCAAACTTACAGTAAATGTTATAGCGCTATCTCCAAACTCTCTAAATCTCAAACTTGGTTCATACTCTTTAATCGTTCCATCAACAGATTTTTGAACTTTTTTTGCTACAGCCAATGCAACTTTTTCAACTTTTTCCAAATCAGAATCATATGCAACACCACAAGAAACTAAGGTAGTCATTTCAGTTTTGGGAGCATTGTAATTTCTAAAGACAGACTCCGCAATTTTAGAATTTGGTAAAATTAAATAATTATGATCCCAGGTTCTTAATCTTGTTGTACGCCAACCAATATCAACTACATATCCTGCAGTCTTTGCATCAAGTTCAATATAATCTCCAAGTTTCATTGGTCTATCCGCCGTGATATAAATAGCAGATAAGAAATTAGAAAGAGTATCTTTAAGCGCCATCGCAACAGCAATTCCTGCAATTCCAAGTCCTGCTAGCAAAGGAGTAATTTCAACACCAAACTGTTTCAAAATAATAGATAAAGCAATAAGAACACTGTATAAAAATGAAGCTCCTGAAATAAAAGAACGATATGAAAGAACAAAAAAAGTTAAAATTACGGGAAGAGTACATTTAAGTCAAATCATATTTGAT
>Ga0209501_10005502_pt1 | contig 11683 bp, 9 predicted proteins | sample ArcticOcean_MG_C_4_FD_187434 | JGI IMG/M metagenome (GOLD analysis project Ga0209501, IMG submission 187434) | Marine microbial communities from western Arctic Ocean - ArcticOcean_MG_CB4_134 (SPAdes) (version 2) | ecosystem: Environmental > Aquatic > Marine > Oceanic | place: Arctic Ocean...
TTTCTCCACCAGAAATAATTATATCCTTAGATCTATCTTGGATTTTTACATAACCATCTGGATACATAACTGCTAGATCCCCAGAATGAAACCAACCACCTTTCATTGCTTTGTCAGTCGCTTCTTTATCTTTGTAATAACCTTTCATTACAATATTTCCTTTGATCATTATTTCACCCATTGTTTTTCCATCTCTAGGAACTGGCTTCATGGTTTCTGGATCCATAACATCAATACCTTCAGTATTGGGATATCTAACTCCTTGCCTAGCTTTAATCTCATTTTGTTTTTCTTCCTCTAAATCGTTCCATTCATCATTCCATGCACATTGTGTTACATGCCCATAAGTTTCTGTTAATCCATAAACATGCATTACTTTAAAACCCAGATTTTTCATTTTTTTAAAAATAATACTTGGGGGTGGAGCTCCTGCAGTTAGTACATGAACCTTATGTTTAAGCTTTTTTCTTTCGCTTTCTGCAGCACCTGTTATCATATTTAAAATAATTGGTGCTCCACCAAAATGAGTTACATTATACTTTTCTATTAATTCAAAAATTTTCTTAACAACTATATTTCTAAGGCAAACTGTTTTTCCATTTAGCATTGGAATAGTCCAAGGATAACCCCATCCATTACAATGAAACATGGGAACAATACATAAAAAGTTTAATCTATTAGGCATGTTCCATGCTACAGCACTTCCTGTAGACATTAAGTATGAACCTCTATGATGGTACACTACTCCCTTTGGATTGCCTGTTGTTCCTGATGTATAACTTAATGAAATAGCTTGCCATTCATCTTGAGGTTTTTTCCAAATATAATTTTCATCTCCTGTATTTAAAAATGTCTCATACTCTAGATTTCCAATCTTTCCCAATTTAGATTGGTCTGCATATTTGTCATTTATGTCAATAATTATAATTTTCTTTTTTATCGTACTTAATGCTTTTTTTACTACTTCGTGAAACTGTCTATCTACAATTAATACTTTTGCATCGCTATGTTCTAAAATATATCCTACTGTTTTAGAATCTAATCTTACATTTATTGTATTTAATACTCCCCCAGTCATCGGGACTGAGTAATGTGCTTCAAAAATTTCAGGGGTATTGAAAGCCATAACAGAAACTGTATCCCCTTTGGTAATTCCAATTTTTTCTAAAGCGCTAGCAAATTTAGTACATCTCTTATAAATTTCAGACCAAGTATATTTTCTATCTTCGTAAACTAACGCCTCATAATTAGGATAAATATCTTTTACCCTCTCAAGGAAAGACAGAGGTGTTAATGGAACAAAGTTCGCATTATTTTTTTCAAGATTTTTTTCGTAGTCACTCATATTAAATTAACTTATTTTAGATTCTTCTATTATTTCTGCAATTACTTCTTCTTTTTTGTGCCCCATTAAATGAACTCCATTCACACCTTTAATTTCCTTAAAAGATTGAATTAATTCAAGACAAATCTTTTTACTTTCTTTTTTTGCATCTTGTGCTTGTTCTAATCTTTTAACTATTTCATCTGGGACATCTACACCAAATAAGTTATCGTTCATCCACTTTGCGCTTTTTGCAGATGTAAAAGGTCCGAGGCCGATTAAAAAGTAAGTTTTTTCTAAAATTCCAGAATCTTCTAAAACTTTCATATAATCTTTTAATTTACTTATTTCAAAAACATACTGAGTTTGAAAAAAATTTACCCCAGTATTTATTTTATTAATAATCTTTTTTGTGTCTGGCAATCCTTTCGAGGGAATCTCCGCTCCACCAATAAATAACTTTGGTGCAGGATCGATAGATCTTCCAGATGGAAATTTTTTTTCTGTTCTCATCATTTCAGCTGTAGCAACCAATGCTAAACTATTAATATCATTAACAGGTTTAGTTTCTGGTTGATCTCCCCTCTTTGGGTCATCTCCAGACAAACATAAAACATTATGTACTCCTAAAGCTGATGCTCCTACTAAATCTCCTTGTAATGCTAATCGATTTCGATCTCGAACTGTTAATTGCAATATTGGATCAATACCACTTTGAGCTAAAATAATTGCGGCGGTTAGAGCTGACATGTGAACCTTAGCGCCCGGGCTATCTGTAACATTAACCGCATCAGCAACATCTTTTAAAGATTTAGTTTTTTCTAACAAAACTTCTTTATTTGAAGCATCCGGAGGAGTAGTTTCTGCAGTAAACACAAACTCTCCTGAACTTAATTTTTTGTGTAATAAGCTTTGATATTCCATTTTAATTAAAATTAAAGTTCATTATATTTTTACTACCTGAAATACCAGACTTATAATGAGTGTTAATTCTGGGTAATATCCGATCAAAAAAAAACTTTGCTGTTTCTATTTTATCCTCAAAAAACTTTTTGTTATTTTCTATTTCCCTAAAGCTTATATCTAAAACTTTTAGCCAAGAATAACCTACTGCAACTAAACCTAAAACTCTCAAATAATCATTACATGCAGCGCTAACATCATCCTTTGAACTTTTAATACCTTTCTCAACCCAGTCGGTAAAATTTATTAATATCTTTAGATATTCATTTAATGTTTGTGCAAATAATTTTGTTTCTTCATTTTTTTTATTTTTTTCAATATCTTCTTTAATTAATTGAATATAACTTCCAATAATATTTCCATTTTTGTTTATAAGTTTCCTAAAAACTAAATCAATTGCTTGAACAGAATTTGTTCCTTCATATATTGGTGTTATTCTATTATCTCTATATAGCTGCTCAATACCCTGATCTTTTGTATAGCCATATCCACCAAAAATTTGCATTGCTTCACTAGTAATTTCCATTCCCATATCTGTAAATAATGATTTAACCACAGGTGTCATGAGAGAAACTAAATCTGATGCTTGTTGTTTAATTTTACTATCATTATGGTACAAACTTACTTCAGTTTGTTGAGCTAACCAAAAACTTAATGCTCTCTCTCCTTCGATCATTGATTTCATATTTAATAAGGATCTTCTAATATCAGCATGATCAATAATTGCATCTGCGCCATTTGTTGATTTACTATTGTTTGATTTTCCTTGTTTTCTTTCCTTAGAATAATTTAAAGCATTTTGATATGCAATTTCAGATATTCCCAAACCTTGAATTCCTACAACGATTCTCTCTAAATTCATCATAGTAAACATTGAGCTCAGTCCTTTATTTTTAGGACCAATCATATATCCTGCTGCTTCATCAAAATTTAAAACACAAGTTGCGGAACCTTTAATTCCCATCTTACTTTCAATTGAGCCTGTCGAAACACCATTTCTTGGACCTAAAGAGCCATTTTCTTTAACTTGAATTTTTGGTACCAAAAATAAACTAATTCCTTTTGTGCCGAGCGGGGCGTCACTTGTGCGCGCAAGAACGAGATGTATGATATTTTCTGTAAGATCGTGGTCTCCAGAGGTTATAAATATTTTCTGACCAGTTAATTTAAAAGTTCCATCTTTTTGTTCTGTGGCTTTTGTTTTTAATAACCCTAAATCTGTTCCACAAACTGACTCCGTTAAACACATTGTTCCACTCCAAATTCCATTAACCATATTAGGAAGAAACTTTTTCTTTATAGAATCTGTTCCATGTTGAAGTATACAATTATAAGCACCAATGCTTAACTCACTATATAGTTTGAAGGAAAGGCTAGCCGAAGATAACATTTCATCAAAAAAAGCCTTAATAGTATTTGGCATCCCTTGCCCACCATACTCGGGATCGCATGATAAAGATGTCCAGCCGTCTTCAATAAATTTTTTATAAGCTTCTTTATATCCAGGCGGGGTTATTACTACTCCATTTTCAAGTTTAGTAGGATTTTCATCTCCAATTTTTGCTAAAGGCAATATAAGGTTTTCGGTTAATTTTGCAGCTTGTTCTAAAATATCTTTTGCTAGATCAGAGTTTACTTCCCTATATTTTTCTAACTCATTATAATGTTTATTATCTCTCAACTTTTCGAAGAGAAACATCATATCATTTATGGGAGCAGAATAAGTAGCCATTAATTCATCAAGGGTTTTCCTGTTAAAAGAGTATGTTTAATTCTGGCTTGAGTTTTTTCCATTTGAATAAGTTGAATAAATGCTTCTAATTCTAAGGCATACATATCATCCTCAGATAATTCTTTATCAATAGTTGTATTTCCTCCACTTAATACAAATGCTAATTTTTTTCCTACCACCATACCATGCTCCATAAGTTTCTTTTCTTTAAAAAGATTTTCAAGAGTTTGAAACATTTTATCCCTTACTTGGTTTCCTGATAACTTAAAAATTGGTTTTTTTGGCGGTTTATATCCATTTTTTTTCTCATTGATCAAATTTTCAGCAACCGCAAGTAGTTTATTTCTATTCATAATACTTTTATCTTTTTTTAGTAAAAATTTTAATGGCATAGCTTCTACAGGTGAACTAGCTGTTTTTCCATAGCCGATAATATCAAATACTTTTTGTGGCGCAAAGTCAGGATCTTTTTTAGCTTCTTCAGTTCCGATCCATCTCCACAATAATTCTTTAGTTCCTCCTCCAGCAGGTATTAAACCTACTAGTGTTTCAACTAATCCTGTTACTATATTAGTGTGGGAAACCACATAATCGCTCTGAACTAAAACTTCAAATCCACCACCTAAAGCTAAACCCGATGGGGCGGCAACAACCAAATTGTTACAATATTTTAATTGTTTGCACGTCATTTGAAAATGATGAATGAATTTTTCAACTGCTTTCCAATTTTTTTCTTTTGCAAACTCCATAACATAATTTAAATTTACTCCTGCTGAAAATTGCATTCCTTCATTTATAATTATTAAATTTTTATCTAATGCATTTTTTAATGCATCCATTGAATCATAATCTAAAGTATTAGCTTTAGTATTAAATTCTACAATTTTGTAGTCTTTATACTCATATATAAAAGCTGACTTATTTTCCTTTTGAACTTTTGCTAACTGTTTTATTTTTCCTAAGGTTTCTAAATTTGTATAAATTTGTCTTTTTCCATAAAAGCTATCAAGCTTTTGATTGTATATATTTTTTATAAATTCATTTAATTGAAGTTGATTATCTTTTTCTACAAAATATTTTATACCAAGTTCTTCAAGCATTTCAAAAGGTCCTCTTGTCCAATTAAAACCAAGCCTCATTGCTTCATCAATATTGTTATAATCTTTTGTTACATTTGGAATTAAAGAAGACGCATAAAGAATAACTTTTGAAACTACAGACCATGCGTATCTCCCATATTTATCATTTCTTGAAACAAGATTTTTTAGACTAATTTTATCCTCAATATTAAGATCAATTTTTTTAGATATAGAATATTCGCCAGTTTTTAAATTAATTGCTTCTAAAGTTTTTTTACCATCTTGCTTGTTCATCCGGTAAAAACCACCTTTACCCTTTCTTCCTGTGTAGCCATTTTCAACTAGGTTTTTTACTAATGGTATTTCTTTTGCTACTTCGTGAAAAACATCTGATGTGGGTAATTCTTTAATAAAACTTCTTAAAACATCAGCCATTAAGTCTATTCCAATTAAATCATACAATCCAAAAATACCTGTTTTAGGAATTCCCATTGGTCTTCCAAAAATTGCATCCGCCTCTTCTATACTTAAGTTCATCTTAATTGCTTCTGTCATAGCTACTTGCATAGCGTAAACGCCTACTCTATTACCTAAAAATCCTGGTGTATCTTTACAAATTATTACTCCTTTTCCTAAATTTTCTTCACAAAAGATTTTAAGAAAATTTATTTTTTTAATATCATTTATTTCTTCACTAACTATTTCCAGTAAACCCATATATCTCACTGGATTAAAAAAGTGCGTTATACAAAAATCTTTTTTATCTTCTGCAGACATTTTTTCCGATAAAACTTTTAAAGGAATCGTTGATGTATTAGAAGAAACTATCGAGTCAGGCTTTCTTACTTTTGAAATTTTTGCATAAAGATTATGTTTTATATCTATACGTTCAACAACAGCTTCTACTATCCAATCTGCTTTTCCAACTAGATCAAAATTATCCTCTATATTACCCACTTCAATATTATCAATTTTACTTTTATCAATCAGTAAAGGAGGGCGAGATTCAAATATTTTTTTTTTTGCTTTTTCCGCAATCTCTGTTTTTAAATCTAATAATGTAACTGGAATATTAGCATTACATAATTGCGCAGCAATACCACTTCCCATAGTTCCTGATCCAATGACAACAACATTTTTTATATTCATTGGGATAGATACTATTTAAGTTTTGAAATTATTGCATCACCCATTTGTGAGGTGGATACTTCTTTTTTGCCTTGAGACAAAATATCTTTAGTTCTTAGACCATCATCAAGAACCTTTTGAACTGCTTGCTCAACATTATCTGCTTCTTTATCTAAATTTAAAGAGTATTTAAGTGCCATTGCAAAACTAAGAATTGTCGCTATCGGATTAGCTTTTCCTGTTCCAGCTATATCGGGAGCTGAGCCATGAACAGGTTCATACATTGATCTCATTTTACCATTTTTATCTTTAACGCCTAATGAAGCAGATGGTAATAAACCAAGAGATCCTGTTAACATAGCAGCTTCATCAGATAAAATGTCACCAAACAAATTATCGGTTACAATTACATCAAATTGTTTTGGATCCTTTAAAAGTTGCATTGCGCAATTGTCTGCAAGCATATGGTTTAATTCTATATTTGCATATTCTTCATCTTTAACTTTTTGAACTTCTTCTTTCCAAAGCATTCCTGCTTCCATGACATTTGATTTTTCGCAGGATGTAACTTTATTATTTCTTTTTTGTGCAAGCTCAAAAGCAACTCTAGCAACCCTAATTATTTCACTACTAGTATAAGAATGAGTATTAATTCCTTTTCGTTCACCATTCTCTATAGGTATTATTCCTCTCGGTTCTCCAAAATATATTCCTCCTGTAAGTTCTCTAACAATCATTATATCCAAGCCGGAAACAATCTCAGGTTTTAAACTTGAGGCATCTACTAGCTGGTTAAAACAAATTGCCGGTCTAAGATTTGCAAATAATTTTAATTCTTTTCTTAATTTTAAAAGAGCTCTTTCTGGTCTTTTTGAAAATTCTAAATTATCCCACTTTGGGCCACCAACTGCTCCTAAAATTACAGCCTCTGACTCTAAAGCTTTGTAAAAAACTTCATCTGTAATTGGTTTTTTATACTTTTCGTATGAGGCGCCACCCACTAAACCTTCTTCTGTTTCAAAATCTAAAGATTTTTTTTTATTAAACCATTCAATAATTTTTTTTACCTCAGTAACAACCTCGGGCCCGATTCCATCCCCTGGTAATAATAAAATTTTTCTTTTTTTTACTTTAATCATTTTAATTAAACCAAGGTTTATTTTTTTTCATTTTATTTTCATAAGATGATATCTTCTCAGATTTTTCTAAAGACATAGCAATATCATCTAAACCGTTCAGCAAGCATTTCTTTTTAAATTGATCAATTTCAAACTTAATCCTTTTATTTCCAAAAATAATTTCTTGTTCTGCAAGATTTATCTCTATATTTTCTTTTCTATTAGAATATTGAACAAGATTTTCAATTTTTTTTTCATCTAAAATAATTGGTAGCATGCCATTTTTAAAACAATTATTGTAAAAAATATCTGCAAAACTAGAGCTTATTACACACTTGATCCCAAAATCTAATAAGGCCCAAGGAGCATGCTCTCTGGATGATCCGCAACCAAAATTTTTCCCAGTTAATAATATGGTTGAATTTGTATAGGGATCTTTATTTAATATGAATTCCTTTATTTCTTTTCCATCCTTATCATATCTCATTTCAAAAAATAAGCTTTTCCCAAGCCCAGTTCTTCTAATTGTTTTTAAAAATTGTTTTGGAATAATCATATCTGTATCTACATTTATCATAGGTAAATTTGCTGGTATTCCTTTTAAAATATTAAATTTCTTCATGTTAATTCTGAAATTTTCTTACATCAGTTAAGTGACCATCTATTGCCGCTGCTGCTGCCATCGCTGGGCTTACTAAATGAGTTCTTCCACCGCGACCTTGACGACCCTCAAAATTTCTATTTGAAGTAGATGCACATCTTTCCTGCGGATTTAGTTTGTCAGCATTCATAGCTAAACACATCGAACACCCAGGTTCTCTCCAGTCAAAACCTGCTTCTTTAAATACTACATCTATTCCTTCGCTCTCCGCCTGCTCTTTGACTAAGCCAGACCCAGGAACAACCATTGCATTAACATGTTGAGCAACTTTTTTCCCTTTAATAATCTGCGCAGCTTCTCTTAAATCTCCTATTCTGCCATTAGTACAACTTCCAATAAAAATTCTATCAACTTTTATATCTGTAATTTTTGTATTTGGTTTAAGTCCCATATAATTTAAAGATCTGTTCATAGATAATTTTTTATCTTCATTGTTTTCCTTATCTGGATCTGGAACATAGCCATTAATTGCAACAACGTCTTGAGGAGATGTTCCCCAAGTAACCATTGGACTTATATCATCGCCTTTGATTTCTATCTCTCTATCAAATTTAGCTCCTGGATCAGACTTAAGATTTAACCAATATTCTTTTGCCAACTTCCAGTTATTTTTTTTAGGTGACATTGGTTTATCTTTTAAATATTCAATAGTTTTTTCATCAGGAGCTATTAAACCTGCTCTTGCCCCTGCTTCGATTGACATATTACAAATTGTCATACGTTGTTCAATATTAAGATTTTCTATTACAGGACCAGCATATTCAATAACCATACCTGTTCCACCAGCGGTACCTATTTTGCCAATTATTTGTAAAATAACATCTTTTGATGTGATACCAATTGGTAATTGCCCTGTTACATTTACGCGGAAATTTTTTGATTTTTTTTGAAGTAAAGTTTGTGTAGCTAAAACATGCTCAACTTCTGAAGTTCCTATTCCGAAGGCTAATGATCCAAAAGCTCCATGCGTAGCTGTGTGACTATCGCCACAAACTATTACTGTACCCGGCTGAGTAAAACCCTGCTCTGGCCCAATTATATGAACAATCCCTTGACGCTTATCTTTCATACCAAAAAGTTCTATACCAAACTCTTTACAGTTTTTTTCTAAGGTCTCTACTTGAATCTTTGACTCCTGATCTTTAATTCCTTCCAATCTGTTGGTTGTAGGAACATTATGATCTGCTACAGCTAGTGTAAGATTTGGTTGTCTAACTTTTCTTTTTGATAATCTTAACCCTTCAAAGGCTTGAGGGCTTGTAACTTCATGAACAAGATGTCTATCAACATATAATAAAGCTGTTCCATCATCTTGTTGATGAACCACATGTTCTTTCCAAATTTTGTCATAAAGTGTTTGGGGCATTATAGAAAAAATTATATTTATTTTTTTTTTAATTTTTCTTTTTCTGCATCTTTATTTTTTAAATCTATTTTTAGTTCCGTTGTCGCAGAATCTGTTTGACTTGTAGTTTTTTCTTCAACAATTTTTTCTGACACATCAACACCAATAGTTTTTTTAATTTTTTCAGAAATTCTTGCTGATTTTCCTTTTCTATCTCTTAAATAATATAATTTTGCTCTTCTAACTTTTCCTGATCTTACAACTTTGATAGAGCCAATAATTTGACTATATAATGCAAATGTTCTTTCTACACCTTCACCAAACGAAATTTTTCGAACTGTAAATGAAGAATTTATATCTCTATTTTTTTTTGCAATACATACGCCTTCAAAATACTGGATTCTCTCTCTCTTGCCTTCGGAAATTCTAACTCCAATTTTAACAGTATCTCCAGCAAAAAACTCTGGTATTTTCTTTTTTGCTAAGATTTTTTTTACACTGTCTCTATTTATATCTTCTATATTTTTCATTTTTTTTTATATTTTTTCCATAAATCTGGACGCCGGCGTCGTGTTATATCCTCAGATTGACTTAAACGCCAGCCTTTAATTCTAGCATGATCTCCGCTTAATAATACATCTGGAACATCCTTTTTTTCCCATTTTTTAGGTTTTGTATACTGGGGGTATTCCAAAAGACTTTTTTCAAAACTTTCATCTATTAAAGATTTTGGATTTCCAAGTACACCAGGGATTAATCTAACAACCGCATCAATTAATACTAGGGCTCCGATCTCTCCACCCGATAAAACAAAATCACCAACGCTAACTTCTTCAATATTTCTTGTTTCTAGCAATCGCTGATCAACACCTTCAAAATGTCCACATATTATATTTAAATTTTTTTTCGATATTTTTTTAGCAAATTTTTGATCAAATTTTTTTCCCTTCGGCGATAAATAAATAATTGATTCTTCTTTTTTTAAAATATTTTTGTCTAAAGAATTGGCTATAATATCTGGTTTCATTAACATTCCACTTCCCCCTCCAAATGGTGTTTCGTCTACCGTTTTATGTTTATCCTTAGCATAATTTCTAATGTTCACTATTTCTAATGACCATAATTTTTTTTTTCGTGCTCTTTTGTATAAGCCAGAATCTAATGGGCCCGGAAACAATTCCGGATATAAAGTAAATACTCTAGCTGACCACATCTATTCTTTCTTTGGCTCTTCCTTTTTAGCTTCAGCTTTTGGCTCTGCTGCTTTTGGAGCATCTTTCTTTGGCTCTTCCTTTTTAGCTTCAGTTTTTGGCTCTGCTGCTGCAGACGCACCACTTTCAGAATTTTCTTTTTTTCTATCTTTTTTTGGAATGGCTTTAAGTGGATTGTTTCCTTTAGGTGGCATTGGGTATACTTCTGCTTCACCTAAAATTCTTGAAACTCTTAATGTTGGTTTGGCACCTTTACTAATCCAATGCTTTATTCTTTCAACTTCTAAGCTCACTCTTTCTTTTTTTGCTTTAGGCAAAAGTGGGTTAAAGAAACCTACTTTTTCAATAAATCTTCCATCTCTTGGAAATCTGCTATCAGCAACTACAATTTTATAAACTGGTCTTTTCTTAGCTCCACCTAGTGACAATCTAATTTTAAGCATATTATTTATTCTCCTTTTTTATTTTAATTGGTTAAAAATTTCTGGAGGTATTCCACCTTTGGAATCACCTTTAGACATTTTTTTCATCATATTGGTCATCATTTTAAATTGCTTAAGCAATTTATTAATAGTAGATGAGTCGGACCCAGAGCCACTAGAAATTCTTTTCTTTCTCGATGAACTAATTATTTTTGGATTTAACCGTTCTTCTTTTGTCATTGATAAAATAATAGCTTCATTAATTTTTATTATGTTTTCATCAATATTTGAATTATCCATTTGTTTTTTAATTTTAGATACTCCTGGTAACATTGATAAAACTCCCTCCATACCCCCCATTTTTTTCATTTGCCTAAGTTGACTTAAATAATCTTCCATCGAAAAAGATCCTGATCTTAAATTTTCTTCTGTTTTTTTAATTTTTTCCTCATCAAGATCTTGTGAGGCTTTTTCTACAAGAGAAACAACATCTCCCATGCCTAATATTCTATTTGCTATTCTCTCTGGATGAAAAACATCTAGCTGTTCAATTTTTTCACCAATTCCTATAAATTTTATAGGTATATTGGTTGCAAATTTCATACTCAGTGCCGCACCACCTCTGCCATCACCATCTACTCTAGTCAAAATAATGCCACTTAAATCTACAGTCTTTTTAAATTCTTGAGCAACATTAACA
>Ga0209501_10005505_pt1 | contig 11679 bp, 12 predicted proteins | sample ArcticOcean_MG_C_4_FD_187434 | JGI IMG/M metagenome (GOLD analysis project Ga0209501, IMG submission 187434) | Marine microbial communities from western Arctic Ocean - ArcticOcean_MG_CB4_134 (SPAdes) (version 2) | ecosystem: Environmental > Aquatic > Marine > Oceanic | place: Arctic Ocean...
AGCGACTAAGCGTGTCGTCGAAATGTGTAGTGTGTGGAGCAGCTCGCGCGCCACACGTTCACCATCCTCGGCCGATTCCCGCTCGCTCAAGACGACTTCGAATTCCACGAAGCATCCAAGGAGGTGCACCTGATCCAAATGGATCCGAGTGCGCCCGACCAGGAACACTTCGCGCCGTTTCGTAACGACTCCGCGGACCGGCAGGACTTCGCCAAGTGTCTCGGACAGAGCCCGAGCGTTCTGATAGGGGCAACGCGTGTACACCGATTCCTTGGGGCCACGTTGATCCGCCCGATGATAGGAAATGAGTTCGCCCGTGCCGTCAGAAAATCGGCGGACCTTGAGACGACCGTTGGGCACCGCGAAGAACGTATCCTCTTGTTCAAGAGTTTCGCCTGGATGCGAGACAAGCGCTACGACGGCGGCTCGCAGCACGTCTAGTTCGGGAACCCGCGCCTTGATCTCGATGTTTCTGGGCATCGCTACGTCTCGGCTGCCGCCTAACGTTGCCGCTTCAGCCACCGCGTCTCGAACGACGCCTGATCATCGCGTAACTTCGTAGCGTAGGCGGACGACGCCATCTGGGTATTCCTGCGAGGATCGTAAGCAAAGCGGTATGTCCAGATGGCGCAGTGCTACAAGCGGGATGCCCTCGCCAATCATTACGGGAATGACATGAATATCGAACTCGTCGATCTCACCAGCGTCCAAGAAAGACGCTATCAAGCCTCCGCCGCCCATCATCCAGATGTCCTTACCTGGAGTTGATCGCAGACGTTGGGCGAATGTCTCTACTGTCTCCGATACAAAGGTCACGCCTTCGGCCGGTCGTGGGGGCGGCTTTCGCGAGAACGCGAAGTTATCCAGGTTCCTGTCGAAAAGACCGTCGGTCTTGTTTTGCTTCTTGTGATAGTTTATTATATTTTGCGTATTTAGAAAAAAATTTATTACCCTTTTTATCTTGTGAATTTACATTACCTTCAAAAATAGTAATTTTATTAATATTATCATATTGAATTTTAGAAGAGTTAATTTCTAATTCTTGGGAAGCTAAGTTTAAACTTAAAAAAATAGAAATTAAAAAAAAAAGGTAAAAAATATTATTTTTCATTAATTTGAATAATTCCAATTGAACAAAACAAGCTGATTACTATTACAGGCATCCAAACAGACAAAATTAAATTAATTTTCTCAGTTTTGCCTAATGCAATAGATAAATCTTTGAAATAAAAAATGATAACAGAAGTCAATATAGATATTATGACATAATAAATATTTTGTTTTTTATTTATAGATCCAACAGTAAATATCGATGCTAAAACAACCATTAAAAACAAAAAAAAAGGAAGAGAAATAAATTTGTTAATTTTTTCATTTAATAATTTTTTTGAATAACCTTTTTCATTTAATTTATAATAGTTTGTAATTAAATCAACGAAAGATATTGTATTTAAATTTTTATATAAAGAATTAATTTTTTCTAATATTTCTTTAGTTTCAAACTCATAACTTTCTAAATTAGTTGCTTTATTATTATTTACTAAATCGTAAATAAAAACATTTTTCATTTTCCAGGGGCTATTAATAATTAGTGAAGATTCAGCTTCTATTCTCTGCAAGGGGATATTATTTTTATCAAAAACATAAATAGAAACTTTTTTTAAACTATTGTTTTCTAATTTTTCAGCATTAATAATTTTATACCCAAAATCGTCTGTTTCTTTTATCCAAACTCCATTTTTATTAATTGAAATTAAATGATCAACGTCTCCAGAGTATTGCGCCTTTTCTATTTCATAATATTTTACAAGCGCAGAAGTAATAGGATTGACAGCAAATAAAACAAAGCCTCCAAATATAAAAGCGAAAGAGGCTATAATTAATACAATTTTTAGATTTGAATAACCAAAAATTTTTATCGATAATAAATCTTTGCTAGATTTTAAGTGTAAAAAAAAAAACATAGAGGCTAAAAATATTATAAAAGGAAGCAGCTCTAAAATTAAAGTTGGCACAAAAGATAGTGATAAAATAAATGGAAGCGAAATGGATTGATTTAGATTCTTAAAAAAATCAATTTCTTCAAACAAGTTTAATATAATCCCTACAGCTAAAAAAATTAAAATAGTATTTATAACTATTTTTGAAAAATTTATAATCAAATATTGGTTAATAATTTTGTTCATTATACTGTTTTTTCATAAATCATAGTTTTAATTAATAAAAAATATAAAACTATAAATAAAACTATTGGCGTTAAAAAATACAAAGTAAAATTTAGCAAAGAGAATCCAGTATACTTTAAGAGGATTTCAGCAAATATTAGAATTATAAACGTGAAAATAAATATAATATATTTTTTTAGATAATTATATTTTTTTTCTTTTTTATAGATTAGTAAAAAAGAAGGTATTAAGGAAATTAGCGGAATATATAATGGCATACCTATGCGACGTGATAGAGTTTCTATTACATTTTTTTTGTTGTTTTTAAATGAGCAATTTTCTAAATTTTCATTATTATTTTTTGCCATTAAACACCGAAAAAGGGTGTAACTTGAAGTTTCTTGTATTTTAGGGTGTGTTATTGTTCTTTTAGAAAAATTAGAAATACTTAATTCAGTTTTTTTAAAATCCATATTTTTAATTTCTTTTTTTTCATTTAAAGTTTGAATAATGCCGTCAAATAGAACTAATTTATTATCTGATATAAAACCACTTTTTGCAATAATTGTTGAATTACTTGAAGTGTCAATTTCACTGATGATAGTGGTAAGAGAGCCACTGCCATCCTTAATAAAGATATTAATTAATTCACCATTGGGATTTTTTTTTTCAACATAAAAAGTTACCCCTTTAAAAGAATCGCTGAAGTCATTTGATTTAAGTATTGAATGTATTTGAGTAACATGTGTTTCTCTTAATAAGGACCTCGACTTATTTAATGTTAATGGATTTATGATTAATGATAATATAATTTGAAAAAAAGTTATAAAAAGTGAAATAAAAAAAAGAATATTAGTAATTTTTATTTTGTTTAATCCTATGGTCCACAAAATTAATAATTCCTGCTGTCTTTCAAATTTTGAAATAGAAATAACTAGAGATAATAGAAAGGATAAAGGCACAAAACGAGTAATAATAGTTGAAATGTTTAATAATGAATACTTAAAATAGATGCTGGCAGAATACCCATCATCAATCATTAAATCTAAAAAATTAACCGCTCTCACTGTCCAGGCAATTGTGGTAAAAGTTAATAAAATAATTATAAAATTTTTGAGAATTTCATTAGCTAAATATTTATAAATTTTGTTTTTAAACATTAAAATTTGATGTATATAACTAAAACAACTTTTAACAAAACTCAATCTAAGATGACTTATAATGATTAATTTTACTAATAAATTTGACTTAAAATCAGACAATATTGCATTTTTTATTTCTGATAAATTAGAATTTAAAAATAACGCAAATCTTTCATCATCTAATTACATGAAAATCTCTTCTTTTTTAAAGAAGACAGGCAATCTAAATGAAAAAAAAATATTATCTTTTGATTTATCTGAAAATCAAAGATGTTTTTTTATTGTTGTAAAAAAAAGTATATTTATACATGAAATTAACAGTCTTGGTGCTAATTTTAAATTAACAATCAATTCAGATAAAAGTATTAAAAAAGTTAATATATTTTGTAAGTTAAATTTTAAAATAAAAAATTATACAGAAGAAAATTTTATTCATGAATTCTCTTATGGCTATGAATTAAAAAGTTATAGTTTTGAAAAATATATAACAAAAAAGAAAAACAATATTCAATTATTAGAATTATTAGTTTCGAATACCGTCACATACAAAGCAAATTATAAATATCTATCATCTATTAAAGAAGGTATTTTTCTAGCAAGAGATCTTGTTTCTGAACCACCTAATGTTTTAAATCCAAAGAGATATACAGAAGAAATTAAAAAGCTTTCTAAATTAGGATTAAAAGTTGAAGTTTTAAATGAAACTAAATTAAAAAAATTAGGAATGAATTCTTTGTTAGGTGTTGGGCAGGGAAGTGAAAATGAAACATTTTTGGTTGTCATTAAATGGAATGGAGCAAAAAATAATTTTGGAAAACCATTAGCATTTGTTGGTAAAGGTGTATGTTTTGATACTGGCGGTATATCTCTTAAACCAGCAAGATTCATGGAAGAAATGAAATACGATATGGGAGGTTCAGCAGTTGTTGTTGGTCTATTAAAAAGTCTTGCTTTGAGAAAAGCAAAAGTTAACGCAGTTGGTGTTGTAGGTTTAGTCGAGAATATGCCAGATGGAAATGCTCAACGACCCGGAGATATCGTTAAATCCTATTCTGGAAAAACTATTGAAGTATTAAATACTGATGCCGAAGGGAGATTAGTGCTTGCAGACGCTTTAACTTATACCGAGGAAAAATTTAAACCTAGATTTATAATTGATTTAGCAACATTAACTGGTGCTATTATAATGGCTTTAGGTGAAGAGTACGCAGGTTTATTTTCAAATAATGATGAGCTTTCAAATGAATTGTGTAAAATTGGAAATGAAATTAATGAAAAAGTTTGGAGGTTACCTTTGCATGAGAACTACGATAAATTAATGAACTCAACATATGCAGATGTTCAAAACATAAATTACGCAGGTGGAGCTGGATCAATCACCGCGGCTCAATTTCTACAAAGATTTATTTTAAATAACACCCCTTGGGTGCATCTTGATATAGCTGGAATGGCATTTTCTAAAAAAGCAGCTAGTTTGAATTCAGGAGGTGCCACTGGTTACGGGGTAAGACTTTTAAGCGAACTAATAAAGAAAAAATACGAGAGAAAATAATGGAAAAAACATTATCAATTATAAAACCTGATGCAGTTGAACGAAATCTTACTAAGGAGATAAAAAATATTTTTATAAAAAATAATTTAAAAATTATAAATAGTAAAAAAATACATACATCAAAGGAAGAAGCCGCAGAATTTTACAGAGAACATCAGGCAAAACCTTTTTATGACTATTTATGTGACTATCTTTCATCTGGGCCTATATTTGTTATGGTATTAGAAGGTGAAGGGGCTGTTGCTTTAAATAGAAAGTTAATGGGAGCAACAAATCCTAAAGACGCAGAATCCAATACGATAAGAAAACTTTATGGAATATCTATAGATAAAAATTCTGTTCACGGATCAGATTCAGTTGAAAATGCCAAAAAAGAAATTGAATTTTTTTTTAAGAATTAATTTATCTAAATATTTTAATAATAGCTTCGGAATAAGCTCTATATTCCTTTTTTTGAACTTTAGCTTTTAAATTATTTTCATTATCATTTGAATCAATAAAAATTTTTTTTTGTAGAATTATTCTTCCAGAATCTAACTTGTCATTTACATAATGAACTGTACAGCCTGCTAATTTTTCCTTAGATTTTAAAACTCTTTCAAAAGTATTTAGGCCTTTATATTTAGGCAGAAGGGAAGGGTGAATATTGATTATTTTTTTATTAAATTCATTTATAAAGTTTTTATTTAAAATTTTCATATAACCAGCCAGACAAATTAAAGAGATATTTTTTTTTATTAATTCTCTTAATATAAATCTTAAACTTAATTGGTTATTTAGATTTAAAATATGGAAAGGAATTTTATACAGTTTTGCTAAGTTTAGACCTTTAGCTTTTTTAGTGTTGCTAATAATATAATTAATATTTATTGGAAAATTATATTCTCTTGAGCTTTTTATTAATGCTTTTAAATTAGTTCCAGAACCAGAAATAAATACACAGGCGTTTTTTTTTACCATCTAATATTATTGTAAACGTTTGTTTTCTTTTTATCTTTTGAGATAAAGCCAATTTCGTAAGGCATATAATCTCTAGAGAAATATTTTTTAATTTTATTTATGTTTTGTTTTTTTACAATTAAACAAAACCCTACACCACAGTTAAATGTTCTAAGCATTTCTCGATCACTAATATTATTTGATTTTATCCATTTAAAAATATTTTTAATTTTTATTTTTGAAAGATCTACATTTAAACAAAGTTGATCTGGTATTGATCTAGTAAGATTATTAATTAAACCTCCACCAGTTATATGAGACGCACTATGAATTAAATTATTTTTGGTTAAATATAAAATTTCTTTAGTATAAATTTTAGTAGGAGTTAGCAATTCAGTTTTTAACTTTTTAGTGATTTTTTTGTTTTTTAAGATTGATCTGACTAAAGAATAACCATTAGAGTGAATACCACTTGAAGGTACAGCCAGAACAACGTCCCCATTTAAAACATTTTTCTTTTGAAGTATTTTTTTTTTAGAAACAATCCCAACAGAGAAGCCTGCTAAATCAAATTTATCATCATCATATATCCCCGGCATTTCAGCTGTTTCCCCACCTACTAAACTGCAATCAGACAAGTCACACCCTTTAACAATCCCATCTAAAATTTTTTTCATTTTGTTAAATTTAATTTTTCCAACTGCAATATAATCCAAAAAAAATAAAGGCTTTGCTCCTTGAACGATTAGATCATTTACACACATTGCAACAAGATCTATTCCTATAGTGTCAAATTTATTAAATCGGTTTGCCAAATCTAGTTTTGTCCCAACTCCATCAGTGCTTGATACTATTAAAGGGTCTTTTATTTTTATTTTACTGATGTCAAAAGTCGAACCAAATGCTCCTATATTATCTTTATTTAAGGATTTGTTCTTTTCTTTGACATTTTTTTTTGAAATCTTTGCAATATATTTAACAAAACGATCGGCCAAGTTAATGTTAACTCCACTTTTTTTATAAGTATTTTTTGTTTTTTGCATGAATAAAATGATAACTACCTAAAATGAATAAATTTTTTTGTATATTTTGCATAATAGTCTTTCTATTTAAAACTGAAACTGTTTTTTCAAACAATTTAATTTATGATGTTAACAATATTGAAGTAAGCGGCAAAATGAACAGCGATCCAGATAAGAAAAAATTAGTTCAAACAGCTTTCCAAAAAGCATTTATAATTTTTGTTAACAAAACACTGCTCAATGCGGATGCTATAAGTTTACATAAAACTAAAATTGGAATCATTGAAGATCTGGTATTCACCTATCAAATAATTAGAAATGAAAGAAACGGCAAAAAGGAAAACTTTTTAACGGTTAATGTTAAGTTTGACCAGAAAAAAATAAGTAATTTTTTTGCAATAAATGGGATCTCATATGCTGATATTTCAAGTATTTCTTTAACACTACTACCTATATTAATTAAGAGAAAAAATATTTTCATGTATGAAGATAATTTTTTTTATAATAACTGGCTTGAAAAGGTAAGTAAAAAAGAAAATATTAATGATAATTTGATTACTTATAATCTTGCTTTAGAAAATATCGAAGATCTTCATTACATAAGTAGTAATAAAGAAAACTTGGAATTAATTGATATCAAAAAAATAACTTCACTTTATGATGAAAAAAATTATGCTCTTTTAATAATCTATTTTGCTGAAGATAAGTTTCGAGCGTATATTAAAACTTTAATTGAAAATAAAGAAATTGACAAAAATATAAATCTTAAAATTTATCCTAAAAATGAAACAAAATCGTATGAAGAAGCAATATTGACCTTGAAAAAAGAAATAAGTCAAATTTGGAAAGAGCAGAATTTAATTGATGTTAACGCACCTTCATTTTTAGATTTCTTTTTAGAGTCTAAACAAATTAATGATTATTTAAAACTAAGATCGGTTTTAGATTCAATAGATATTATTGAAAATTATTTTGTATTAGAAATGACTAATGAATATTCTAAAATAAGACTTAAATACAAAGGAAAATTAAACAAAATAAAAGATAAGCTTATTGAACAAAAAATAAATATTCAAATTAGTGATAATATTTGGAGGTTAAGAATTAATTAAAATGAGTCAGTTGACTTTTAGATTCCCATTTAAAACTAATTATTTTGAAAAAGACTTCTATGTTTCTTCTAACAACTTTGAAGCATATAAATTAATCGAAAGTTGGCCTAAATGGTCTAGTAGACATATAAATATTTTTGGACCATCTGGATGTGGCAAAACTCATTTATCGAACATTTTTAAAAAAAAAATTAATTCTTTTTTTATTAAAGCGTCAGATTTAAGTGACAACTCCCTTCCTCTTATAAAATTAAAAGAGTGTTTAATTATTGATGAATATCAAACCAATATTGAAGAAAAGTTATTTTATTCAGTGTTAAACCAGTGTCATCAATCTAATCAATATATAATTGTTAATTCTTCGAAACCAATAAAAAACTTCAAGGTTGAATTAAATGACTTAAAATCACGATTTGATAGTTTTATCAATATCGGGATTGATCTACCAACTGATGACTTGATACGAGTAATTCTAAGTAAAAATTTTTCTGACAAACAGATTAAAATAGATACCAAATTATTAGAATATATTTTAAAAAATATTCATAGATCGTATGAGGATATATTTGATTTAATTGATAAAGTGGATAGCCTTTCTTTATCTACTGGAAAATCTATAAATATTAATCTAATAAAAAAAGTATTAAATGAATAAATATAGATCACATAATTGCTTTGAATTAACAGAGTCCGATTTTGGAAAACAAGTTTATTTATCTGGTTGGCTTCATCGAAAAAGAGATCATGGAAATTTGCTCTTTATAGATTTACGAGATCATTTTGGAATAACTCAGTGTGTTATCGAAAATAATAATAAGTATTTTAAGGTTCTGGAAAGTCTTAAACCTGAGTCGGTAATAAATGTTTCTGGAAATGTAGTGAAAAGAGAAAAAGGAACAGAAAATAAAGATTTAAAAACTGGAAAAATTGAAATCAATATTGAGAGTATTAATATTTTATCAGAAGCAAAAGAACTTCCTATGCCAGTATTTGGTGAGCAGGATTATCCAGAAGACATAAGATTAAAATATAGATTTTTAGACTTAAGAAGAAACAAAATGCATGAAAATATTGTTTTAAGGTCTAAAGTTATTTCATTCATAAGAAGTGAAATGTTGAAATTAGGTTTTTTAGAATTTCAAACACCAATTTTGACATCTTCAAGCCCTGAAGGGGCAAGAGATTTTTTAGTTCCAAGTAGATTAAATCCTGGAAAATTTTATGCATTACCACAAGCACCACAACAATTTAAACAATTAATTATGGTATCTGGTTTTGATAAATATTTTCAGATTGCCCCATGTTTTAGAGATGAAGACGCAAGAGCTGATCGTAGTCCAGGAGAATTTTATCAACTTGATATAGAGATGTCTTTTGTTGAACAGGAAAATGTATTTGAAGTTGTAGAAAAATTAATGATTAATGTATTTAAGAGTTTTTCCTCAAAAAAACTAATGTATGAAAAATTTCCTAGAATTCCCTATGAAGAAGCAATGGTTAAATATGGTTCAGACAAACCAGATTTAAGAAATCCATTATTGATCCATGATTTAACAAATATTTTTACAAGAGATGACGTTACATTTGATATTTTTAAAAAACTTGTAAAGTCAGGGTCAAAAGTAAGATGTATTGTAACTAAAAATACTAAAGATAAACCACGAAGCTTTTTTGATAGCATTGATAAGTGGGCTAAAGAGCAGGGAGCATCTGGCCTAGCTTACTTCACAATAGAAAAAGATAAAGAAATTTCAGCTAAAGGACCTGTTGGTAAATTTTTCAAAGAAGATGCCTTAAAAGAAATAATGAAAATAACTGCAGCTGCAATTGGAGATAGTATATTTTTTGCTTGTGGAAAAATGAACGATGTTGAAAAAATTTCTTCATTAGCAAGGGATAAGATAGCAAAAGATTTAGGTCTTATTGATGAAAACAAATTTGCATTTTGCTGGATAGTTGACTACCCAATGTTTGAATTAGATGAGGTAAGCAAAAAAATTCAATTTAGTCACAATCCTTTTTCGATACCACAAGGTGATATAAAAAAAATAAATTTTGATAAACCTCTAGAAATTAAAGCTTATCAATATGATATAGTTTGTAATGGTATTGAATTATCGTCAGGTGCAATCAGAAACCACACTCCAGAACTGATGTATAAATTATTTTCAATTGCAGGTTACGATAAAAAACAAGTTGATGAAAAATTTAGTGGAATGATCAATGCACTTAGTTACGGAACTCCACCGCACGGTGGAATAGCCCCAGGTATTGATAGAATTGTAATGTTGCTTGCAGGTGAAAAAAACATTAGAGAAGTGACGCTTTTTCCTTTAAATCAAAATGCACAAGATCTTTTAATGGAAGCACCTTCTGAAGTAGATGGGAAGCAATTAAAAGAATTAAGTATTAAAATAGATAAAAAAATTAATTCTTAGATTTTAAGTTAATCCGAATATCACTTAGATCTACAAGCTTATCTTCATAGTTACTTCTCACAAAACCTTTTGAAGTAATATTTTTAACAATCTTTAAAAATTTATCATCATTCGAGTCGTTGTTAATTTCTCTAGTATTAGCTATAGATGGAGTATGAGCCATCTCTTCTTTACCAAGATAAGATATTGCAAGTTCTCTAAACACATAATCTAGTATTGAAGTCGCACTTAAAATTCTGTCATTTCCTTCTACTTTACCTGATGGTTCAAACTTAGTGTCTACAAAGGCGTCAACAAATTCATCTAGAGGAACTCCATACTGCATGCCCAAGGATATGGCGATTGCAAAATTATTCATTAGTGCCTTTACTAATTCTCCTTCTTTATTTGTATCAATAAAAATTTCCCCAATTTTTCCATCATTATATTCACCGGTATGTAGATAAATCTTATGCTCACCGATCGAGGCTTTCTGAATATAACCTTTTCTTCGGTCGGGCATACGGAATCTAGAACTTATTTGGCCTTTAATTTTGGTATTTTCATCTTGATTTTGATTAATTTGTTTGTTTTTTACCACAACTTCTTCGTTAATTAATTTGCTAAACATATTCAATTCTTCGTTTTCTTTTTCTTTAGGCTTATATTTTTCACCAATTTTTTTAGTTTTTCTATTATTAAGTCTAACCTCAATTACTTCGACATCTCCATCTTTTCTACTATCAATTTTGGATAGCTCGACATCATTTAGCTCATCAAGAGTATGAACAGTTTTAAATGTACAAGTATAATAGGTTTCAACTATAAATTTTTTCATTTTAAATTTTTTGGAATCAATGTAATTGAAGATATATATCAAATATAGTATGTGTCTAGAACTTAATATACACTCTTAAAGTGTGTGGATTTTAAAAATGATAAACCCAAAACAAATTTTTACGTGGTGGCACAAACAAACGGTTGGAACATTTTTAAAAACTCTATTTTTCGGAAAATTTGTTGGGAAAGATTTTTATGGCAACAGGTATTATAAAAATAAAAAAGATGAAAGATGGGTTATTTATCAAGACGATGTAGAAGCATCAAAAATAACATCAGAATGGTTTCTATGGATACATCATACAATAAATGAAACACCTAAAAGTGAAGGCAAAAGATATACTTGGCAAAAAAAACATCTAGAAAATCAAACAGGCACACTAAATTCTTATAAACCAAATTTTATATCAAAATTAAATAATGTTAAAAAAAAATATGATACGTGGAAAAATTAGTACTATATTTTTTTTATTTGTATTAAATTTTTTTA
>Ga0209501_10005507_pt1 | contig 11675 bp, 10 predicted proteins | sample ArcticOcean_MG_C_4_FD_187434 | JGI IMG/M metagenome (GOLD analysis project Ga0209501, IMG submission 187434) | Marine microbial communities from western Arctic Ocean - ArcticOcean_MG_CB4_134 (SPAdes) (version 2) | ecosystem: Environmental > Aquatic > Marine > Oceanic | place: Arctic Ocean...
CATTAGTCGTAGCCTTTTTATTAGCTCAACGTAGATTTATAGAAGGGATAACACTAACGGGCATGAAATGACGGTGAGTTCAATCTAAGAGATAGGTTTCTCTTAGATTGAACTCACCGTTTTGGGAAGACAGAACCAGCGGGGTCCCATTCTGTCGACCTTTTTTAACGGGACCTCTTGAGAAGGAGTTGCTTTATGCAAGTCAAAATAGCACTGGCTGTAATCTTTGCGGCCTCAGTTGCGCTATCATCATCAGTTGCTTCTGCAGTAACTATTGAGGTTGCGTATCCATATTCGGCATTGTTCGATGTGACTATTAAGGATACAATCGTACCAATGTTCGAAAAAGCTCACCCTGGTATCAAGGTTAAGCTGCGCGCCACCTATGATAACTATGAAGATGCGGCCAATACGATTCTGCGTGAATCAGTAGCAGATAAACTGCCTGACGTAACTTTTCAGGGGCTTAATCGTCAGTCTATGTTTGTAGAAAAGGGGATTGCAAAGTCCTTTGAACCCTTCATAGCAAAAGAGGCGAATTTTGCTAAGGATGGCTATCACAAGGCTATGTTGGATCTTGGGACATTTAATGGCCAAGTATATGGATTACCCTTTTCAGTTTCACTCCCTGTTGGTAACTACAACATGGATGCATTGAACAAGGCGGGGATAAAAGATTTTCCTGCCACTTGGGATGAAGTCATTGTTGCTTGTGATAAGCTAAGGGCAGTCGGATACGATAACCCACTTTTCTGGGGTTGGAATATAACAGGCAACTGGTTTTTTCAAGCTTTGATGTGGAGCCAGGGAGAGCCTATTCTTAAAAATGGTAAGGTAAACTTTGATGGACCTGCAGGCTTAAATGCCCTGAAAACCATGAAGAAATTATTCAGAGGCTGTAGAATGCAGAACCTTGCTGCAGGTGATGCAGGAAAGCCTTTTAATGCAGCCAAAGTGGCAATGTTCTTCTGGTCAACTTCAGCAGTTGGAGCCATTGAAAGGGCAAAAGGTGATTTTGTTTATAAAACACATGAATTTCCCGGAATGGGAAGACCTCCAATGGGATTACCCGCAGGTGGGAACTCAGTTATGTTGGTTTCCACTGGTAGTAATGCAGAAATTGATGCGGCATGGAAGTTCGTCAAGTTCTGTACATCAGGTGAAGGTGCTGCTGTTGTTGCGAAAACCACCGGCTATATGCCTCCAAATAAAGCTGCCAATGAGATGTTGGGAGACTTTTACAAGGATAATCCCAACAAGCACACTGCTGTACGCCAGGCAGGTCTTCTCCGAGAGTGGATTGCTTATCCTGGGGACAACAGCCTCGCAATCACTCAAGTCCTCTATGATGGTCTAGAGTCGATTGTGACTGGTGATGCAGATGATATGGAATCACTACAACAGGAGTTGTCTGAGGAAGTTGCCTCAATGCTACCAAATTAATATCAAAACCATATTCACTTTGTTATTAATAGATTGATCAGCCAGAGTTTAGTCTCTGGCTGGTCAATTGTAATCAAGATTAATTTTAAGTAAAAAAACTTAAGGTTAATTTCTACAAATGGAAATTCCTGGGCCAAGCCAGTTTTCTAAAATCTTATCAACCCTTGGAAAATCACAAATATTAATAAAAATGAGAATAAAAACAACAACCATTGGAGCATTTCCTAAACCATCCTGTACACCTATTGGAGACTGGTTCCCAGATGCTGATGATCAAAACGCAAAGGGAGCAGACCGCGGTCTTTTACAACGTTGGAGTATTACGGATTACGAAGAAAAATTAGAGGAAGCTGGAGAAAATGCGGAGACAGAATTCCTAAATGCGATTCATGAAGTCATAGATGATCAAGTCCAAGCAGGAATTGATATTCCCACAGATGGAGAAGTCAGAAGAGAAAATTATATCTACTATCAATGCCGCCGAATTGAAGGAATCGATTTTAAAACAGTGACCCACAAGAAAGTGAGGTCAGGTGCATTCGAGGCGGACCTACCTACCATTACTGGGCCAGTTTCTCTTCGGTCGCCATTATTAGGACGTGATTATGCTACAGCACAGCAGTTTAGCTCAAACCCGGTTAAAATCACTATTCCAGGTCCCATGACCATTACGGATTCGATTGCGGATGATTTTTACAATAATGATAAAAAACTGGGTATGGAACTTGGAAACGCATTGAACGAAGAGATATTGGCATTAGTTGAGTCTGGCTGCAAGTACATTCAGGTTGATGAGCCTGTTTTTGCAAGGAAATCTCAGATGGCCCTTGATTACGGTATTGAAAATATTGAAAGATGCTTTGATGGAGTTCCTGATCATGTCACTAGAGCTGTCCATATTTGTTGTGGATACCCCAATGCCTTGGATTCTGAAAACTATTTAAAAGCTCCTAGCAGTGCATATTTTGAACTTGCTGCAGCCATGGATGAGTCTTCAGTGAATGCCGTTTCCATCGAAGATGCCCATCGGCCCAATGATCTTAAGTTATTAGAATTATTTAAAAAAACATCAGTTATCATTGGACTGATTGATGTAGCCAAAAGTAGATTGGAGGAAAGTTTTGAAATTAAACAGAGAATTAATAACTGTTTAGAGCATATTGATCATCATCGACTGATCGCCGCACCAGATTGTGGATTGGGTTTGTTGAACAGGAAACTTGCGAATGCAAAGTTAAAAAATCTCTGTACCGCGGCACATTCTGTTTGATAAGTTTTAGCAGGTAGATAGAAAAATAAATTTTAAAATGATAGTAACTATCTAAATTTAATATTTGACCGATTATGAAAGTTTAAATATATTGTATTTCATTCATTGAATTTTAAATTTGATTAACAAATTACGAAATAACGGAATTATATATATTAAAATTACATTATGAATTCAATTAAATGCTCTTTTATAGGCCTGGGTAAGATGGGCCGTGAACTTTGTGCTAGAATTGGAAAAGCGGGGTTTCGTACTTTAGCATATGATATCAGTCCAGAGGCATCAAAGTTCGCCGAAGAAAATTATGAAAATGTAACTTACTCAGAATTGGCATCTGCTGTGAAGAACTCAGATGTAGTGTTCAGTTGCCTTCCTAACTCAAACCATGTGCGTGAAATAGTTGATACATTACTAAAGCAGAAAGGTACCTTAGTAAATGTACAATACTGGGTCGATACTACTTCCGGGAACCCTGGGGAATCACAAAAAATTGCTTCAGATCTAAAGACACAAGATGTTATTTTTTTTGACTGTGCTGTTTCAGGAGGACCTGCAGGAGCGATTGCAGGAACTCTTACTGCAATGGTTGGAGGAGATAAAGTAGCCTTCAGTGAAGTTGAAAACATAATATCGTCCTTTGCAAAAAATATTGTTCACCTTGGGCCAAGTGGAGCAGGTCATGCTGTAAAAGCAGTAAATAATACATTGCTTGCTGCAAATATCTGTAGTGTTTCGGAAGGTTTGATTGTTTTGAAAAAATATGGCATTCCACTTGATGTTGCTCTAAAAGCAATTAGTACTTCCTCGGGTCGATCTTGGGTCACTCAGCAAAGAATGCCTGAACACGTTTTGACTAGAGGGTTTGATTATGGATTTTCCCTTGGTTTGCTTTCTAAAGATGTAGATACCTGTATGGAAATGTTGCAGGAAAAATCAGTAGCAGCTCCTTCACTCAAGGTTACACGAGAAGTAATTCAGGTTGCAAAAAATATTTTGGGAGAAGAGTCGGATCATCTGGAGATAGTAAAAATAATTGAAAATTGGTCTGGAGAGAAAATCGAATGAGTTCTAAATCCACACACGAGGTTAAAATTTTAATTAAATACAATTTCTGATGTTAAAGTCTCAATAGTGTGATTATACCGAAGGAATATAATGGAGGAGTAGCCTATGGAATGAAATTAATGTTTTATCAAAAGCCAAAGTTCAAAAATTTTATGTTTATGAAGCATTTGTCGCAATAGGGTGGCACTGCGGATGAGCTAAACTTCAATGGAGAATGATTATGAATAATTTAATAATAAGTCAGTGTTTGAATTTTAATTCAGGGATTAAGAAGTTAATCACTGTTTTTGGCATGATGGTCATAAGTTTTTGGGGTGTTGGTTCACAGTTAGCAATGGCTGCGACTTGTGAAAACCCTGAAGCTTTGACTTTAGCAATAATTCCCACAGAAGAATCCGTGGCAGAGTTACAGCTATATAAGCCTGTTACTGATCGCATGGAGAAACTTACAGGAAAGAAAATCCAGTTCTATATGCCAACTTCTTATGCATCGGTCGTTGAGGGCCTGCTAAGTAAGTTTGTTGATGTAGCAGTTTTGGGGCCGTACTCTTATGTAATCGCTAACTCGAAAGATAAGAGTATTGAAGTATTTGCAACCTATGCTAAACGTCCTGGTCATATGCAGGAAGAAGGCCCGGGATATCGTGGTGTCTTAATTTCCAAAAGAGGTTCAAAATTCACGTCTATTGACTCACTTAAAGGTTCAACTCTAGGACTAACAGATCCAGGAAGTACTTCTGGGAATCTCATGCCAAGAGTGGCTTTCACAAAAGTTATCGGCAAGGACCTTGAGAAATTCTTCGGTAGAGTTGTTTATACAGGCAGTCATGAGCTGTCATCAGTTGCTGTAGTTGAAGGGAAGGTAGATGCTGCATTCGTAGCTACTCATCGTTTTGACAATGTTGTCAATAAGGGTGAGGCTTCACTTGATGGAGTCAACATCTTATGGAAATCAGATCCAATTCCTCAGGATCCATTCGTCTACAGGAATACACTTTGTGAAAACATCAAAGCTAAGATTCGTGAAACATTCCTTGACTTAAAGGGACAACCTGGTGCAAAAAAATTCCTTGATAATGTGAAGTCCAATAAGTTTGTTAAGATGAGTTCGGATGACTACAATATTATTCGGGATCTCAAAAAAGCAAAGGATGCTCGCAAGAAAAAAAAGGGTTAGTGCATCATTAGTGAGGCTGAGTACAATAGTTGAAAATGACTTTTGTGCTTGGCCGATCTAATTGGAAGTAAATTAAATAATTTCTGATTCAACATAATTTAAATAATAGATAAAGAATGTCAGTCCTTGAAGTAAATGAACTTCGTGTTCGTTACAAAGCTGGAAGCCCAGAAATTCTAAAAGGTATTAATTTTGAGGTAGAAGAAAACGATTTTTTTGCTATCATAGGTCCCAGTGGTGCTGGGAAATCGACTTTGATCCGTTGCATAAACAGGTTGGTAGAACCAAATTCTGGAAAGATTTATTTTAAAGGTAATGAAATAACAGGAATGTCAAACCGTCAATTACGTATTGTCAGACGTGATATTGGAATGATTTTTCAGGAATTTAACCTCATCGACCGTATGAGTGTAATGGATAATGTTCTTTCAGGGAGACTTGGATACACGGGTAATTTTAGGTCTTTTTTTAAAATATTTCCTCGAAAGGAAATAGAAAAAGCATTGAATCTTCTCGATCGAGTTGGTTTGAGAGATCAAGTGGACAAGCGAGCTGATGAACTTTCAGGAGGACAACGTCAGAGGGTTGGTATAGCCCGCGCGCTGATACAAGGTCCAAAATTGCTTCTTTTAGACGAACCCACGTCGTCTTTAGATCCTAAGATATCAAGAGAGATCATGAGTCTAATTAAGGAGATGGCTAAAGAACTTAATGTACCATGTCTTTGCAACATTCATGATGTTCAATTGGCAATGGAGTTTTGTAATAAAATTATCGGTATTAAAGATGGAGTGAAGATGTTTGACGGTTCAACTGAGTCTCTTAATAAACAAAAACTTGATGAAATTTATTTAATGGAAGTTCTTTGAGTTTTAATCTATGAAATCAGACCAATTATCGACCAAGACTGCCATCAATGTGGATGATATCCTTGTAAAAAGAAATCGTGACAAGGTTTCTCACAGCATATTTTTTATGGTGATGATGGCATTGGTACTTTGGAGTGTAAATGTAACTATTATTGAGGACACTGATTGGGAACGCATGGGAAGCCTTGGTGAAGTGTTGGCTTCAGCCGGGAGATTTTTTGGAATCGACTTTTCTTTGATTCCAAATCTTTTCGAACCTGCTATTGAAACATTTATGATTTCTTGTTTGGGCACTCTTCTTGGCGTAATAATTTGTATTCCAGCAATTTGGTTCGGTGCCCTGAATATAACCCCATTCAAACCAATCACCTATCCCATTGGTCGTTTCATGATGACAATTAGCCGTTCTATACACGAGATTGTTTGGGCTCTTTTTTTTGTAGCAGTCCTGGGTTTAGGCGCACTTCCGGGAATATTTGCTATAGCTGTTCGCTCTGTTGGTTTTATAGCAAAGATGTCCGCAGAAGCTATTGAAGACATTGAACTCGGTCCGCTTGACGCTATTCGAGCTACAGGTGCCAATCGTTTCCAAGTATTGCTTTTTGCCATTTTACCACAGGTTCTTCCACAAGTAATTGGAGTTATTTTTTTCGAGTGGGAAATCAATATTCGTCGTTCTGCTATTCTTGGACTTGTAGGGGCAGGTGGCCTGGGGCTTGTCTTTTTTCGACAAATGAATACTTACAACTATCATGGAGTAACTACAGTAATACTAGCCATCCTAGGAATTATCATTATTGGAGAAATAGTATCTCATTTTACCCGCAAACGAATGATTTAAGTGTGGCAAAATAAAATATTTTAAACGATGAATCCCATTAACAAAATAACATCTCCTATTAAACCTATTTCTCAAAAGAAATGGAAAAGGTTTAAATATCCGGATTCATATGTCAGTTACTGTTTATGGCTTTCTGCACTGGTTTTTATTGTATTCTCCATCGAATACTTGAACATTCCTTTGAACCGCCTTCTGGGTATGATGGGTCGAATGGGAGATGTACTGGCCAATCGCTATTATCCGCCAGACATCGAGTACATTATGGATATCGATTATGCTAAAAGCATACTCGAAACTATACAAATGGCCTATCTGGGTGCTTTATTTGGACTTGTTGCCACGGTCCCGCTGGGTTGGTTCTCGTCTTTCAACATGACACCATCCAGACGATACGTCTATCCAGTAGCGAGGTTGATTACCATGAGTTGCCGTGCTGTTCATGAGATGATTTGGGCAATATTATTTGTTTCCATTCTAGGTTTTGGAATGTTTTCTGGAGTCCTTGCGCTGACGTTCTTTTGTGTCGGTTTTGCGGGCAAACTGTTAGCCGATGAAATTGAAGCCATTGATATGAACCCCGTAGAAGCTATCCGAGCCAGTGGTGCTAACCTTTTTCAAGTTATGATATATGGTGTGTTTCCACAGATTCGTGTTGCATTCACAGGTATAGCCATCTACACCTGGGATGTTGCCTTCCGTGCAGCAACTGTGGTTGGGTTTTTTGGTGCTGGAGGTATGGGATGGTATTTAAAACGTAATGTGCTACAAATTGAAACTGAACGTGTTACCTCCATTTTGCTTTCTATTCTTGTCTTGGTTTTAATATCAGAAATACTTTCGGCTTTAGCCCGTGATAGAGTAATGCGTATGAAATAAATTATTTATTTTAAAGAGGTTGTTGACTAATAAAAAAAATATTTCACTGAATTGTGCTTAAAGATTTTCAAAATTACTAATCTAAAGGTTAATTATGGTTTCAGAAAAAATAAAACTTAACGAAGTAGAATATGCCTGGCCGAAACGACCTGTCGTTGTTGTTTGTATTGATGGTGGTGATCCAGAATACATCAATGAAGGCGTTAAGGATGGAATCATTCCAAACATTGAGAGTTTCATGAACAAAGGATTTTATTCTGTAGCACAAGGATCTATGCCAAGTTTTACTTGTCCAAACAATATGTCCATAGTTACTGGTTGTGAACCTTCTGTTCATGGTATTTCTGGTAACTTTTTTCTAGATCGAGAGACTTCTAAACCTGTTGTGATGACTGGTCCAGATTTACTTAGAACTCGCTCAGTTATGAGCGAGTTTTCCAGGCATGGAGCCAAAGTAGTTTCTATAACTGCGAAAGATAAGTTACGAAAACAACTTCAAAAAGATATGAATCTTTCAAATGGTTCGGTGAGTACGTCGTCACAATTCGCGAACGATTGCTCTATGAAGGAAAATGGTATTGAAAATTTTCTTGAATTCGTAGATCTGCCACAACCGGGAATGTACTCTGCTGACTTATCATTATTTGTCCTGCAAGCAGGGGTGAAGTTCCTTGAAGAGAGAAGACCAGATATTCTGTATCTATCGCTAACTGACTTTATTCAACATACGCATGCACCCGGGACTGATGTTGCTAATCAATTCTATAGTGAAATGGATACTCTCTTCGGACGTATGGTAGAACTGGGAGCTTTGGTTGCGCTTACCGCAGATCATGGTATGAGTGATAAGGCAGATATTAAGGGGGATCCTAATGTAATATGGTTGCAGGATATCTTGGATGCCGAACTTGGAGAGAATAAATGTACTGTCATTTGCCCGATTACTGATGCCTTCGTTGGTCATCACGGTTCACTTGGAGGTTTTGTAAGAATCTATATCACTGACAAAATAAAACGTGAAAAGGTAGTTGAAATAGCCCAAGACCAAACTGGTATCGAGAGGGTATGGTTAGCTGAGGATGTTGCCCGTGAACTGGAACAACCTTTAGATCGTGAAGGTGACGTAGCAGTAATGGGTGACAAGTCGACAGTGATAGGGGGACGCGTAGTCGATCATGACCTCACTGCATTGAAAGGGAAGAGGTTACGTACTCATGGTAGTTTGCATGAGGCGAATGTTCCTTTCGTTATCAGTGAACCATTGAATGCTACTTATAAAGAGCGTCAGATAAAAGCCACATTACGAAGCCATGAGATATTTGAATATGCCTTGAATGGCGTTGATTGAAGTTAAAAACCAGGTTATAAAATATTTCACTTAAAGCATGTCACATAATATTAAAAACCCAGTTTATAATCCATGTCGGTTTTACTAATAAAGACTGACCCGATTTATTTTTATCTCAATAATGATACTAAAGATTATCCTCAACAAAATAAATTTGTTATCGTGGATATCATCCAAAATGAGTGGCACAAATTGGTATTCATAAACACCTCTTTATATTTCTGATTCAAACACCAAATTTTATACTGAATAACATGTATTGTTTCAAATTTGGTAAAATTTCATTCTAAATTTTATTTATATCAATTTAATGATGCATGTGAAAATCATCTAAAAAAACAATTTTACAAATATTATTAATTACTTAATTGAGTTGTGATATGTCTGAAGGAAAAAATAATTCAAGAGAACAATTTGTTACTCCGGATTTAGGCTTTACTCCAAAAGGGCTTTATATAGGCGGTAAATGGTTAGAAAGCGTGAAGGGGAAAAGATTTGAAAGCATTAATCCAGCAAATATGGAAATATTAGGTGACGTACCCTTAGCTGATGAGCATGATGTAAATCGTGCAGTTTTGGCAGCAAAGGATGCATTTATTGACTGGAGAAGAATGCCAATCAAGGAAAGAGCAGGTTATCTGGTTGCCCTGGCTGATAAATTACAAGACAATCGAGATGAATTGGGTTTGATGGATTGTTTAGATTCTGGAAATACCATTGCTGGAATGAAAGGAGATGTTGATTGGTCTGCAGATACTTTGAGATATTTTGCGGGCTTGATTACTGAAATCAAAGGTGAATCATTTTCTGAAAAACCTGGTCATCTGAATTTTACCCGCAGAGAACCTTATGGTGTTGTGGCTAAGATTAATCCATTTAATCATCCGCTCCGTTTTTGTGCAGAGAAATCCGCATCAGCTCTTGCTGCAGGGAATACAGTTGTAATGAAGGCATCTGAACAAGCTCCATTGTCAAGTTTAAGATTTTCTGAAATTTGTCACGAAGTCCTTCCACCTGGTGTCGTGAATGTATTGACTGGTGGAATTGCTTGTGGTCAGGCAATGGTCAGACACCCTGATGTGCGACGTGTGGGAGTCGTTGGTTCGGTCTCAACTGGGAAATCCATAGCAAAAGATGCAGCAGAAGATCTTACTCATGTTACATTGGAATTGGGTGGTAAAAATCCGGTCATTATTTTTCCTGATGTTGATCCAAAGGAGGCTGCTTCCTTTGCAATTAAAGGTATGAACATGAACCGTCAAGGCCAGTCATGCAGTTCTACTTCACGTGTGTTTGTTCATCAAAATATTCAAAATGAAGTGATTGAGGAACTGAAAGTATTGATTGAAAAGCTGCCAGTTGGATTACCATGGATAGAGAGCAACGAAGTAGGACCAATCGTTTCGCAACTCCAATACGATAAAATTATGGATTTTATCGCTTCAGCAGAGCGAGAAGGAGCAACATTGGTTTCAGGAGGAAGTTCTCCGAATGACGAACTTCTTAGTAATGGTTTTTTCATTCAGCCAACGATCTTCAGCAATGTCAAACCTGAAATGCGAATTGCAAGGGAAGAAATATTTGGGCCTGTAATGTCTGTATTTAAATGGAATGACTACGAGAATCTTATATCAGAAATAAATGGGCTCGAATTTGGACTTACAGCAATGATAGTCACGAATAATATGAAACAAGCAATGGAAACATCGGAGCGAGTTGAAGCGGGATATATTTGGATAAATTCAAACGGGCGTTATCTCGGGGCGCCATATGGCGGGTGGAAAGCGAGTGGTATTGGTCAAGAGGAGTGTTTTGATGAACTTCTCAGTTACACCAGAATAAAAAACGTCAATTTACGCTGGTAGTTTCATTCTACTAAATCAAATATTACAAAATTAGTGCTAATTGTTTTTATCCTTTCATCATATTGAAATAGCTTATTTTATACCTCCTATCAATGCAATGTTAAGAAATTTAAACTTTATATTATTTTTTATATTTGAATTTAATAAATAATACAAACAGATTTTTTATGATTTTGCGAGACACAATATTGATCCTACAGCAAGAGCCATAGCCCACATTTTTGTTGTTGTGAAGGTTTCCATTTTCAAAGCAACTGAAAGTAGGAGTGCAATCACAAAGCTCATGTTTGCAATCGGAATGACTGTACTTGCATCACCATATTGCAATGCCAGCATCAGGAAATTTGAGACTCCAACAACTAAGAAAGAAGATAGGCATATAAAACGTGTTTGTTCCCAGGTGATTCTGAATCTTCGTTCGCGCCAGAGTGCGTAAACAGCACCACCCAAAATCCAATTGGATGAAATAATAAGAAGCATTGAGTTGCGGTCTGCCCCTTCAAGGAAGCCTGCTTTGGTGCTCACTCCAAATGCGGCTCTACAAATTGAAGCAACAGCGGCCACTCCCACAAACAAAAGCAACTGTTTTTGATTTGAGGAGGAGATCTCTCCTTGATATAGAAAAAGCACTGCAATCAATCCGATTAAGATTCCAAATCCCTTAAACCATCCAAAAGGTTCGTTCAAAAAGACAAACGAGAGCAGAATCACTCCAATGGTATTCAAACGATAGATTGTAGCTCCGAGACTTACTTTGATGTGTCGAAGGCTTTCTAAAAGTAACAAGTTTGAAATCGTGACAAAAACCCCTGCCATCAATCCAAAAATTAGAGTTGCGTTATTAAATTCAATTGGGGTATCTTGAATTTGGGCAAGACTCCATTGAGCCAAAGTCCAAATAAGGCCAACACCAAAAATGAG
>Ga0209501_10005516_pt1 | contig 11659 bp, 9 predicted proteins | sample ArcticOcean_MG_C_4_FD_187434 | JGI IMG/M metagenome (GOLD analysis project Ga0209501, IMG submission 187434) | Marine microbial communities from western Arctic Ocean - ArcticOcean_MG_CB4_134 (SPAdes) (version 2) | ecosystem: Environmental > Aquatic > Marine > Oceanic | place: Arctic Ocean...
TACGGGTACCAGTTCTGGCGGATGATTCCGACGTCACGCCCCTCGATAACCACCGGGTCGTACAGGTCCATGTCGGACTCAAGCGCGGTGCGGGAGAGGGTCGGCGTCATCACGAGGTCGAACTCGTCAAACCAGCCCTGGACCTCGCGGAAAAGCTCGGTTCGCTGGTAGATCGCCTTTTGCAGTTCATCTGCTGAGTAGTCGGACGCCTCGGTTATCGAGCGCAGGAAGGTCGGCGTCATCCGGTCGCCCCACTCATCCACGTAGTCGCCGAAGCGCGATCGCCAAGCCGCCTGGCTGAGCACGCGCCAGAACGGCTCCGGTGTGACAAACCCGTCATCTACTTCGACCAGGGTCGCACCCGCTTCCTCAAACGCCCGGGCGGCTCCATAAGTGATCGCCTGCACCTCGGAATCGACGACATCGTTGCCGAGCAGAGGCCTCCATGCAATCTTCTTGCCTTCCAGGTCTCCTGGCGCCGCTGCGGCTTTGACGTAGTCCTGGGCAAGGCGTCCCAGGGAGTGCGCATCAGACGGGTGCGGACCGGCCATCGCCTGCAGCATCAGGGCCGTATCGGTGACGGTTCGGGTCATGGGGCCTACGTAGATATTTGCGCCAAACGAGTCGGGCGCAGCGTCATGCGGAATCGTGCCCAGCGTTGCCTTCAACCCGACGATGCCGTTGGCCGCCGCCGGAATTCGTATCGATCCGCCGCCGTCCGTGCCGACGTTCAACGGTGCCAATCCGGCAGCAGCGGCCACAGCCGCGCCACCGCTTGAGCCGCCTGCGATGCGATCTCGATCCCACGCATTTGGCGTGTCGCCAAAGAGCGGCGCTCGTGTGAACGGTTTGTGGCCGAACTCGGGCGTCGTGGTCTTGCCGATCATGATCGCTCCTGCTGCGCGCAACCGTGCAACCGCGATGGCGTCTCTTTCGGGAATGTTGTGCTCAAAGATCAGCGAGCCCATCGTGGTACGAACGCCACGTGTGTTGACCAGGTCTTTGACGGAAAATGGAACACCGTGCAGTGGACCGAGATCGTCGCCACTTGCAACGGCCTGTTCAGCTTTACGAGCATCGGCCATGGCTTCATCGCGTGCGACAGTGATAAACGCGTTCAGAATTGACTGAGAAGCATCGATCCGGCGGAGCGCAGCCTCGACCACCTCGACCGGTGAAACCTGGCGTGAACGTATCTGTTCTGCAAGCTCAGACGCCGGTGTGTACGCCTGTGAATCAGACGACATGATGCCTCCATACGCGAAACAACGATCTCTGGGAGTTCAGGGGTCGATAACGACCGCGCTTTCCGCGATTCCTAATCTCCACAGAAGATTTAACCGATTTGTGTGTCGCTGCCAACCCCAGAAATGCACCAATCAGGCCTTTGACCGGTACGATGCCTGTCTATTACCGGGACGTTAAGATAATTTCCTGATCCACGTCTATATAAAAGCCCGAAGGCCGATGCCCTGAAAGTCGCACTCGCATACGGAGACGGACGCCTCTCGCTCGATCTGCCAGAGGACCGTACGACCGTCATCACTCCAACCTTCCGATCGGCGCTGCCGGATCCCGAACACGCCCTGCAAACCGCACTCAGATCGCCGATCAACTCCCGGCCTTTGAAGGAGATCGCCCGCAAAGGGCAGCGGGTCGCGATCTCGATATGCGATGTAACCCGTGCACAGCCTCGCCAGTTGATGGTCCAGGCGATCCTGGACGAACTTGAGGGCGTCATAAGGCTGGAAGATGTGACGATTCTGGTCGCCACAGGGACGCATCGTGCAAACACCGACGACGAGGTGCGGTGGATGCTGGGCGACGAGATCACTTCCGCTTGCCGCGTGGTCAATCACGTTGCGCGGGACGAAAGCTCGTTGGTAGACCTTGGAATGATTGGGGGAACTATCGGCGACGGCGTGCCGGTAAAGCTGAACCGGGAATGGATGAGCGCCGATCTGCGGATCACGACCGGATTTGTTGAGCCGCATTTTTTCGCCGGATTCAGCGGCGGCCCAAAGATGGTCGCCCCGGGACTCGCTGGCATCGATACCGTGGTGACGCTGCACGATGCCGCCCGGATCGGCCACCCGAACGCCACATGGGGCGTGATCGAGGGCAACCCAGTGCACGACGACGTGCGTGCCATTGCTCGCGCCGCGGCTCCGCACTTCAGCATGGATGTCGTGCTCAACAGTGACCAGCAGGTGACGGGGGTGTACGCCGGTGAGCTGTTCGCCATGCATGCGGCCGCCTGTTTACAAGCCAGGCTGGATTCGATGCAGCAGATCGACCGGCCGTTCGATCTGGTGATCACAAGCAACTCCGGGTACCCGCTCGACCAGAACCTGTACCAGGCCGTGAAAGGCATGTCCGCCGCCGTGCGCGTGGTCAAATCCGGCGGCCTGATCGTGTGCGCCGCTGAATGTCGAGACGGCATCCCGGATCACGGCTCGTACGCGGAGATACTTTCGTCTCGCCCGAACCCGGCATCGCTGCTGGAGATGATCGAGACGCCCGGATACTCGGAGCCGGACCAGTGGCAGGTCCAGATTCAAGCCAAGATCCAGATGCACGCCCGCGTGCTTGTAAAAGCGGATCGACTCTCCGATTCGCAGCTAGAAGCAGCTCACTTTGAGGCGATCGACGACGTTCAGGCGGTCTTCGAGGCCGCCGGAAACGATGCGTCCATCTGCGTCCTGCCTGAAGGCCCGCAAACCATCCCGTTCATTTCTTAGGCCCAAGTCTCCAGAAGGACGATTTCTCATGGCAACAACACGTGTTCGGCCGGCGACTCCTGATGACGCGGCGACTATTGTCCAACTCGTTCAGTCGCTGGCCGTTTTCGAGAAAGAGCCGAGAGAAACGGTCCAACTGACCGAGTCCGATGTGCTGCGCGACAGTTTTGGTGATTTGCCGCTATTCGAGACGCTACTCGCCGAGCTGGACGGGACGGCGGTTGGATTCGCCCTGTTCTTCCACAAGTACTCCACGTGGCAGGGCCGTCCGGGATTGCACCTTGAAGACCTGTACGTGGAGGAGCATGCGCGTGGCAACGGGCTGGGCATGGACCTGATGAGAGAACTGGCCCGTATCGCCGAGGAGCGCGGCTGCGCCCGATTTGAGCTATCGGTGCTGGACTGGAACCCGACGCGTGAGTTCTATCACCGGATCGGGTTCGAAAACATGGAGGAGTGGTTATCTTATCGGCTAGATCAGCCGGGCATCGCCAAGTTGGCCCGAGAGGGCTAGCGGATTTCCTGAGTGGCGGTCTGTTCCTGGCGTGTTCGTCTCTGGAGAAGCCTCCACATGCCCGCGGCCAGAATGCCGGCGACGGTTGCGTTCACCATTGCCAGTTCGGGTGAGTAGGCTCCCACCCACGGCGTAAGCAGCACCAGTGCGAAGGTCCAGATGAAGCTGCCTTCGGAATGCGCGTGTGGGAGAAGCGCTCCGCAGGGCGGTCATAAACACACCAGCGGTGAAGTGCCATCACGAGCATCGAAAATACGAGTGCGCTGATCGCCATGTGAGCGGCAGTTTAGCACCCGGTTACGTGTAGGCAAGCCTGATTTGTTTTGGACCCGTTCCATGAGGGGCGTCGGCCGGCTTTCTTCAGCCCCTTATATCTACTCACATACTCATCCCGGGAGTAAGATGCGCTTCGCCGCGGGCGGCGTGCCCGTTCCGAAAATGGACAGTCCCAGAGAACGCAGGAGAACGCTTTGGTCACGAGCGAAGTCAAGATCGCAGACACCGTCGAAGGCCCGATTCCGCCCCGGGTGGATAAAGACGACTGGCCCGGAAAGATCCACACCCGCATTCAGGACGTCGTGGATGCCATGGGTCCGGCTCCGTGGTCGAAGTCGTTGATCTGGGACGAGCGCAACAACGGAACGCTCATCGCCAACGCCCCGGGCACCGGCAACATCCCGCACTGGCACAAAGATTTCGACGAGTGGTGGATTGTGATGCGCGGGACGATCCAGTGGCACTACACCGGCGGCAAAGAAGTAACCGCCCATGAGGGCGATGTGGTGTGGGTGCCGCGCGGATCTGTGCATCACATCAAGAACGTAGGCGACGGGTTGTCGCTACGGTTCGCCGTTTCGCAGCCTCCTGCCGAGCATTACGCATCGCCGTGCAAGGTCTGTGACCACGCGCCGGAATCGGCCGATGTGTTTGGGATCGCCGACGTTATCGCTCCCGGTTCTCTGAAGATCACGGACACTGTCACCGGACCCATCCCGCCCCGCATCGACAATGCCGACTGGCCCGGAGTGCTTCATACGACACTCGACGATCTGAATGCCAAGCACAAAGGCGAGGACGAGTGGCACGAGACCATCGTCTCGGATGAGCGGAACATCGGCACCTGGCTAACCCAGCCGGAAGGCAGCGGCAACATGCCGCACTTCCACAAGGATTTCGATGAGTGGTGGTACGTCCAACAGGGTCAGATCCGCTGGGAATTGAGCGGCGGCAAAACTTTCGTCGCCAGCAAAGGTGATCTTGTGTGGGTGCCGCGGGGCACGACCCATCACATCACGACCGAAGGCAAGAAGACCTCGATGCGTTTCGCAGTCGCCATGCCGCCGGGCGGTCACTGGAACGCTGACTGCGAAGTCTGCGGCCAGAAGAAGGCCGACGAAGAGGTGAGCTGGATGGACGTTCCGAAGACCAACGAGCAGTTTTCTTAGCTAATAGCGTGTAAGAGGGCGAGACTTCTCCCTCACGTTTGAAATCAATTGGCCCTTTCCCGCTGGGAGAGGGGAGCATCCAGTAAATGAAAGGCATGGGTACGTGGCCAAATCGCCAAAGATCGTCAAGATAGAGACCTTTGAGCACGATGCGTACCCGAAGCTCGTGTTCATCAAGATCCACACGGACGACGGGTTGTTCGGAATCGGCGAGACCTCGTGGTCGCCGGAACCGGTTCACGCATTCATCCATGCTGACGCCTCCGAGTACCTGCTCGGCAAGGATGCCAGTCAGCTCGACTGGCACTGGACCAACCTGGCCAAAATGTCCGGCGGCATGCGCTCTCGTGGCGCCGAGATGCGCGCGCTATCGGCCATCGACATAGCCCTCTGGGACCTGTTCGGCAAACGCATGGGCGAGCCTACGTACAACATGCTTGGCGGACTGAGCCGGGACAAGATCAAGGTCTACAACACCTGCGCCGGATACTCGTACGGTGTGAACCGCGACGGACACTCCGAGCCGGGAGACGTCGATTACCGCCCGGACGGTCCGTACGAGGACCAGCACGCCTTTTTGACGGACCCCGTGGGACTCGCGAAGAGCCTTCACTCGGAGGGGTTCAGGGCGATGAAGATCTGGCCGTTTGACCAGTTCGTCACCAAGACGAACGGGCAACACATTTCGGCCGAGGACATCGAGAAGGGCACGGAGCCGTTCCGTTTGATCCACGAGGCGATGGGCGACCAGATGGAGGTCGCCGTCGAGATGCACCAGTTGTGGAACCTGCCTTCTGCGATCAAGATCGCCCAGGCGGTGACGCCGTTCAAACCGCTCTGGTTTGAGGACGCGGTCCAGATGGACAACCTGGACGCGCTAGCGCAGTTCCGAAAGACGACCAACATCCCGACAATCGCCAGCGAGGGCGTATCGACCCGCTGGAGCTTCCGCGAGATGTTCGTGAAGCAGGCGGTCGACATCACGATGTTCGACCTGGGCTGGGTCGGCGGAATCTCAGAGGCGAAACGGATCGCCACGATGTCTGAGGCGTTCGGCATCCCGATCGCACCGCACGACTGTGTTGGGCCGATCGCCTTCATGGCGGACGTTCACCTGAGTCTCAACGCAACGAATACGTTCATCCAGGAGACGGTAAGGGCCTACAACGCCACCTGGTACAACGACATCGTGACGGTACTGCCAAAGGTGGAGAACGGTTTCGCATCGGTATCCGATGACCCGGGACTGGGGCTGGATTTCACGGAGAAGTTCTTAAGCAGCGACCAGTTAACCGTGCGAACGACCGAGCTTTAGACCCGCTTCGATGACAAAATCACCCAGGATCGTCAAGATAGAGACCTTCCGGCACGGCGAACATCCAGGGCTGGTGTTCGTCAAGATTCACACGGATGATGGTCTCTACGGTATCGGAGAAACGCCCGGGTCGGCGGAGCCGGTTCACGCCTTCATCCACGCCGACGCCTCCGAATACCTGCTCGGCAAAGATGCCAGCCAGCTTGATTGGCACTGGGCCAGTCTTGCGAAGATGGCCGGCGGAATGCGCTCCAAAGGCGCGGAGATGCGGGCGCTATCAGCCATCGATATCTCCCTCTGGGACCTGTACGGAAAACGGATGGGTCAGCCCACTTACAACATGCTTGGCGGCTTGAGCCGGGACAAGATCAAGGTATACGCCACTTGTGCCGGCTATCCGTTCTACTTGAATCGCACCAAAGGCCCGAAGGCGGGCTCGGACGATTTCGTCCCTGCCGGCCCGTACGACGATGAGCACTCCGCCCTGACCGACCCGGTTGGCCTGGCGGAAAGCCTGCATGCGGAAGGATTCAGGGCGATGAAGATCTGGCCCTTCTCACGGTTCGCAGCGAAGACCAACGGCCAGTTCATATCGGCCGAAGACGTGGAGAGGGGCACCGAGCCATTCCGGCTGATCCACGAGGCGATGGGCGATCAGATGGAAGTCGCCGTCGAGATGGGGCAGTCGTGGAATCTGCCGTCTGCGATCAAGATCGCCCAGGCGGTTACGCCGTTCAAACCAATGTGGTTTGAGGATGCGGTCCAGATGGACAACCTGGAGGCGCTGGCCCAGTTCCGTAAATCTACCAACATTCCAACCATCGCCAGTGAGAACGTTTCGACCCGGTGGTCCTTCCGGGAGATGTTCGTGAAGCAGGCAACCGACATATGCATGTTCGATCTCGGATGGGTCGGCGGAATCTCGGAGGCCAAGCGCATCGCCATTATGGCCGAGTCGTTTGGCATCCCGATCGCTCCACACGACTGTGTAGGACCGATCGCCTTCATGGCTGATGTGCACCTGAGCCTGAACGTCCCGAACGCCTTTATCCAGGAGACGGTGAGGTCCTACAACGCCACCTGGTACAAGGACATCGTGACAGCGCTTCCAAAGGTGGAGAACGGCTACGCATCTGTCTCGGACAAACCCGGGTTGGGGTTGGACTTCACGGAGAAGTTTCTCAAGAGCGATCAGTTGACCGTGCAAACTAGCGAGCTTTAAACGCCTGATGAGAATCACCAGAGTTGAGACGGTCCGGACGGCCAACATCCCACGTTGGGTATGGGTTCAGGTGCATACTGATTCGGGAATCATTGGGCTCGGTGAGTCGACCGGTGTGTCGGCCCCTACCGAGGCGCACATACGAACGGAACTTGCACCGTACCTGATCGGCAAAGACCCGATGCAGGTTGCCGAGCTGCATGAAGGTATGCAGTCCCGGAGCCGCATCGGGCCGAACGGTAGCGCGGAGTGGCGGGCGATTTCCGCATTAGACATCGCGCTCTGGGACATCGTCGGGCAGGCCACCAACGCGCCGATCCATCAGGCACTTGGTGGCCGCGTCCGTAACTCGATACCGATCTACAACACATGCGCCGACTGGCGGTACGCCGTTCGTTCCGGCTCGACGGCGTTCGGGCTGTCATCCCCGACCGATCATGAGACGCCTCCCGGCAAGTACGACGATCTGCAGGGGTTCTTGAATGATGCCGGGTCGGTCGCAGAGAGCCTTCTGAGCGAGGGCATCAAAGCGATGAAGATCTGGCCCTTCGACCAGTTCGTGCGGAAGACGAATGGTCAGCACATCTCGGCCGAAGACGTGAACAAGGGCATGGAGCCATTTCGTAGGATTCGTGAGAGCGTCGGCAACAAGATCGAGATCATGGCGGAGCTTCACGGCATGTGGAACATCCCGTCCATCGTGAAGATAGTCAACGCGCTCGAAGAGGTTGAGCCCTACTGGGTGGAGGACGTGACCAGCGCGGACAACGTAGAGGGGCTGCGGCAGGTGCAGGAGCGGACCCATCTGACGGTGCTCGGCAACGAGACGTTGGCAAGCGCAGAGGCGTACCTGCCGATGCTCTCAAGCGGCGCAATACGAATCCTGATGTTTGATACGACCTTTGTCGGCGGCTTCACCGAGGCCCGCAAAGTGATGTCGCTCGCCGAGGCCCATAAGGTCCCGGCGACCCCACACGACTGCAACGGACCGGTGAACCTGTTTGCCGGGATCCACCTGTGTATGCACGCCCCGAACGCCTTCATCCAGGAGACGACCCGTGCCTTCATTAACGAGGTGTACGGCCGTGTTGTGGACCGATTGCCGCGTATCGAGAACGGCATCGTGTACGCGCCGGAAGACCCGGGAATCGGGACGGCGCTGCGGGAAGACTTTCTGGCGGACCCGGCGACGGTGATCACGGCTGTTGAGGGGTAGAGCGGCTAGTTGATCGTCGACCCAATCAGTCATTCTGAGGAGCCTGCGACGAAGAATCTCGCCGCCTGAATACGTTTGCACGATCGTTCTACCTGACGTCTACTACCGGCGAGATCCTTCGCTCCACTCAGGATGACTTTTTGTGGACGACGCGCATCAATTACATCAGACCAATAACTGGAGCCCCGAATGAAAGTTCTCATCACCGGTGCGACCGGCCTCATTGGCACCGCCGTTTGGACCCGGCTGGCTGACACGCCGGACCGGTACACGCTCAAGGGTTTTGATCTTGTCGGCGATCCTAGCCGTGACATCACGGAGGGCAACGTCGCCGACTTCGACGCTGTTCGAGCGGCGCTTGAGGGACAGGATGCGGTCGTTCACCTGGGGGCTAATGGCGGGCCGGGCGATCGGTGGGATCAGCTCAGGGAATCCAATCTTGTCGGCGCTTACAACATCTTTGAATCGGCACGCGAGGCCGGCGTGAAGCGGGTGATCTTTGCCTCGACGGGGCAGGTGACCTGGAACTACGAGCAGGAAGACGATCTCGGCGAGGTTATCGGCGGCAAATATGAAGGCGAATCGGCTTCATATGAACGCGCCAAACACACCTGGCCGGTGCGCCCATCAGGCCTGTACGCCGCAACCAAGATCTGGGGCGAGGCGCTCGGCCGTTACTACTCGGACGTCCACGGCATCTCGGCGCTGTGCATTCGCTTCAGTTCAGTCAATCGAGACGACACGCCGCTGAGCCCGACCGCCAACATCAACCCGAACGATGTCGATATGCCGGGCAATCGATCCTTTTCCCTGTGGACCAGCAACCGCGACGCCGCCCAGATGGTCCAGCGTTGTCTGGACGCGCCAGACGACTTGATGTTCGACATCTTCTACTCAGGCTCGGACAACCTGTGGGGCGTACGAGACATATCGCACGCAGCAGATGTCATCGGCTATCAGCCAGAGGACCGAGCCGAAGATTTCAGACCGCGATACGAAGACGGTTAGGCCCCAGTGGGGCGGTTATTTGGATAGCGTGGTCTCGTGACGAGCACGCTAGGCGGAGATCGGTCCTTCGAGAGCCTCAGGACGCAGGCCTGGGCTCAGGACACGTGCAACCCCAGGGGACGGCGATAACTCAAAATACGTGAAATAGATCCGGACGCGACGGAGTGATCGCGGCCCACCAATCAGGGAGGCTGGAGCCCGGTTTCCCGATAAGCGACATCGGGTATCCCCTCTCCGGGTCCTTTAAATCACGGATTGCAGGACCGGAACCGGCTCAGGCAGGTCGTCGTCCTCAAACTCATCGTCATCCCACTCGTCTTCGTTCTCGTTCTCGTGATCAATGCGATCGATGATCTGTTCACGGATCTGCTCGATCCGTTCGGACAGCCGTTCGTGCATCCGGGCAAGTTGTTCATGAAACCGCTCCGAGAGATGGCCAAGACGTTCATCCTCTGTTTCGAGGCGTTCCGCAGCCCGCTCCAGTTGCGCCGTTGTCTGCACGTGGACCCGCTCAAAACGCCTTGCCACGGGCCTGTTGGAAATTGCCGTGCGCCTTGTTGAGTTTCTCCTGCAAGTGCCGCTCAAGTTTTTCAAGAAGTTCTGACCCGAAAGCCTCGCCCTGGTCAGGTGTGACGCTGTTGATCGTCGTGGGATCGCTGATACCGCCGGGACCGATGGCGACAACGTAGAACACGTACTCGACACCGTTGGTCAGTCCGTTGACGACCAGATGACGGACCGGCGCATCTACCGCGTGCTCGCCGGAGTCGGGCGCAGATGTGACCGCATATGACTGTACATCGCCGGGCTCGCCCGTTCGAGGAGCCGCCCACTCAACGCCAACTTCGCCGTCTCCAGCCACTGCGATCGCAACCTCCGGGCTTGCGGGCGCATCAGGTTGTGGGTCTGGCGGAATCGTGCCCGGAAGTGTGTTTGGCAACGTATTCGGATTGGTGCCTGAATGCTCGTCTGCACGAACAATCCAGTTGCCACCAAACGACGTGGCGAACAACGCAATCACCGCAGCGATCATTACAACAATTAGTGGTCGCCCGGTTCGCCATGTGAGTGCTTGAGTGCTCAATGCAGCCTCCGATTCCAGAGCCCCGGCCGCCCGAAAGCTGGCCGTTGCGTGTATCTCTGGAATTGATACTGGGAGGCGGTGCGTTACGCGTGAGTTACGGCAAGTCCTCAGGCGCGGTTCAGGAAGTCGACGAGCAGGCGGTTGGTTCTTTCTGGCTGATCCCAGAAACACACGTGACCCGTGTCTTCTATGACTTCAAGCGTCGCGTTCGGGATCAACCGGGCAGCGCGCTCGCCATGGTTGAGCGGGAATATGCGATCGTCGTCGCCCCAAATAACAAGCGTCTCCGGGGTCACCGACCTAAGTTCCTCGTTTGAGAACCTGCGCCTCTGGCCCAACCACGAGGTGAAGCGCTTCATGCCCTCTTTCATCGGTTCTGAACGCCCCGGCCGGATACGTACGGCGAACGAGTACCCAGAATAAGCCTCTTTGTCCGGCATTTCGGGATTACGTACCTCCCACTTCTCGAAGACGCGATCACGAACGAATCGGCTCGGCTTGAACAGTAGCGCGCCCAACCACGGTGCGTGTACGAGTCGCCATGCGTACGGTATACCGCGCCCGAGTCCCGCGGAATCGACGAGAACAAGTCGTCGAACTCGCTCGGGGTGATCTATCGCGAGGGTCAGAATCACTGCGCCGCCGAACGACAGCCCGACAAAGTCAGCCTTTTCGATCCCCATCACATCGAGAAACTTGATGAGAAAGCGGGCCACAGAAACGATCGGATGCCCATCCTGTTCGGCGAGATCGGACAGACCAAACAACGGGCTATCCATCGCTATCACCCGGCGCGTCTCACGCAAAATCGCTATCTGGGAGTACCAGTTGCCGGACCCCGGCCCGGCGCCGTGCATCAAGACAACAGGAGGCAGCTGAGTGTCCCGGGATTCGTTTTCGAGCCCGTAATCCAAATAGTGAACTCGAAACCCGTCCACTTCGACGAATCCACCGGAGTACTCCAGCCCGGACCGCGCCAGGAGACCGATAAGTGCCCGGTAAACCTCTTCCCCTCCAGGAATCGATTTAGCGATCGCCTCGGTTGTAGCTTCATCTGACATCGGCAACTGGCATGATCCGGATTCGGCGTTCTCGTACGCACACATGGATTGGT
>Ga0209501_10005523_pt1 | contig 11651 bp, 10 predicted proteins | sample ArcticOcean_MG_C_4_FD_187434 | JGI IMG/M metagenome (GOLD analysis project Ga0209501, IMG submission 187434) | Marine microbial communities from western Arctic Ocean - ArcticOcean_MG_CB4_134 (SPAdes) (version 2) | ecosystem: Environmental > Aquatic > Marine > Oceanic | place: Arctic Ocean...
CGCAGCCACGTTTATTGGTATCCCGCTCGGCCCCACTCCAGTAGGCACAGTTAAATTTTTTAATGCCAACATCAATTCTGATAATACAGAACCAAGAGTAATATTTTTAGAGTTGAAATTTAAAATGCCAGCAGGGTCAATAGAAATTTCACCAAGAGCAGTTTTAATCCTCGCAAATGTACCAGAAAACATATCAATATTTGTTCCTGCTGTTACCTTAAAATCTGCCCCAACCTGCACGCCAAATCTACCAAGTTTTGAATTATAATCAAATCCCATGATGCCAGATTTCATTGATGATGCGTAAGGCCAGGGGATTGGTCCGGAATTGAATTCAAATCCGGATAAAAGAGGAGCTGGATTGTATGTATTAAATTGCATTTTTCCAGCAAGAGTAGTGACTACCTTACCATATCCAGGAGTAGCAGGAGAACCACCAGTAAATAAGCCATTTATTATTTCACTACTTCCCATAGTAGAATTTATATTTAATTGTTTATTGGACTGTATGTTTATATCAGTTGCATTAAGATTATATGCGGCAGCAGATACAGAAGTGTCCCCAGACGTATGATATACAGAAGATTTTGATTTAAAATCACACTCTCCCATATCTTCGCCCTTCAAATTATAACCATTTAAATTAAATGTTCTATTAGACTTTGATTTTGAATTCCCAGAAGTAAATATCACATCCGTTCCTTTTAGGTTTATTTGTCCTGATGCTATAATATTAATATCCCCCGCTTCCGTCTCTATATTAGCACTACCACTTGCAACTTTTACATTATATGCCCTTTGTGATGATGTTCCTACACCTCCAACATATAAATCATGGTATCCCCCAACATTCATAAAAGAACTACCTAAAGCGTGTGTCCTAATATTTGAATCAACCATATCAAATTTTTCACCTATTGTATTATCCACTCTATCACCAGTAGATAAAAATTCGATATATGATGTTGAACGATGCAACAATCTAATTCTCTCTTTTCCTGGTGTATCATCCATTTCAAATGCGTGCCCACTTTCAGTATAATTTACGTGATTGAATGGATAAACAGGTTCACCATCTGTAGCCATAGAACCAGGTTGTTCCCATTTAATGTAGGAGTTTGAAGTACGAATATCCGAATGCAATCTTTGCGAATACTCTAATAATTGAGCATTCATTCTATGAGTACGTAACCAGATAGTTGCAACAGGACTAGGCCGCATGGGTAAATGGTCTTCCCTCTGTGATAGTGATGACGCTAAAATATTTGTACTAGGAAGACTCCATAATAAATTACCAGTTGCATCAAAACGTGTTCTATTTTCATCAGGATGAGGAGCATAGCTTATTGTACTATTCAGTACCTTTCCCTCTTTATCTTTTATTTCGATTAGACTTTTTTTTGCTTTATCATCTCTCCTAATAAAAATTGAATATTCTTTATCCGCCCATTTGCTATCGCCTTCAAACGTCCCCCATTCCAAATTATCTGCATAGCCACTTGAAAAAGTTTTTGGATGCTCTTTAATAGTGCCTTTATGTGAACTCTTGTCTCTTTGAATGAATAAAGGAGGATAAGGGTCGTGTTCTCGCTCCTCTGGAGTTCTTGGGTCAAAAAATCCTACATCTGAATTCGAAAATCTTTCCGGTATTCCTCCAGATGTGCCAATTACTACAGGCTCTTGTGCTTCTACACCATCTCTAAAAAATCCAAATACATGTGTACCTGGAACCATTCCAGTAGGACTTGTTCCGATACCAGATATAGATGCAGAATTAATTGGTGATATAACATCAGCCCAAGGTAAATTTTCGGTAGGTATTCCTTTGCCCTCTGTTTTATCATCAGTATGCCAACCAATGACTCGTACTTTTACACGACCAAGATATAAAGGGTCCTTTCGGTCCTCTACAACACCATACCACCAGACAAAACCATTTTTGCCCATGAAATGTTGAGAATCAAACGTATTTATGGCTTGAGAAATATTTTCCATTATGCACTAAGTCTTTGTTTTATTCTTTTACCAACCCCAAATTTTTCCAGGTCTGACCTAGTTTTACTTTGTTGAGTTGGATTGTTTAAAATGATACCTTCTTTTGATTTAAACAAATCAATAAGATTTACATTTCTGGGTATATTACTCTTTACCCAGGTCATAACTTTTTCTAAGGCTTTTTCAGTAGTATCAATAGGCTTACCTTCTTGCTTGAGCCTAAAATATTCAAAATCTAATACATTTTCAATTTTTTTGTCAGGATCTGCATTTGGACTATCAGCAAATTTTATCGTATTATCTCGGTTATTCAATATAATATTCACTTGGCCATCAACACCTTTTGGAATATTTCCTTTAATTACATCAAACATTGATATTGCGGCACCTGTATGAGTCGTAATCATAATATCATCTGGTACAACTCTGCTACGTTCTTTATTTTGTTTAACTGCAATATGATAATTTGTTAAGACCCAAGTAATATGAATATCTCTAGGATTATATCCCACTTTTAAAAGTAAAGGCATTGCTTCATTAATCTCTTCTGCATCTTTAAATGTAATATCAAACATAATGTTTGGCAATATATCAGGACGAACATCTTTGAGCAGTAATTGCAACGACCTGCCTTTTATTCCCAATTTTTTTACAAACAAGTGAAGTTTGAAAACATCATCAGGAGATGTCAGCTTTAAATTTCTAAGTTCAGGATATTTTCTTGTTTTTGATGCCAGTTTTAAAAATGTTTTTTTCCACTCATCTTGGTCTCTAACTTTAAATAATTCTTTTTGCATGAATTTTCCAGATGCAAATCCTTTTCCTGACCCTGCACCTCCTGCAAGAAAAACTACTTGTCCATATTTTTTACCTCCATTATAAACAATTAGTTTTTCTTCTAAAGGTACGGCTGTCTTGAATTGTGTATAATTAAGCATGTTTATAATCCTCCGCCTCTATAGGCACTTTGAAAATTAGGCTTTTTCATCTATGTCCATGTGTTGTCATTGATATCTCGTTCCGAATCTTCATTAATTGGGGACGGAGTAGATTGTTCAGAAGACACAGTATTTGCTGAGTTGTCATTTGTTAAATCTATAAGTTTTGCCGATAAAGCGTCCTTACATAATTTCATATCCATATAATAATTGTCCCCAATAATTTTATGAGATAAATCCGTAATTAAATAATTTCCAGCATAATATTTGTGTTTTTCTCCTTGGAAATAAGAAGATGGCATGTCAATATGAACAAGTTCTCCAACGGTTCTTGAATGGTCTCCTGCAACTCTCACAGAAAGAACAATATTTTTTAATTGTCTGTTTTGAGACATATTTGGCAACAACCAACGTTCAACTTGATTATCAACTTCAAATTGTCCAGCCATTCGATTAGTCAATAATGATAGCTGTTTCCTGCTGTTATGTTCAAAATTTGTTGTCATAAATTTATAATTTGAATTAGGATAACCTATTCCTGTATGTGTTGGGGAACATAATGGATTTGTCGCTCCTTTCACATGAGTAAATTGGCCAAATCGTGAACTATAATCAAAATCATAAAATTCAGATTTAACATTCGATTCTCTAGATGCCAATTCACTGCCTTTTGTAGAAACCGTTGCGCCCTGATCATTCAAAGCTCCAATCCTTTGTGTAACAGGGTCATATGTCATAAGTCTTGAAGAATACATGCCTCCTATAATATTAGCCATAACATTGAAAGTAGATTCAAATTTAAACGATGTTATAATAGTCTCATCTCCTGACATTTCAAATACGCCTGTTTCAGACAACGCATTAGCAGGCATCAAAACATATGTTGCCGTTACAGCATTTTCTTCTTCAGTAATTTCTGAAATTTGAGTAAGCGCCTCTTCAGTTCTATCCATATCCTGTATAGAAGATTTAGGATTTAATAAACTTTCTATACTTTTAAAATTATATCCATCTTTATTTTCATAAAAAACAAATTTGCCCAATCCTCTCGCAGGTACAGACCTCTTTGCGACTAGATTTATACACTCAAAAGGTCTAAATTGTGCCATCACCAAATGCATTCTGTATACAGAAGAATCTAAATCTGTTAACCCATCAGCATGTATATGCTTTGGAAATTTAACTTCATTGCTGATAAATTCATTATAGATATTTGAAACTATATCTTGAGCAAATTCCGATTTATATGACCTAGATACTTTAAATTTTAAATTTGCAATATATTCCTCTGATATAAAATATAATACATATGCTTGTCGTTTACCTTCATCAATCAATTTTGGAGACATATTATAAATTACAAATTCCTTTACTTGATGCGCTAATAGTTTATTAGATTTTGCACCAAATATTATCTGAATTCTTTCTTGCCCAATAATTGGAATTCTTTCTTCAAATCCTCCAATATCAAGAACTGTAATTTCTCCATGAGTAGTATTATCATATAATGATTCGTGTATTATTACATCAATAATTGCACTAGAATCTAATGCTATTTTTTGGTCCAAATAATTAGAAATTATAACACTTAAATTTTTATCACCAATTTGTCTATTATCACCCATTATACATCTTTCTCGATTCTTCTAAAATTTGTTTAGCATAAACATCTTCTATCAATACTATAGACCGTTTCTTGTCATTCTCAATTATTTCATAATCATATTGAGTTATAGACCTTTTTGCTGATGCAGATAAATCATTATAAGTAGTTAAATCTACATGAATTGTTTTTTCTGATATTTTTGGAATATCTGCGGTCGCCGGAATTTCAGACCTTAATATCTGTTCATAATGGTGAACTGTAGTAGTAGCAGATGTTATAGAACCATATTTTTTTATAATAAAATTTTGAAAATCTGGACCAAACAATGGCCATTCATAATACACATCAAAAATATCATTTGCATAAAATATCAACCACATGTAATCCACCGACCCATAATATTGGTCTGCTAAAGTGTCCGGACGTTCTCCTGATTGAATATAATACGGATAATATGTAAATATATCCTTCAAAATTTTTTCTCGTATAAAATTTCTACGAAAAATGTCAACTACAACTGAAGTATTAGAAGGTTTAGTTTTATTAATATCATATTTAATTAATGGCAAATTCGTAAAATATTCGGACATTATGCTCCCTCTAACTGCTTTACAAAATTTCTTGTTAAACCAAAATTTTCTTTAAATGTTAAATCTAATTTTACACGAGTCGGTGCACCTGTATCTTTAAAAAAAGATTGAGACCCTCCTTCGTTCCCATATGTGACTTTTAAATTTAACATAGAAGATTGACCTATTTGATGAAGATATTGGTTCTTATTTCCGTCTCGTTTGTATATTCCTATTTTATAAACATTTGGATAATCGAAAAATGCAGAGGATAATATATTACCTGTTGACGAGCCTGTAGATATCGTTTTTTTAATAGGTTTATATGCCTCATCGGCAAACTCCGGACCGGAATAGTTTTGTCCTGCCTTACTTCCCAATATATTTTTCTCGAATGTTATTGTCTTGTTTTTTTTATCGCCTGACCTTTTCAATCCTGGTAACATGCCTCTCTTTAATTTTTTTATAATTTCAGTGATTTGGTATGATTCCACAGCGTTTCTAGGCAAAAAATCAAAACTAAAAGCATGCTGTCTTCGTTCTTTTACTCCAGAAAATACAAGAGTAGTATATGGATTTCCTGACTTTCTCATAGATAATGATGCTACCGCAGATGATTTATCTTTCCCCATAACTATTCCTCCAACTGCTTCACCAATATTAAAACCAAATTTTGTTTTATAATCGTATTTATCAATATTAGGTCTAAGTTCATCTATTCCAACATTACCAATAGTTTTCCAAAAATCGTAGGCTTTCGAAAACACATTCTGGTCACTAGCAACGATATCTGGAAGTTGTGCTTGCAGTCTGTTTAAAATATCTGATGATTCAGAATTCAATAATGCACCAAAAAACCCAAACTCAACAGGACCATGTGTAGCAGAATATTGTGTTTTCAAAGAACCTTTTGGCAAATAAAATGCAAAAGCATTAGTAGATTCAAAAAATCTTTCTTTTTCATAAGTATCGGAAAAATCAGTTAATGCATCAGCATGACGTTGCGTATTGTGTTTCCATTTATATTCAGTAATCAACATAAAATGTTGTAAACCATCTTTATCATTTCCAACACCTGCTGGAAATTTATGTAAACCACCAGCATTTATTCCTAAAGCTCTTGTTGCTTTTTCTGGGCCCAAGTATATCTCCTATCGAATATCATACATAGAAATATCTCTTTCTCGTGTATGTATTTTAGATTCTTGTAATGTCATATTTAAAGTAGCATTTGTTGGAGCACTTGTACCTTTAAAAAAAGAAGGTCCTCCTTCCGATTCATAATCAACTGAAAATGATGTCATTGCCGCATCTTCAATTTTAAACATATAATATGTTCGGCCGCCATGGTGGCTGGGAGAGCCATCGCGAAATGATATATTAAAACGATGAGGTAATTTTTGTAATCCTGTTTTTTGTTCATATGTAAAATCATCGTGTCCATGCCCACGTCCAGTATGTTTAATAACTTCATCTTCAGGTAACATAGAAGCCTTGAAATAATTAATCACCTGTTTCATAGCATTTGTATCACTTACATTCAAAGGATATAATTTAAATGTAAAATTAAAAGTTTTAAAACCTATACTTTTAAATACTCCAGTCGCATAAGGATTTACTGCTCGATTTGTTGCTGAGGTGACTATTTGACCTGCAGTCGTTTTAGCATCTCCTGTTGATAAACCAGGAACCATTTCTAATGCCTTTTTAGCGACTACCTGAGAAAGCATATTTTTATTAACAGTCTTTAATCCATTCTTTAGCGCATTACCCATATTTTCCGCGGAAAACCCATTTGCAATATGTGTTCCCATACCAACAGCCGTTGCGCCTATCGGACCTAATTCAGCATCAACATATTCAACTTTATAATCATCAACTAAATTAGTTGGCATAGGTAATGCAATAGTGCCTGTAGTACTTAATTCCCCTCCTTGCAAAATTTCTTTTACAAGAAAAAATGTAAACTTATCTCCTCCAATAGAACCAAGGGTGGAAGGAAATCTATAATTATGTATATTTTTCGAATTTGCATTAACATAAACATCAACTGGATTAGCCATTTTTCTCCTATTATACATAATATTTAGTATGGCATACAAAGGTTTATATAAAATCAAAAATTTATCAAAATATAAAGGTAATCCCACAAAAGTAACATATCGTTCATTGTGGGAACGAAAATTTATGGTATATTGTGACAACAATCCAAATATTTTAAAATGGTCAAGTGAAGAAATTATAATACCTTATCGTTCTCCTATTGATAAAAAAATTCATAGGTATTTTCCAGATTTTTGGATTCAACTTAAAAATTCAAAAGATATTAAAGAAGCCAGACTAATTGAAGTAAAACCGAAAGCCCAGACACAAATTCCAAAAAAGAAAACCAAAGCAACTAAAAAATATTTAAAAGAAGTTTACATTTATGGAGTAAATGAAGCAAAATGGAAGGCAGCCGAAGAATATTGTAAAGACCGAGGCTGGAAATTTCAAATTTTAACAGAAGACCATTTGTTTAACCATAAATAATAGTATGGCTGAAAGAGAAAAGACGTTTCTTGAAAAACTCAAAGATGCGCTCAACAAAAATCAAGGAGTAATGAAAACTAGAAACGCAAGAGATTGGTTTCAAAGAAGGGCCAGAGCATTAAAATCGGAACTTAGAAATAAATTTACACAAGTAGATACTGCTGATGAATTCTATGCTAAATCAAGAAAAACAAGCAAAAAAAGTATTGGTCCAGGTTCTATGTTCGCATATTTTTATGACCCAAAATACAAAAAAGAATTAAAATATTATGATAGATTTCCACTTGTTCTAGTATTTGATTTTAAACCAAATGGTTTCATTGGGTGCAATTTTCATTATTTACCTCCTTTATTAAGGGCAAAACTAATGGATGAAATTGATAAATCAAAAGGTATAAATTGGAAAGCATTATCAAGAATCAAAGAAGTAAAACCAACAGTCAAAAGATATTTGTATAAACACATCAGTTCTAAAGTAGTAGCAATAGATGATGACGAAAGAGAACTTGCACTTTTTCTACCTACAGAACGATTCAAAAAAGAAAGTAAACTCGTTGTTTGGGGAGATAGTAGGAGTATGATATAATGACACCACAAAGCATAACAAATTTTCGTTCTACTTTTGAACCAGTACCTGTCAATAGATACGTTGCTCGTATACGCAGAGGCGCCTCGATGAATAACAATGTTGAGACGGATAGAATAATGTCATTTCGTTGTGAAAGTGCAGAATTACCAGGCAGGTCACACACAACTAATTCACAACAAATATATGGTCCAGTTAGAAAAATCCCATACAATTCTTCATATATTGATACTACATTAACATTTATGTGTTCTAATAATTCTATGGCAGAAAAAAGATATTTTGACGAATGGCAAGATGAGATACAAGACCCTGATAGTTTTGATGTGGCATACTATGATGATTTGACAGGTTTGGTTTCGGTAGATATACTAAATGAACAAAATGCCACAATATATTCAGTTGATATGATAGAAGCATACCCTCTTAATGTAAGTTCAATAAATGTTGGATGGGGACAAAACAATGAATATATGAAATTTTCAGTAACATTTTCTTTTAGAAAATGGAAAAGAAAAATCGGAGAGACGACATTCATAAGTAAGGGTGGACTCCTCGGACACGACTCCGCAGGATAATAGTATCAAAAGAGTAACGATAACAGAAGAGAATAATATAATTGAAGCACTTACTGGATGAATTATTAGTAAGTGCAGTTTATATTTAATCATGACACAGGCTAACTTGGAGAAATTATGGCTTTACCAGTGTTGACTGCTCCAACACATGAAATGACTCTTACATCAACTGGCGAAACACTACAGTTTCGTCCATTTTTGGTGAAAGAGGAAAAAATATTGTTGATGGCATTAGAAAGTAATGATGATAAAGAAATGATGAATGCAATGAAGCAAATCATTTCAAATTGTATAATAAATGAGGTTAATATTGAAAAAATACCTCTATTCGATATACAATATTTGTTTTTAAAAATAAGAGGACAATCAGTCGGAGAAGAAGTAATTTTAAGATTTAAACATCCAGAAAATGAAAATTCAACTACTGATGACTGTAAACATATTCAAGAATTTAAACTTGATATATCAAAAATAAAACCTGAAGCAAGAGAAGGACACACAACAAAAATAGAAATATCTAATGATGTAGGTGTCGTTATGAAATATCCAGGTTTAGAAATGTATGAAAAAATAATAAGATTTGAAGCGGAAGATAGTAATACTACTGATGCAATCTTTGAAATAATGACAGATAATATTGAACTGATTTATCAAGGAGAAGATACTTTTTATAGTGAAGAACACACTAAAGAAGAAATGACATCCTTTTTAGAAAGTTTAAGTACAATACAATTTAATAAAATTAGAGAGTTTTTTCAAACTATGCCATATTTAAGACATGAATTTGATTATACATGTGATAAATGTGGGCAAACCGAACATGTATCATTGAATGGAATAGAAGATTTTTTCGCATAAGCCTGTGTCACGAATCTCTTCAAAACCATTATTTGACAAATTTCAATTTAATGCAGCATCACAAATATAGTTTAACTGAACTTGATAATATGATACCATTTGAAAGAGAACTTTATATGCAATTATTAATACAACATATAAAAGAAGAAAACCAACGGTTAAAAGACCAGCAAACATAGAGACAATATGGCCAGAAAAACTTTAGGTAAAATGGAGTTTGAAAATTTAATTAAAACTCTCCAAGAACAGAATTCGGAACAATTAACGGCTCAACAAGAGACCACTAAAGGTGTTCGTAGTCTTCATGCTTATTTTATAAAACAAGATAGGGCCGATACTAGAAGACGGCTTGAAGATGAAATGGAAAATTACAAAAATGCCGAAAGTGTTCCAAATAAACCTAAAGGAAAAGGATTTAGTGGAAGACTTCCAACTAAAGGATTATTAGGTTCTCTTGCAGAGTTCTTAATTACTGGTATTTTAGGAGCAAAAGGAGGAGCACTTTTTAGAGGACTATTTAGAAGTTTAAAATTTGCACCAAGTGCCTTACTTACCTTTGGAAGATTATTGGGCGCGGCAATATTAGTTCCCGACCTTGCACATGCATTTGGCGAAGCCTTTAAAGAAGATTCGCTTGCTGAAGGACTAAAAACTTTTATTAAAGAATTTTTTGGAGGAAAAAAAGGCCAAACATTTGCCGAACAAATGATGTCAAATGTCGCAAAAGGTGGACTTTTAGGGTTTGCAGCATTTGGCCCAAAAGGTGCAATTATAGGAGCAATATTAGGTGGAGCATTTACTGCATTAGATGAAACCTTAGGGCTTGAAAAAACAATAGAATTGGGAACATATCTAAAAGATTATCTTTTCGGGGCTACAGGATTTGCATTATTAGGCGGAGCCGCATTATTAAAATCAAGATATTTCAAAGCCAATTTATACAAAGGCGGTTTTAAAGGTTTAGCGAGAATGGGACCAGCTGGATTTTTAGCTATGGCATTAATAGGTGGAACATTATCATCGTTATCAAAAACCTTAACTGGTGGTGGGCCTGATGGGTTAGGCGACACAATTTGGAACACATTGTTTGGTTCAAATTATTCTGGAGGATTTTCTATTGCAGAAAGTGCATTTTGGGGAGGCACAGTTGCTAAACTGTTTGGTTATGGTTTACCTGGACTAATATTAGGAGCATCAGTAGGGATAGCATTTAAAAATGCTGATGATGCTATGAGAAGAGATATGGGTAAAGGGCTTGGTGATGCATTATATGATGCGTTTAGTGATTTTTGGGGACACCTAAATGATTTAGTCGGTTCATGGTTAGGCAATAAAAAAGCAGAAGCACGTTTAGCAATGAGTGGACATCAAGGGAAAAAATTTGACCTTATCAATGAATTGACTTCTCAACAAGGGATGAACGAACGTGGAGAAATACGAAAGAGTATGTGGCCAACGTTTCTGGAAAGAACTAGGGCACGAAGACCTGAAATAACAGATGAAAAAGAAATTGCAAACCTCACGTCGAAAAGCACAGGGAGTGATGAAGCAATCGCCATGGTAAATTTTGAACTGTTAAAGCGCAAGTTTGGCGACGATAAATTATTTAAAAAAATATTTAAAGGCACACCAGGAAAAGATTTAACGATAAATTATGACCTATTACATGAGAATCTGATACATGGGTTAGGGGAGAAATTAGGACTTAAACAAAAGAGCCTGAACCCCTTCGGGACAGATATAGACTCAATTCTTGAGCTAATGCAAGACATAGGAGCAAACAGACGAAAAGCTGGGATCGTCGAAGCCAATTCTGATGCTTTAGGTGCTAAGAGATATACCGCTCCAGCATTAACAATCGTTGGAGATGCTCCATCTCAAGGTGAAATGATTTTTACCGACAGACAATTTGAAAGGATGGCCAATGCAATTGCAACTCAAAAAGAAAATCAAACTCTTTCTGCAATAATGCCTATGATGATGGGAGGA
>Ga0209501_10005527_pt1 | contig 11646 bp, 11 predicted proteins | sample ArcticOcean_MG_C_4_FD_187434 | JGI IMG/M metagenome (GOLD analysis project Ga0209501, IMG submission 187434) | Marine microbial communities from western Arctic Ocean - ArcticOcean_MG_CB4_134 (SPAdes) (version 2) | ecosystem: Environmental > Aquatic > Marine > Oceanic | place: Arctic Ocean...
TAGTCTGATTTAATCAGATTGAAATGTTAAGTGCTGCCAAGGCTGTGCGCTCTTTAGATTGCATCAGCCTTGTTTCTGCTGTTTCCAGATGGTCATGGCCCGTAAGGTGTAGCACTCCATGTACCACCAGAAGGGCCAACTCATGTGCAAGTGGAACGCCGCGCTCATCTGCCTGACGTTTCGCTTGAGGGTAGGATACAATCACCTCTCCCAGCTGGGAGGGTTCATCTGGCGGCATCACAAAATCGAAGCCGTCGGTGTCTTCAGGCGGTTCATCTTCGCCTTCCCAGTGACCGGGATGGTCCGTTGAGAAAGACAGTACGTCTGTGACCTCATCCAGCCCTCTAAATTGGGCATTTAGCCGGTGGACGGTCTCGTCATCAGTGATTACCAAGCTCATTTGGGCCGCTTCCGTGCCTTCCAGAGCCACATTCAAGGCTGCTTGTGCAATACCCATGAGCCAGTCTTCGACTGAATCCCTCGGTGATTTGCTCGCCGAAGTGCCCAGTGAAGAGCCGGTTGATTCGCCCAGTATATCGCTGGCGATACCGCTGGAAAACGGTTCGTCCACTGAAAGGTAGACCTGCCGGTCTTGTTGGCTGTTCAAATACAGATCCCGAACTGAAAGGAAGGGCAACGCCCCCTGTTTCTAGCCTATTTCGACCGTAATCTGAGTCTGAGGCAATGATAGCACGGGGGCCGGAATAGCGACAAGAAGCCGCATGCCACAAGACATAACATCAGATGGCCTCAATGTGCGTTCGAAACCGCAACCGTTGGGCGGCATCACATTATTATTTGGTCACGTTCAAAGTTTTTTTATTTCCAAAGATTAAGGGCGATTATTGAGGAGGTGTGGCTTTGGCCAATCGTAGAAGAAGGGAAAGCAGCCGAGTTCCAGGCGCAGCCCAGCAAGGCGCATGAACTCAACAGAAGAATTTTGCTAAATACGGTATGGCAGCAGCGGCATCCATCGCCATAATTGGGGCAATCGTATTCGCAATCACTTCCGGCACCAGCAGCGGTGAGCAGGGTTCTGACGCGCCGGATTTTGAAGTCAGCCTCTTCCAAGGTGTCGAAGAAGTGGGCTTCCGCTAGGGCAACTTGTCCAACCTTTACGGCCAGCCCATGATTCTTAATTTCTGGGCCGGACAATGCCCACCCTGCCGAGCTGAAATGCCGCAATTCGAGGCTTTCCACGACGACTTTAAAGACGAAATCATGCTCTTGGGCGTGGATATTGGGATTTTCACCGGTCTAGGCTCCCATAACGATGCCGAATCTCTGATCCGCGAACTGGGAATCACTTACCCGGCCGGCTGAACCGACGATCGCACCGTGCCCAATAAGTATCGCGTAACGTCCATGCCGACTACCGTGTTCATCAGTTCAGACGGCACGATTTTCGAGAAGAGCGTGGGTGCCATTGACGCCAGTTTCCTGGCCCGGGTAAGCCAGGAACTGCTGGCCGCCAAATCAACGGCGCTAAATCATGGAGGCTAAAACCGAAATCTAGCGTGCCTTCCACACCTGGTGCTGGAATTCTTCACCTACCAGAGTGTTAGCGGCAACGCTTTCAATGTCGATGGCAAAGCAGTGGAATTCGTGGTCGTTGGGCTGGAAGCCGATTTTTTCAAACAAGGCTTCCACGTATTTTTGACGTTCGCCAGGGTTGCTGATGTCAAAGGCCCGACCGTAGACCTTGAATTCGCCTTCCAGTCCGTTGCGGTCTGAAACGGCGTTATGGATGGTGCAGCGGGGGTCTCGCAGCAGATCCAAGGCTTTTTGAGAGCGCCTCATCATGCCTAGATAGAGCTGGCTGTTGAAGAATAATGGTTCCACCGGTGAAATCCGCGGCCAGCCGTTCTTCCGCAGAGTGCCCACCATCACCAAACCGTTTTTGCCTAACCGTTCTTGGCCTAAGGCCGCCAACTTCGAGTCCTGTTGGGCAAATTCCTGCCAGTTCATCTTTAATCCTTCAGGCCGATAAGTTCTAAGGGAAAATTGTGGCCAATCGAGAATGCGTCAATGCGTCTCTAAAGCCAGAAAATCGTCGGTCACCTCAAGTTCCAACGGTGGGAATGAGACTTCGGTCAGTTCTCCCATGAGTCGTCTCGCTTGAGGATCGGCAGCCTCAGGTTCGGACCGACGCCGCCACGTATCCCTATCAGGCCACCGCGCAACCCCATAGTAGGTGCCAATCCTGACCCTTCATAAATTGTGACCCAAGGCTGCCACGAGTAGCGTAAATTGCTTCCGTTGCTTGACGCCAGGCGTCTCTGAATTCCGATTCTTTTCGAGGTTTCGACTGCCACTTATATATCACGACAAACATAATTACCTCCAACTAAAACCTAACGATGTCGGTTTCGCACGTTCTTCGTTATGTAATATTTGATAATAATTCATCGACCTTTGGATGATGTACAGGATTAAAAAATTGGGCAAATAAAAACCCCGCAGATAAAACTGCGGGGTTTGTTTTGCTTTTTGGTACCCCGGATGGGCTTCGATCCCATGATCTCCACCTTGAAAGGGTGGCGTCCTAGGCCAGGCTAGACGACCGGGGCACAGGCGTATTCTACTATAGCTAGGCGGCTATTGCCTAGGCACAATTAGATTCTGGTGTTTTGGAGCGACTAATCAGGCCTCTGGGCTGATTTAAGGCCTACGGATAAACCGCCAGGGCTTCTAGCCCAGTTTCCTCTGGAAACCCGCACATAAGATTCATGTTTTGTACGGCCTGTCCGGCGGCGCCCTTCACCAGGTTGTCCAGGCAGCTGATCACGATTAACCGCCCTGTGCGCTCATCAATCGAAGGGTGTATTAGGCATAAATTGTTGCCCAAAGTTTGCTTGGTCTGGGGAGGAGTGGATACTACGCGTACGAATGGGTCGTCTGCGTAGTAATCGCGATACAGGTTTAGTATCTTCTCTTGGCCCTCATCGCCGGTCCAATTTCCTGGCTCAATCAGCGTTGCGTAACAGGAACTCAAAATTCCCCGAGTCATGGGGATCAGATGCGTCAAAAATGTCAGGTTGAGGGGCTTTTCAGTCAGCGGAGCTAATTCTTGGGTGATCTCCGGTAGATGCCGATGTCCTTTTAACGCGTAGGCAAATACATTCTCATTGACCTCAGAAAAGTGGTTGGTCATGGTCAGACTGCGACCGCCGCCAGACACTCCGGATTTGCTGTCAACGATGATGTCTTGGGTGATGATCTTTCCCGCCATCGCAGGGGCCAATCCCAAGATGGCGCTGGTAGGATAGCAGCCAGGGTTGGCAACCAGCCGTGAATTTGTAACGTCGTCCCGGTGCAGTTCCGGTAGGCCGTAGACCGCCTCTTCTAAGTAGGTGGGGTCCGGATGGTCAACTCCGTACCATTCTGTGTATTCATCAGCCTGTTTCAGCCGGAAATCGGCGCTGATGTCCACAACCTTTACTCCCTGCTCCAGGACCGGTATGCAGGCTTCTGCGCTGGCTTTATGCGGGAGAGCAGAGAACACCATATCCAGGCTGCCGCTGAGTTCAGGCTCAATGGTCATATTCATGGCGGTCAAGTGGGGAAATACCTCATTCAACTGCTGGCCGGCGGCGCTCCTACCGGTGACTGAAGTGATTTCCACCTCAGGGTGGCGGTACAGAATGCGGGCCAGTTCGCTGCCTGCGTAACCAGTGATGTTGATGATCCCTACTTTCATTTCGCTTACTCTTAGTTTTGGGGTATTTATTTGCTAGGCATCAGGCTGCGGAAGGTGAGGCATGGGCGCCCCCGGGCTTCCGGCTAATGCTTGTCCTTCTTGGGCAGCGAGTGCAGCCAGGTCTGCCTTGGTCATGAACTTCTTTCTGGAAGGACAGAGTCCGCCTACCACGCATTCTGGGCACAGCGGGCGTTGGGCCTTGCACACCTGACGACCGTGGTTGATGTAAGAAACGTGGAAGTTGAAAACTTCTTCAGGCTCAACCTTGTCTTCCAGAATCTCGTGGGCTTTGTCCACGCTCACCTTGGGTCCAATCACGCCTAGTCGTTGGCTCACCCGGTAGATATGGGTGTCTATAGCCATTGCTGGCATGCCTAGAGAGAAGCTTAGCACGATTCCTGCAGATTTTGGGCCGATACCGGGTAGCTGCCGTAGCCAGGTCTTGGCATCGTTTAGGGGCATCTCCCGTAGGAATGACAGGTCCAGTTCGCCGTTCAGCTCAAGTATCTTGTTCAGCACTGCTTTGATTCGCGGAGCCTTGATCTTGGCCAGCCCGCCTAGAGCTATGGCTTTCTCAATGTCTGCCACATCTGCCGACGCGACGGCTTCCAACGATGAGAATGTTTCCATTAGGCTTCGGTAAGCACGACTAGAGTTAATATCGGACGTGTGCTGGGAGAGAATCGTAAAGACCATCTCGTCCGTGGGAGGTAGGCGCGCTTCGTGGGTAAACGGGCCGTATTGTTGGGTCATCATCTCGATAGTGAGCGCAACGTCGGCTTTGCTCTTGGTCCTAGGTGCTCTTCTTTTAGAAGTCGTAGGCATAATCTCGTCTAATTACCGGGTGTGTCTCTGATTTCAGACTAAAATGTTGATCAGGTTGGTGATGGGAAAGATTTTAGCACCAGGTAGGCCAGAAATAAAAAAACCGGGAGGTGTTCCCTCCCGGTTTTGGTGTTCCTAAACAGTTTGCGGGAAATCTAGAAGAGGTGACAAGTTAATGTGTGCCCTTCGGAGATTTCCTTGACCTCGGGTTTGTCCACGGAGCAACGGTCCATTGCGGCGGGACAACGAGGGTGGAAATAGCAGCCAGACGGCGGATTCAGCGGAGAAGGAACCTCACCTTGAAGGATGACCTCTTCTACCTCAGTGTCCGGATGTGACGGCAGCGCTGCCGACATCAGGGCTTTGGTGTACGGGTGTGACGGGTTGTTAAACAACTCCTGCACCGGGGAGAGCTCCACTATCTGGCCCAAGTACATCACTGCGACCCAGGTGCACATATAGCGTACCGTTGCTAAGTCATGGGCAATGAGCATGTAGGCTACCTTGTACTCTTCCTGCAAATCCTTGAGCAGGTTCATAATCTGGGCTCGGATGGACACATCCAAGGCAGATACAGGCTCGTCCAGCACAATCACCCTTGGGTTCAAGGCCAACGCCCTGGCAATGGCGAGCCTTTGCCGCTGTCCACCGGAGAACTCATGGGGGAATAGGTTGGAGTGGTACTCGTTCAAGCCCACGTCATTCAGCAGTTTCATCACCCGTTCTTGTTGTTCTGCCTTGGTGATGTTCCAGTTGATGACCATTGGCTCGGCAATGATGTCTTTGACCCGCATGCGTGGGTTCAGGGAACTCCATGGGTCTTGGAACACAGCTTGCACTGAACTCCGGTAAGACTTTCTAACAGCAGCGCTGTTGTGAACGTCTTCTCCCTCAAAGAGGATGCTGCCTTCGGTGGGTTCCTCAAGCATCAACATCATTTTGGCGGTGGTGCTTTTGCCGCAGCCAGACTCACCCACTACGCCAAGGGTCTCGCCTGCGCGCAGCGCAAAGGAAATGTCATCTACTGCTTTGATATGGCCAGTAAGCCGGGAGAACAATAATCCCTTGGTTACCGGAAAGTACTTCTTGAGGTTTTTGGCTTCAAGTAGGATTTGTCCTCTCTCAGCTTTGGTTTCGGACGAATCTATTGTGGTCATTCTACCTTCCAACATGCTGCGGTATGGCCATCGGATACAGCTTTAATTTCTGGGTAGGTCTCAATACACTTGTCCATGACTACTGGGCATCGGTTCGCGAAAGCGCAACCAACGGGTAGGTCATGAAGCGGTGGCGGTTGACCTTCAATCGAGTATAGCCGGTCAACGACCCGGTCCATCCTGGGAACCGACGCCAGAAGAGCCTCAGTGTAAGGGTGGGATGGGTTATTGAAGATATCTCTCACACTGCCGTGCTCTACTATGCGTCCGGCATACATCACCGCAACCCGGTCACACATCTTGGCGACGATGCCGAAGTCATGGGTGATGAAGATGATTGAAAGGTCAGATTCTTTCTGGATGTCTTTCAACAGTTTCAGGTATTGCGCCTGAATGGTCACGTCCAAGGACGTGGTCGGTTCGTCAGCAATGAGGACTTGGGGTTGGCATGAGATGCCAATTGCTCCCACCACCCTCTGGCGCATGCCTCCGCTCATCTGATGGGGATAATCCTTGACTCGGGATTCTGCGGCAGGGATGTTTACCTTACGCAGAACCTCAAGGGCCCGGTCTGTAATCGAGCGTTTTGGTATGTCTTGGTGAATCTCGATGGCCTCTTCTACCTGGTCTCCAATGGAGAAGACCGGGTTCAAAGAAGTCATCGGGTCTTGAATAATCAAGGCGATTTTGCTGCCTCTAATCTTCGCCATCTCCTGCTCGGAGATGGGGACTATGTCTTCGCCGTCCAAGACGATACTTCCTGAGACGATCTTTCCGGGTGGAATGGGAATCAATCTCATCAGAGAGAGCATGGTTACAGACTTTCCGCAACCAGACTCGCCCACGATTCCCAGAGTCTCGCCCTTTCTGAGGTCAAAAGAGATACCGTCAACGGCTTTGACAGTGCCCCAGCGGGTCGTGAAATGCGTTCGCAAATCATCGACCGACAATATAACTTCTGTGTCTATTCTTGTATCTGCAGTGACCATAAAATATGTTGTTCCTTAAATCGCTGAGTTATTCAAGTACAGGGAATCCGGTCACTCCAGTTGGCGTAAGCGCGGGTCCAGAGTGTCTCGTAGCCAGTCGCCGAACAGGTTCAACGACATTACGGTCACCATGATTGCTACGCCGGGGAAGGTGGATATCCACCAGACTCCGCCAGCAAGCTTGTCGCGTCCGTCTGAAACCATTGATCCCCATGCGGGGGTGGGGGGCGGAACGCCAGCGCCCAGGAAGCTTAGAGTCGACTCCAGAAGGATGACGATACCAACCTGAAGTGTTGCAACAACAATCAATGTATTGATCGTTCCTGGGAATATATGTATGAACAGAATCCGGGCTGTTGAGGCACCGGAGACCTTGGCCAAGGAAACATAGTCCATGTGCTTCAGTTGTAGAACTTCGCCGCGCACTTGGCGGGCAAACCTTGGCCAAATAAATAAGCAGAGCACGGTAACGATAATCCATAACGATTGACCCAGCGTTATCACCAACACAAGGGCAATGAGAATCAAAGGTATGGCTAATTTAATGTCTACTAGCCGCATTAATACTTCGTCAACTATGCCGCCATACCAGCCTGCCGCCAGGCCCATAGTGACGCCAACAGTTCCTCCCACTGCCAGTGTGACAATCGACACCAACAATGAGATTCTAGCCCCGTAAATCACCCTGGATAGAACGTCTCTACCCAGATGGTCTGTTCCCAATAGGAACTTAGTGCTGCCTTCCGGACGGTTGAAGATTTCAATCTCGTCTCCAATCTGCGCTGCAGGATTGATCTTCAAGGCGTCGACCAACGTAACGCTAGTTGTGCGTTCGTTAATCGACATCCGTTCTACGACAACCTTGACGCTCTTTTCACCACCGGACCAAGCCGGTGGGATGTTTCGTTCTTTTAATTCGCCCTTCTCGGGATCGTGAGGAGCCAGGATCGGGGCGAACACTCCGGCAATGACCACTAAGCTAAGTAGGAATACCGGAATTAAAGGTAACCGTCTAATCTTTTTATAGACCCCGGCGGCTCTTTCCATGGTTGTTGGTGGGGCAACAACAATTCCACTAAGATCTGCTGCCATTATGTGCTCCTAATACCTTACGCGAACCGGATTCGTGGGTCTACGTAAGCGTAGAGCACGTCCACGATGAATGCTGCTGTCACGTATAACAGCGTGAAGGTGATTACCACCCCCTGAAGCAGCGGGTAATCGAAGGCAAATAATGCTTCAATTGCCAACCTGCCTAGACCAGGCCATGCGAACACCGTCTCTACGACCAATGAACCAGTTACTAGAGCTCCGATGGTCACACCGGCGAATGTTAGTGGTGGAATCAGTGCGTTTCTGAACGCGTGCTTCAGGATGATGGTTCGGGAATTAACACCCTTGGCCCGTGCCAATTTGATGTACTCCGAATCCAGCACGTCCAGCATCGCGGATCGTACCAACCGTAGGTTAGCGGCGGCGTAGTACCACCCCAAAGTCACGGCGGGCAGAATTATGCTGTTCCAATCTTGTTTTCCGTATGGTGGGACCATTCCCAATTTCACCGCAAAGAAGAACATCAGCATGATGCCCAACCAGAACGGCGGAGCAGACTGGCCTATCAAAGCGATAAATTTACCGAAGTTGTCCATCACGGTGCCGCGTTTGACCGCTGATAATATTCCCAGCGGCACCCCAATTAATATCGAGAAACTGAACGCTACTGCACCCAGCAACAATGTTGCGGGCGCCCGTTCAATAACAACTGCAGTTACAGGGCGTGCTTCCCGAACAGACTCTCCGAAGTCGCCTCTTACGGCACCCTTCAGGAACATTCCGTATTGCTCGTAGTAAGGCTTGTCCAAGCCCAAGACTTCACCCATGCGATCCCAGTCTTCCTGAGTGGAGTAATCATCCAGATAGATATGTCTGGGGTCACCTGAAACCCGGCTCATTATGAAAATAATCAAAGAGACCGAGAGTAAGGTTACTAAGGCGAGTAGGAACCGGCGTACCAGGTATTTTTGCATTTTTTATTACCGTTCAGTTCACTGTGTTGTGGATTAGGGTCTGCCTTTTTCTCATGACTATCGCCCGGGCTGCTGCAAAAGCGGCTCCGGCCATGTTTGCTACGACTGCTGAGCCTAGTGCTGTGTAGTAAATCGGTGACACGGTAGGCATTGCGCAACACTCAATCTCTTGTGCCGCACCATATTCGAATCCACACCAGGAGCCAAGTATTCCTGCTCCAATTACCACTGTCGCCGTTAGTGCTAGAACCCAACCGTTTTCACGATCAATGTGTAGCCAGGCTACGAAGGCCGCTGTCCCTGCTCCGCCTCCAGCGGCTAAGAACAGTGATGCCTGCCATAACTCAATCGATGATCCCCCAAAGAATACATATAGAGACCAAGCGAACGCTATGCCAATCATGCTTAGCACTACACCTAGGACACCCCCTGCAACCGTCCGTGCAATTGGAATTAGGTAGGGATTTGCCTTTTCCCAAAAGTTTTTTTCGAACCGTGGTTGCACCTGGATGGGAACCCCTTGTGTTATATACGTTTTGCAGCGCTAACCGAATCAATCAGTTTTATTTGCCTGCCCGTTACTCTTTATCGGTTGTACTTGCCGAATCAGGCGGCGGGACATTCATTTCCAGGCGTTATTTGCGTGATTCCAGAGAGGTCTGCGAGTGCTGACCCTCCAATAGCTAGCAGGCGTTATTTGCGTGATTCCAGAGAGGTCTGAAAGTGCTGACCCCCCAATAGCTAGTAAGATATATACTATCGGCTTTAGCAAGTCAATAGGTAGAACCAGCGTACTAAAAGTTATCGACTAGAGCGTATATGAACGTAAATTAAGCTGATGGCACGGCATGAAATCAAGGGATAAACCAGCCAATGTTAAGAGACCCGATGTGATTGGGTTGGAGCAGGGCCAATCTCGGCCCCTAAAGCTAAATTTTAGGGCCTCTGGGCCATTGTTAGCTGATAGGCATTTTGCCATTTTAAAGTCATCTCACGCACTGGCCACCTCTATCTATCCAAATGTTAAATGCTAGGCCCTTTGGTTTATTTGGTGTTGATATTAAAGAGGAGCCAACCTCAGCGGTTGGCTCCTCTTTTAGGTTGCTGTCTTGCGCCTTAGCTAAGAAACCAAGTGGTGGCTTGGCTAAGACTATGGAGATCAATTGGTGTTATCGAGGTTGTATGAACTCGTACCCGTTAATCTGACGTAGGTCACCCTGTTTGACGAATCCGTCCCATGGGGCAATGTTCGGTCCAACAGGCCATACGTTATCGAAGACGTACAAGCCAGTCTCGCCAAAGACGTTGTCGTACATCCAATGGGCAATCTCAAGCTCCAAGACCTCACGCTCTGCGCGGTCAGTCGTGCCCTGTATTACCGGGATATTCTCCTCCAAGTACGGGTGCTCTGTGCCGTAGCTGAACACCGAGTCGTTCAAGTAGTTGGCGAATCCCTGTACCGGAGCTAAGCGGATGGCAACCGAGTGGCAGGTGAACCCTTCATATGTGCGGGCCACAATCGTGGGCCGGAGGGTCCCATAGGGGATGTTCTGGAACGTGACATTGATGCCGATATCATCCCAGTACTGTGCTACGGCTTCACAGGCTTCCACCTCTGAAGGAGCGCCCCGAAGTGCCGGAGATAATGTCAGGTCGAAGCCATTTGGGTATCCGGCCTCGGCCAACAGGCTCTTGGCGCGTTCGGGGTCAAATGCCCAGACCATATCGGCTGGTAGTCTCGGTTCGTCGGGTCCGGCCCAGTCCCTGAGGACTAGAGGGTGGCCAAATCCAAGCAGCAATTCGTCGACTATGGTCTGCCTGTCGATGGCTATGGAGAGCGCTAGCCTTACTTTGCGGGCTGCGTCCCATTCATCGGAACTGGTGTCGCTGGTGGACGAGACCCATGGCAGTTCGGGGTTATAGTTCGGCCACATTTCTCCGCCACCATCCCGGGCGGGGAGATAGGTTTGTCCATAGATGTTTAGCCCGGACTGACCAGCGTTGGGCACTTGCATCAGGCTCGCACCATCGACCGATTCGACCTCTGAAATAGAGTCGAGGGCCATCACGAAGGTGTCTAGGTTACCGGTTTTGAAACCGGCAACACGTGCAGACTCTTCTGGAATTTCCCACTCCACCAACTCGGCGAAGTAGGGAGTTTGGCGCCAGTGATTTTCCACTGCCTTCATCTTCCAGTATTCACCGGTCTTCCATTCGTCTATTTCGAAGGGTCCGGTGGCAGCGGTGTTTCGGTTGGCTTCCTCTTCACCTTCCTGTTCAAACTGCTTCTTGCTGACGATCCATGCCTGGGTGGCGCGTGGGCCGGCTAGCAACTCCAATATCGGGATATCCGAGAAGGGGGATCCAGTGTCAACCCTCCAAGTATAGTCATCGGGTGTTGACTGGTTGCCGGTATCTGCGAAAAATATCTTTTTCGCGTTTGATGCCCTGGCGTGTTTCTCGCTGTTGGCTAACTGGTCGTATGAGAAAACTACGTCGTCCACGGTCATTTCGCCGAAGCCTTTGTGAAATTGGACTCCCTTGCGAATTTGGAAGGTCCACACTTGGCCATCGGGAGATATGTCCCAACTTTCGGCTAAATACGGTAGCACATCACTACTGTCGAAGGCAGATATCCCGAGTGTCTCTGTAATTGGAGCAGTATTGTTCAGGAATATCTGGGGGTTACCGGCCAGTTTGGGGCTGCCAAAGTAGGGACCTAGTTCTTTTTGCCCCACACTGATGGTTCCCGAAGGTTTTGCCATTACCTCGGGCGCTTTGGTGGGTGAGGCCGTGGCTGCCGGGGCTGACGCGCCTCCTCCGGAAGGCATTGCAGTTGGCGCTGCTGCTGCCGTGGTTGGAACTGGTGCTGCCGCTATCGGCGTTGCGGTCGCTGATGAGCCGCACGCCAAAATGGCGGCTAGCAGGAGAGCCAGAGGGCCTAGGAT
>Ga0209501_10005530_pt1 | contig 11645 bp, 10 predicted proteins | sample ArcticOcean_MG_C_4_FD_187434 | JGI IMG/M metagenome (GOLD analysis project Ga0209501, IMG submission 187434) | Marine microbial communities from western Arctic Ocean - ArcticOcean_MG_CB4_134 (SPAdes) (version 2) | ecosystem: Environmental > Aquatic > Marine > Oceanic | place: Arctic Ocean...
TCTGGATCAGCATTAAGGTAATCAGCGGTTAATTTAATAACATCAGTAGCATCAATTAATCCTTGATCCCCTATTGAACAATTTGCACAACCACTATTAGCAACAACTCCTCTTACATTATTTTTCATAAGATTTGATTTAGAAGCAGTTATGGAATGTGATACTATTGAATTTGAAGAAAACACACCAGAACAAATTGTATCTTCTGATTCAGACCATAATATACCCAAGTCTAATTCGTCAGTATCTGTTTTGATACCAACATTTGCTCCCCCGGCAATATATTGTTTTGGAGATGTAATATTTCCACTTTCTAATATTTCAAACATAACATGAAAAAAAATTCAGCAATCAAACTTCGAGATAAGGCTAGAATTATATCATATTACCTTCTAAAAACAATATATTAATATTATTATTTTATTAACCCGTCAAATTTTTCTTCTTTATACATAGATCTTAATAATTTCAAATATGCATCTTTAGTTAACATCGGCTTAAATTTATCAACTACTTCTTTTCCTTTCTCAGCATTCTCATGAAGTAAATCAACAACTGTAAGTGCCATCGCTTTTGCTGCAGTTAATACAGCCGCATCATAATCTGTAACTATATAATCAATTCCATGGCCGTCTCCTGATGCGGAATTCACATATGGATGAATAGTTGGCATTAACTGTGATATATCTCCCATATCTGTAGAGCCGCCAGAATGTCCAGCTTGACTAACTTTATCTTCTCCAACTAAATTAATTGAATTAAATTTATAAAAATCACCAAGTTTAGAATCATTCATGATTGGTAAGTAACCAGGTAATGTAGTGATCTCAACTTTAGCTCCTATCGCCATAGCTCCAGCTCTCAATGCTCTATCTACTTTCTCACTCGCATCTAAGAATCCTTCAATTGTACTTCCTCTCACATATGTCTCCATCCTTACATCCGCAGGGACTGAGCTAACCGCAGCTCCTCCTCGTGTAATAATAGGATGGATCCTTATTGTATCTTTTTCTTGAAATGTCTCTCTCTGAAAATGTATCCCTGCCATAGCAAGAGTTGCAGCATTTAATGCATTTATACCATTATGAGGAGCTCCTCCCGCATGTGACGCTTTACCTATAAATTTTATAGTCTTCGATACTGAGCCTGTAGAGGATCCACCAAGAACTAAGATTTTATCATCATTATCTTTTTGGCTTCCTCCAGTGTGAGTCATCATAGCAATATCTACATCATCCAATGCTCCCAATTTAACAAATTCTTGCTTCCCTAATAAAAATTCAATCTTACCTTCATCTCTTAAAGTCTTTCTGTATTCAACTTCTATATTCTCTTCCGCAGGAACCGCAACTAATACTATCTTTCCCGATAATCCTTTCAATACCTCCGGATCATTTAAACTCTGTCCAACTGCTATCATCTGTGCTATCTGACAATGATGTCCACAAGCATGTGCAGCATCTGTCTCTGAATCAGCATGCGGGTGGCCTAAGACTACTAATGAATCTAATTCTCCCATCACACATACTGTAGGTCCCGGTCTACCTGTATCTATAACAGCTTTTAATCCCGTCATTGATACTTTCTCTATATTTGAAAACCCATACTTATTAAATTGTTCTTCTGTAAATTTAGATGTTTTAAATTCTCTATATCCTGGCTCTGGCATATCTAGTATAGTTTTTGCTATACCTATTAAATCTTCTGCATTACTATCTATATTAGATGCTACTTTCTTCTTGATGTCTTCTATACTCATAAAAATATCCTTTTGTTAAATATATTAATTATTCTCAGTTCAAAATATATGAATATATTAATATCTTCTCAAGCATTTAATTGCTATATTTATGCATTTGAATGAAAAACAATATTGGAAAAGAGGTATTTAAGTATAATAGAAAAAAATTTACTTCTAAAACTCTCAATCCTTAGTGTTTAATTTAGACAATTAATACCATGCCATCTCTTCCAGGGTCAGCGCCACCATCCCACACTCCATTTTTTATCCTTATCCCATGAACACCTGCAAATCCGTAGCTAAAAGGATTTCGTATTATCTTATACCCTTTTTGCTCTAATTTTTTCGTAACATATCTAGGTATCCTATTTGTTACATCAATAGCGTTACTATTTGCTGTAAATCTTGGCGCAGAAATTGCTTCCTGCATATTCATATCAAATTCTAATACATTAAGTATAGATTGTAGTATACCCATGGTTATATACGTGCCCCCTGGAGCTCCAACAATAATATAAGGATTATCATCTTTAAAAACAATAGTCGGACTCATTGCTGTAAACCTTCTCTTTCCAGGAACAATAGATCCTGGCATTCCTGGTCTCGGATCAAACACACTCATGCAACCGTTATACATAAAACCAAGTCCCTCTGTTATAACTCCTGATGGCATTCCTAATGAATGTGTCATAGATGCAATATTACCATTTTCATCCATAACAGCCATATGGGTAGTATCTTCAGATTCTTTCATTTCTCCATATCTAGTTACATTAGCTTTTTTCCCTTGTTTTATGAGTTCAGAAATTTCAAATGCATAATTGGGATCAGTGATTTTTTCAATAGGAACATTTATGAACAGTGGATCTCCAACTTTGGAGTCTTTATCAATTGTTGCATACTTCATAGCCTCGGCAACTGTAGAAATATATTCAGGGCTATTATGCCCCATTGATTTCAAATCAAAATGTTCTAATATGTTTAACATTTGTATTACCATAATTCCTCCACCAGGAGGTTGGTTTGTCGAGATTTTCAAATCTTTATAATTTCCCCATAAAGGTTCATTGCGAATTGTTTTGTAGTCTTTCAAGTCACGATCAGACAGAAAACCTCCATTCGATTTCATATCATCGTTTATTCTTCTTGCGATTTCGCCTGAATAAAATATATCTGACCCGCCATATTTGACGAGTTCTAATGTTTGTTTCATATCGATATTTTTTATTCTAGTTCCTATAGGATATGTATTGCCTTGTTCATCTAAAAAAATATTTTTAGAAACTTCATTTCTCCTCAATTTTTCATCCATAGATATCCTTCCAAGGCCACCTGATCTATCCCAAAATTCATCTATAGCAGGACTTACTGTAAATCCTTCTTCACAAAAATCAATAGCTGGTTGAACAATATCAGCCCAAGGCATAGTGCCAAATTCTTTAATTGCTTCATAAAAAGCCTTAAGTGTTCCTGGAGTCATTATAGATTCGTATCCAACTTCGTTGGCTCGATTCTTTAATATAAAACCAAATCCATCTCGAGCTTCATGAGAGATTTGATTTTCCCACATATCTTCTTTGACTGTATAAGGAGCTGTTGTATGGAAGTCAATAAATCCATGAAAATCTTTTTCAGGTGAGTATATTTGTAGTGATCCAAATCCGGCAATTCCGCACATCATGGGATCTACAACGGTTTGAACAAGAGCGCTTGAAATAGCAGCATCAACAGCGTTTCCTCCTTCTTTTAATATTACTGCCCCAGCTTCTACTGCCTCAGGTTGTGGTGCAGTAATAATTCCATGTGTCATATTTTCCTCTCTCTATATATTGTATATTATTCAAAATGTTTTCTATAATATCATTATAATTTTTTATTATTAATTACTTAAACCCTATATGAACATATTAATTTCACCACAAGCATTCAAAGGTAGTGTTACAGCAATAGAAGTCGCCAATAATATTGCAAAAGGGATATTACAATCTAGTGATCATCATAAAATAATTAAACTTCCAGTTGCAGATGGAGGAGATGATACTCTTAAAACTTTAGTTGAAATCACTAAAGGACAAATATATGAAACTAATGCAACACGACCTGATGGGGAAATAATAAAAACACAATGGGGAGCGCTAGGTGATAACAAAACTGCAGTTATAGAAATGGCTAAAATATCTGGATTGGCTCTAATGAATTCAAAAAATCTGGAACCTCACAAATATACGACTTACGGAATGGGAGAAGTTATAAAAGATTGCCTCGATCATGGGTTTAATAAATTTATTATCGGTATTGGCGGCTCTGCAACTAATGATGGAGGATTAGGAATGGCACAAGCGTTAGGAGCGAAATGTACAGATAGATATGGAAATTCAATTAAACAAGGAATCGATGGGCTTAAAGATTTGTATGAAATAAATTTGGATAAGATGGATAAAAGAATACAAAATTCCACATTTCAAATCGCATGTGATGTGAATAATCCTCTTTATGGTGAAAATGGAGCTACTTACACATTTGGACCACAAAAAGGTTTTACTTCAACACAAATAAAATCAATTGATAATTATATGAAAAACTATGGAAATATCATTGATGATCTAAGTAATACTAAAATATCTACACTCCCAGGAAGCGGCGCAGCTGGTGGGATTGGAGCAGCTGCCATGTATTTTTTAAATGGGCGACTTGAATCAGGTTCGAAAATAATTTTAGAATATCTTGAATTTGAAAAACATTGTAAAAACATTGATATAGTAATTACTGGAGAAGGTCAAATAGATTTTCAGACAATTAACAATAAAGCACCAATAGCGGTAGCAAGAATTGCAAAAAAATATAATATTCCTGTTTATGCAATTTGTGGAATATTAGGTGATAATTATGAAAAAGTTTACAAAGAAGGTATTAAAAAAATATATCCATTATGTGAAAATCAAAACGAAATAGAATTTGCAACTAAAAATGCTAAAAGATTAATTCAAGAAAAAGCATATAAATTAATTACAGAAAATATTATCTAAAACGAATATTATTTCTAGACAAATCTGATAATTTAGTACAGCCCATTAACTTCATATCTCTAATCATTTCATTTTTCATGTTTGAAAGTGCTTTCTCAACTCCTTTTTGCCCTCCTGCAGCCAAAGCATAAAGATACATTCTTCCTCCACTACAAGCTTTTGCTCCTAAGCTTAAAGCTTTGAGAACGTGGGTTCCTCTTGTAATGCCCCCCTCGCATATAACATCTATTTTGTCTCCCACTGCATCAACAATTTCGGACAATTGATCAAATGGCGATCTACCACCATCAAGCTGCCTACCGCCATGATTAGATAAAATTATACCTGTAGCTCCAATATCAACTGCTCTTTTCGCATCTTCTACACTCATAATTCCTTTAAGACAAAAATCTTTCCCCCATTTTTTCCTTAATTCTTCCGCATCTTTCCAATTCATTGATTGATCTAACATTTTAGAAAAATAATCTGACAGACTAATTGCAAAATTTGCTTCGGGAATATGATCTTTAAGAATGGGCAGGTCAAATTTTTCTCTTATAAAATAATTTATTGCCCATGAAGGATGTGTTGCAAAGCTCAACATACTTTCAAGTGACAATCTCATTGGCATAGTAAATCCAGTTCTCAAATCTCTTTCTCGATTCCCCGTAACAATAGTGTCCACCGTAAGTGCTAACACATCAAAATTAGCAGCATGGCATCTTTCCAACATGCTATCAGTTAAACCTCTATCCTTATGATAATATAATTGAAACATTTTTGGTGTTTTAATGCTCGATCCAATTTCTTCTAAGCCAACTGTTCCTAAGGACGAAATCCCAAACATTGTGCCAAATTTCTCGGCCGCTTTAGATACTGCTCTTTCTCCTTCGTAATGAAATAGTCTTTGAGCTGCTGTTGGAGAACAAAATAAAGGCATATCTATATTTTGGCCCATTACAGTTGTAGAAATATCAACATCTTCAACGCCTCTTAAAACGTTAGGAATCAAATCACAACTTTCATATGATTCGGTATTTCTTTTCATAGTTATTTCATCATCTGCTCCTCCATCTATATAATGAAAAACAGGAGAAGGGAGTTTAGATTTTGCTAATCTCTTAAAATCGTCAGTGTTATTGCAATTTTTTATATTTTCAAACATATTCTATTTCAAATTAACGAATTTACCATAAATCCTAGAATCCACAATAATAAACAAGTAACAGAAGATAAAAACTTGATTGAATTATCTCCAATGTATACATTTCCATATTGTTCGTCAGATCTTACGTAAAATATACCAATAATCATTAAGAATGTAATTAACAAAATCGAAGCAAATCCAACTCCTAAAAGTATACCACCGAGCAATCCTGAAATACTAAAAAGTGTTATTATTATTTTTGACAAATCAGATTTATTTGATTTCTTATTTGTTGTCATATATATATCCAATAACCATTCAATTATAAATTTATTCAACTATAATATTATTTATAAAATTTAATTAATATATAATTTCCTACTATTTAAAAATGATTTATCTAGACAATGCTGCTTCAACTCAAATTAGAGATGAAGTATTAAATGTAATAAACGAAGAATTAGTTAATTCTTTTGCAAATCCTTCAAGTCCGTATACTCCTGCAAGAAAATCTAGAATCGCGATTGATAAGGCTCGAAAAAAATTTTCAGAAATTCTTGATTGTCAGGAAAATGAAATTGTTTTTACAAGTGGCGGAACAGAGTCAGACAATACTGCAATTAAAGGTCCTGCGAAGGCGCTAGAAAATTTAGGAAACCATATAATTACAACTACAGCAGAACATCATGCAGTTTTACATACATGTAATAGTTTGGAAAAACAAGGTTTTGATGTAACTTACCTGCCAACTGACCAATATGGGATGGTATCAAAAGAATCTGTACTTTCTGCGATCAAGGAAAATACCATACTTATATCTATAATTTATGCTAACAATGAAATAGGATCCATTAATCCAATAAAAGAAATTGGACAAGCTTTAAAAAAAATTAAAAATAAAGATTCGCGATTTCCTCTTTTCCATACAGATGCCATACAAGCAGCTCCTTTTCTAGATTTAAATGTAAAAGAATTAGGAGTTGATTTATTAAGCCTTTCTGCACATAAATTTAATGGACCAAAGGGAATTGGAGTTCTATATATGAAAAATGGCACTCCTTTTGAGCCGTTAATAACAGGAGGAGGGCAAGAAAGGCAAAAAAGATCAGGAACTGAAAATATAGCTTTTATTGCTGCTGCTGCCCAGGCAATTCAATTAGCAGAAGATGAAAAAAAACAACTTTACTTAAAAATATCAAAATTGAAAAGCAAAATAATTAATGAACTTAAGCAAAATCATCCTGAAATAATTCAAAATGGACACCCTTTACAAAGCCTCCCAAATATAATAAACCTTACTATTCCAAATATAAGGGCAGACGATTTAATATCTGCTTTGGACATAGAAGATGTATGCATATCTAACGGAAGTGCATGTACTAGTAACTCACTAGAACCATCTCATGTTCTTCAAGCTATAGGTATAAGTGCCAATTTGGCTCTTAGCACTATTAGGATTAGCTTAGGAAGGTATAATTTTGAAAATGAAATCATACAATTTTTAATCATAATTGATAAAATCCTAAAAAGAATTAAAATGAATACACCTGAAATTATTAATAAATAAAATAACAATGATCAAGACAGTTAAAATTTATATACAAATATCTATGATATTAACGATAGTTCTCTTTGGATTAATAAGCTGTTCCAATGACGATTCTTCATTGTCTATAACTAAGGGAAGAACAATAGCTATAGAAACATCACCTCCTATAGTTAGAGATAGAATAACTTTCACTGACACAAATGGAAATATAAGATTAATCAAACCAAAACTCAATAACAAATTAGTCGCAGTAAAAGTAAGAGTAATTAATGATACTGTAACTTATGTGCCATTATTTATAGATACCGAAGCAGCAGAATTAGGAGATAGAGGCGGGAGTAGAGGATGGAACATAGATCCATATAAAAGTTCTGTTTCCACATCTACCCTAGAATCCGAACTAGACAAATTCACTCCTATGCTTAGTGGACATATTGAGCTTAACAAAGGGTTTGAGGTAACAGGATGGATGATATTCGATCTACCAAGGAATATTAACCCTATTACAATTTGGTGGAGAGAATCTGATGACATTGTTTCGGATCTCCCACAGTAAATATATATCAATTTTCTTGTTTTAGATTAAATCTGACTATGATATTCTAAGTAATTATATTTAAATGGAGTATAACATTGCCAGCCTTAGAAGTAACCGACAGTAATTTTAATGAAGAAGTTCTTAATTCTGATCTTCCAGTTCTTGTAGATTTTTGGGCAGAATGGTGTGGCCCATGTAAGATGGTTTCGCCTATTGTTGAAGAATTATCTGATGAATATAATGGAAAAGTAAAAATTACAAAAATTGATGTTGATTCTAATCCTAAAATTGCAGCCAGCTTTGGTATAAGAGGAATTCCAACTCTTTTAATGTTTAAAGATGGATCAGCTGTAGATCAAATAGTTGGCGCAGTACCAAAAGCAACGCTAAAAGAACGTTTAGATAAAATTATTTCTTGAAAAAATTTGGGAGTGAATAAGCTCTGGTGGGTTTCACGGACTTCAACTCCGTTGGCTTTGATTCAATTATTGAAGCGTTGGGTTCGATTCCCTCTCATTCCCGATAATAAAAAAATATTATGAATCTATCTATAATTTCATGGGTGATATACGATATTGGAAACACCTTGTTTAATGCAGGGGTTACCGGATTGTTTTTCCCTTTATGGATTATAACTAAATTAAACGGAACAGATGCAACTGTCGGATATACACTCTCGTTAGCCTTACTAGTTTCATTACTAATTAGCCCAATTGTTGGGGCTCTTTCAGATCAAACAAATAAAAGAAGATTATTCTTAGCCATATTTACTTTCATCTGCGGTATATCTACTACATTTATAGGGAATAATTCTATTGTTATCAGCCTTATTTACTACGGAATTTCTGTCACCTGCCTGCATGTAGGAGATATTTTTTATAATTCAATGTTAAAAGATGTTAGCCATAAAAACAATATAGGAATAATTGGAGGCATAGGAGCAGGCGTTGGCTATTTAGGTGCAATAATAGCAATATTAATCGGATTATTTATTATTGAGAACAATGGTTACCCAGTCGGGTTTGTGATTATAGGAATATTTATAATATTATTTGGAATTCCAATTTTACTATTTTTAAATGAGAAACCTCAGCAAATCCAAAACAGATATATAAAAAGTTCACAAAAATTATTGATAAGATTTGTAAAACAATTATCTGATACTATGTCCCATATCAAAGAATTTCCAGGCTTAGGAAGATTCTTATTAGCAAGATTTTGGTATTCATGGGCTTTGTATACGGCCTCAACATTTACCTCGCTATATATATTAGAAACTATCGGTATGTCTGAAAGACAAATTCAATACTTGATTTTCACAGGAATTGTTACCGCCATTCCTAGTGCATTGGTATGGGGTAAATTGGTTGACAAATTTGGAGCCAAACCAATCATTACTTTAGTATTAATTTTATGGATAATTAATCTAGCATTATCAATAGGAAGTGGAGTACTAAATTTGGGAGATGATATTTGGTGGTTCATAAGTGGGTTAACAGGAATATTGATATCTGGGGTATGGAGTTGTGACAGGCCATTTATGCATCAATTAATCTCGGACGAATTTATAGGAGAGTATTTTGGAATTCACGGATTTATAGGAAGATTGGGAAGTATCATTGGCACAGCTAGTTGGGGATTGATAGCTACAACATTAAACCTTGGGCAACCTGCTGCTTTATTATCACTCGGTATATGTATATTATTATCATTAATTATAATAATTAAAATTGACTTGGGAATAACAAATGAAAAAAATTGAAGGTAAATATATATTACTTGAAGCACTTAAACAGCAAAATATAAAATATATTTTTGGAAATCCAGGAACTACAGAAACTGCCATAATGGATGCTCTGGAAAAATATCCGGAATTTGAATATATATTAACTGTACAAGAATCTGCTGCTATGGGTATGGCTGACGCGTATGCAAGAGCTACCAAAAAACCTGCATTTGTAAATTTACACATAGAAACAGGTTTAGCCAATGGGTTAAGTTTATTACATAATGCTCAGGCTGGCGGTACTCCATTAGTTCTTACTGCAGGCAATAAAGATTCTCGTGAAATTGCACCAGGTAAAACAGATCTCGTTGATATGGTATCACCATTTACAAAATGGGCTGTTGAAGTAAATCATCCCGATGCCATAGCTCAAACGATGCAAAAAGCTTTTAGAATAGCATTGAGCCCTCCAACTGGACCAACCTTTGTAGCTTTCACAACTAACGCGCTTGATGATAAAACCAATGTATATCCAACTAAAAATTTTAACGAAGAAATTATTATTAAAGCTGATCAAAAAGCAATTGATAAAGCTGCTGAATTACTTGTAGATTCTAATAATATAGGAATATTAATTGGAGACCGACTCGTACAAATAAATAACCCCTATATCCCAACAAAATTAGCTGAATTACTAGGAGCAAAAGTTTATTCATCTAATTATTCAGAAATGATTTTCCCAAACAAACACCCTAATTATATAAGTAATTTAAAACTAGGATTCAATTCTTCTAATGAATTTGATGAATTTGACACAATTCTTGTTATTGGCGGATTGCCAAGAATTAGCTATATGTTTTCTAATCCAAGAATGAGAATATTCAATCCTGATTCCAAATTAATTCATGTAGATAATGATCCATCACAAGTTGGGACAACAGAAAAAACGGAAATAGGGATTATCTCAGACCCAAGTGATGCACTAATTTCAATAACTAAAAAAGTAGAAGAATTACTAGACGGGAAAAAAATAGAATTTTTTGCTGAAAAAAATCTATTGTTAAAAAATGAAAAAGAAACAAATGAAAAAATTATAAGATCTGAATTATTAAATAAATATGATAATTCACCTATGACTCCCGACCGGATGGTATCAGAAATTGCAAATGCAATACCCGAAAACACAATAATTGTAAACGATGCCGTTACAACTGCAAATTCGATTTTCAATTTCATGAAATTCGAAAAAGAAAATTCGATTTTTGGCGGACGAGGAGGTTCACTTGGATGGGGTATGGGCGGAGCTTTGGGAATCAAATTAGCTTTCCCTGACGAAAATGTAATTGCTTTAATAGGAGACGGTACAGGCATGATGGCAGTACAAGCACTATGGACTGCTTCAGTAAATAAAATTCCGATTACATACATCATATGTAACAACAGTACATATAAAGTTTTAAAATTAAATATGGATATATATAAAGAGCAATTAGGTGACACAAAAACCAGTGAGTATAAGGGAATGAATTTTGATCAAAGATTCGATTTCAAAACAATAGCACAAGGCTTTAATATTAATTCTCATACCATAACTGATCCTTCGGAAATAAAAGATGTTTTAATAAAATGCATTAATTCTGGGAAGCCAAATTTATTAGATATTCACATAGATGGATCGGTTTAATTTAGAGCCTTTTAAACCATTTCATAAGTTGATCATTATCTATTTGTAGTAATGTTGGTCTACCATGCGGGCATTTCCAAGGCTCTAAGCATTTAGATAAATCTTCAATCAAATTAAATATTTCAATTTTAGATAATTTATCACCAAACTCAATAGAAGCATGACAGGCTAAAGTTTTTTTCCGATCATCATCCGTACTACTAATATTATTTTTTAAATCATTCAGATAAGCATGTAATTTTTTATTCAAATTCA
>Ga0209501_10005536_pt1 | contig 11638 bp, 11 predicted proteins | sample ArcticOcean_MG_C_4_FD_187434 | JGI IMG/M metagenome (GOLD analysis project Ga0209501, IMG submission 187434) | Marine microbial communities from western Arctic Ocean - ArcticOcean_MG_CB4_134 (SPAdes) (version 2) | ecosystem: Environmental > Aquatic > Marine > Oceanic | place: Arctic Ocean...
CCTGTTGTGGTGGGGTGCCGGCATGAGCACAGTCGGGCTGTTGCTCCGGGCTTGGGCCGCGGGGTCCATTCGGAAGGATCGCGAATTGGCCACGAGCGGACCGTATGCCCATACACGGAACCCACTCTACCTGGGCAGCTTCATGCTCGGCGCGGGCGTGACGGTCGCGGGGGGGCAGTGGGTGTTCGGTGTGGCGTTCTTGGCGTTTTTTATCCTGGTCTACCGGGCGACCATACTCCGCGAGGCCATGGAGCTAGAGATGCGTTTCGGAGAGAGCTACCGAGCCTACGCAGCGCAGGTGCCCAAGGTGTTGCCGCGGATCACCCGGTATCGGGCCGAGGGCTCAAACTCGCCGCGAGGAGGCTTCGCCCTTGCCCGTTATCTCCGGAATCGCGAATGGGAGGCGGCGCTGGGAGCGGTCGCGGCCTTCGGTCTACTGGCTTCGAAGCTGAATCTCTGGCTTTGACGACCACACTAGGATCTATTCGATCCCGACTTGACGTTGTAGCCAACGTATGTAGCCCACGATCTCCATGACCATTGAGTCCGTCACGTCGGGGACGGGCGGCATGTCCCCGAATCGCCAGTGATGGGCCCGCACGCCGTTGCGTGCGGCCAGAACGAAGGCCGCATCCGCGTGGTGGTTCGGTTCATAGATGATGTCCACGAGGGGTGGACCCTGGACGGTACCGTCGCCGGCCGGGCCGTGACAGACGCTGCAGTTTTGTTCGAACAACGTCTTGCCCTGCGCCATTTCAGGTGGAGACGTTGCCGCGATCCCACGGAGCACGACCTGGCGTTCGTCGGTCGGCGGAGCCGGAGACGGAGACGGAGACGGAGGTTGAGACTCGGGCTCAGCGCTGCATGCCGAGCCGGCGATGGAGAACAAGAGGGCCGTTCCAACGGACCAGAATCCTGATAGTCTGCGTATCGCCACGACTGACTCCGTGTGTTCAGGATGTTGGGAGAAAATCACAGGTAGTTGCGGACGGCGAGGTCCACTTTTTCGAGGACCATTTCGGTTGTCACTCGTTTCATGCCGTTTCTCTGGTCCGTAGAAATCGGATATTCCTCGCCCGCAAACTCGGCATAACCGTCAACCACGAGGTCGTAGTAACGGCCGTAGGGTCCCGTGCGTTTCGGATTCGTGTACCCGTAGATACCGACCACCGGTGTCTCGAGGGCCCGGCTGATATGTAAAGGTCCTGTGTCTGGGCTTACAGTCAAGGCGCTGCCGTCGAGGAGATAAACCAGGCGGCGCAGGTCGTCCCCGAGGGCGTCGACCGGATGAGCTTTCGTCAAGCTGAGAATCTCATCCGCCATCTGGCGTTCGAGCTTGGAAGGTCCACCCACAAGAATGGGCTGGAGCCCATGTGCCGACTCGATCTCCTCCAGAATTCGTGCGTATCCCTCGGCGGTCCAGTTTTTCTCGGATTTGGTCGTAGCGACCACGACGGAACAGGCGGGCTTGTCCAATTCGGAGAAGAACGATGCTTGGGCCTCACGGTCTTGGTCCGCGATGGGGATTTCCCATTCCACCGGCTCGGGATCGACCCCCAGGTAATCGAGGAACTCGAAATACTGGGCCTGCACGTGTTGAGGGGATCGAGGAGGAATACGCTCATTCGTGAAGACCCAGTTGCCGTCGCGCGCACGTGCGGTGTCGAAGCCCAGCTTTCTTTCCGCCGGGAGCAAGCTGACGACGATGCCGGCCTTGAGGTACACCTGGAGCGCGAGGGCGAGATCGAAGTGTTGCCCTCGTACTTGGTGGCCGAGGTCGGCGAAGTCGGTCCAGGATCGTAATCCGCCCCTCCTCCTCTTGAACACGATGAACTCATCAATGGCGGGGTGTCCCTCGACGAGTGCTTTGGGAGTGGGTTGGATGATCCACGAAATCCGAACGTCCGGCCAGGCGCGCTTCAGTGCGTTCGCCACTGGGAGCACGTGGACGGTGTCACCGATGGCACTCAGCATCACGATGCACACGCTGCGGATGGGTCCGTTCGCCGGGGGCGTCATGATGTTTTCCCTGGAGGCCTGTCTAGGCCAAGCAAGTGGTTCATCTCCTCGTTAGTCAGGTGCCCCTCGCTGTCATCATGGGACCGCTGATGTGTCCGGTCGAGCTTACGGATCGAACGGGCAAGCCGGTGCCGAAGCCTTCCGGCATCCACGGGGTCGCTCGGCCCCGCCACTGTGCACCCGTCCAGGTCGAGGAGAATAGCATGGACGTGCTGCGCTTCTCCTGCAATAAGGACGTTCCCGGCGTTGAGATCCCTGTGATGTACGCCCGCCTTCGACAAGCGCGTGATCAGGTTGGCCGTGCAAGCCAGGGCCTCTCGGATTGCGTCTCCGGCGTCGGTTCGTCCGTCCGAGGCGTGGTGGTTCCCGAACAATACATCAGCGAGGGTTCGAGCGTGGGGCACGAACTCGGTGACCAGATCTGCCCGGTAGAGGACGCCCCTGGGATATACTGCTGCAGCCACGATTCGGGGTGTGGCGAAGCCCATCTCCTCGATCCGGGCGCTGTTCTCCAGTTCGATGAAACTCCGAGGCATTCCTGTCCGAAGGAAGCGGTCGCCGAAGGCCCTCATGAGCCCGCCCCGGTAATACCGCCGAACCACCCACGGTGGCCCAACACCTTCCGGCGTCAGGACTGGGACCGGCCCTCTCCCGTGGAGTGTCCGGCAAGCCGAATCGCGCGCGGCTTGGTAGAGAGATCCGTAGGTTACGACCGCTTGACGACTCCAAGATACGGCTTCGGTCCGCGCAAGAATCTGTGCTTTCCCTACCGTGATCCGCTCAAATCCTTTAGGCGAGGGTCCCTCCGGTTCAAGGTAATGATCGTCTCGGCGGGATGCCTGAGGGTCTACCTTGGATGTGTTGGTGTCCCTCATCAGTGGTGCCCAACTCCGTACTGCTCGCGGGCCCAGCCGACACGTTCCAAGACGTCCCTCACCGCGATTCTCGGCATTCGTCCGGGGCGAGGCCCATAGTGGGCTGGGGTTCGGGCCTCGCCGGGATCTGTGTATCGATCCACGATCAGGTCGTGGTACTGCTCGTAGGGGCCGACCCTCCATGGGTTGGTATGGCCGAAGAGCCCGATCACGGGAACGCCCATCGCGTGGGCGATATGGAGGGCCCCGGTGTCCGGGCTGATGACGAGATCACACCCTCGGATGCTCCAGATCAATTGCCGTACAGAGCTGGACAGTGCCGACCTCGCGGTGACTCTCCCATCATGCAAAATGGCCTGCGCGGTCGCCTGCTCCCCCTCCCCTGGCCCTCCCAACAGAAGCACGTCGAATCCGAACTCGGCCTCCAGTGCGCGTGCGAGTGACACGTATCGGTCTGTTGGCCAATCCTTTTTCGGGCTGGCGGTGCCCAACGCCAGACCGACCACCGTCGCACCCTCCGAGGCCGAAAAAAAAGTCTCGGCCGCCGACTCCTCCTCCTCCGACAGGGTGATCTCCCATTCTAAGGGGTCCGGTCTTTCCACGCCCACAGCATCCAGGAACTCCAAAAACAAATCCTGCGTGTGCCGCCACTCCCCCCCTGCTGTGTACTCGGTGTTGACGAGCCGGACCCCATCACGTGTCCTCGAGGGCGCGAGGCCGACTCGCACCGGTGCGCCGGAGAGGTATGCCGGGAAGATACTCTTGGCGTACCGCTGCATATTGAACGTCAGATCGCAGGAGGGTCCGGCACGAAAGGTTCTCCAAAGATCGTATACACCGCGGAGACCTCTCTCCGGCCGAAAGACGATCACCTCGTCCACCGCCGGGTGATGCTCGAGGACCTGTGCGGGTATGGGCTGGGCGACCCAGACGATCTTGCGGGAAGGCCGGTCGCGTTTAAGGGCCAGGGCGACGGGTAGTCCGTGAACAACGTCCCCGATGCCCGAAAGGAGGACGATACATACGCGGTCGCCTCGGATGGCCTGGGCCCTGGTCGCCCGAAGTTCGTGGCCCTCGGGCACGCCGGGCCGGATCACGCCGTGGAGCTCCCAGGCGGCAGTTCCATCAGGAAAAGGGACGGGCCCTCGTAGTCTCGGCCCTTGATGCGGATCCGAAAAAGGTACGCCCCGGGTTCGGGAAAGATGATCTCTCGAAGTGGCATGACGATCTGAGTGCGAGCGGGAGGGCTGTGCGCATCACGCCGGTCCACGTCCGAGTGCCCCTTGACGGTCATTGTGGATTGGCCGGACGGCCCGGTCACGTCCACGTCAAAGTCGTAGTGACCGATGTCGTCGCGGCTCCACTCTACGGCCACGACCAGCATCATGTCGTGCTTGGCCGGGAACCCCGGAGCGGCGAGATCATTGAAGACTCCGCGGATGTCGAGTTTGCCGTCCGCGGTTTGCTCGGCGTGATCGCAGACAAGGGCCAGTTGCAGTCGCATCGTACCTACGTTTCTTAGAAAGCCTTCATGGTCAGAGGTCCTCGGCGGAGCCCCATCCCCCTCCGCCCGGAGAACGAATACTGACGACGTCGCTGGATTGTGCGGGAAACGTAACCTTCGCAGGAAGCGGCTCCTCATGACCGTTTCGAATGAGGACGTTTTGGCCTGGGCTCCCGTCATGCCCTTCCCTTGTACCCGAGGGCCGTCGGGCCCGGCGTTCGGAGAGGAGCGTTACGGTTCCCTCGCACAGTAACTGTAAGTCCCTGCGTAGACCGTCTCCGCCCCGGTGGAATCCGGCACCCCCACTCTTCCGCCTCAATGAGTACCGGGTGATCCGGAAGGGATAGGCGTGTTCAAGCGCTTCGATTGGCGTGTTCAGGGAGTTTGACATGTGGGTGTGCACACCGGAAAGTCCAGGCCCGGTCGGGCCCCCACCCATCCCCCCTCCAACGGTCTCATAGTAGGCAAAAGTGGCTCCGTTCCTGGGATCCACACCTCCGACGGTCGTGTTGTTCATTGTGCCCTGGGAAAGTGCAGGCATGAGGTCCGGAAGAGCTTCTGTGAACGCCCGGAAGAGGACATCGGTGATCCGCTGGCTGGTCTCGACGTTCCCCGCCGCAACGCTTGCAGGAAGGCTGGCGTTCACGACCGAGTTTTCCGGAAGGATCAGCCGGACCATCGACATGGAGCCGCCGCCTGCCGGGAGCGATTCGCCCAGGAGCGCCTCTACGACGCAGCGTACGGTGTATCTCGTGGCGGAGTCCGTGATGGCGCTCACCGCGTTGATTCCGCCCTTCACTTGAGGGCTGCTCCCCGTAAAGTCGACATCGAGACCATCGCGGTGTCGGACGAGTCTCACACGAATCGGGATGTCCACGGTTCCGAATCCGTCGTCGTCCATGAAGTCCTCGGCCTCGTACTCACCCGGCTCGATGTGTGCGAGGCCAGCTTCCACCAGTCGGTCCGCGTACCCGACGAGTGCGTCCATGGCCGCCGTTGTCCCTTGGGTGCCCCGTCGTTTGACGATCTCCAACAGCCGGGACGCACCTGTGTGTAGGGCGGCCAGTTGAGCGTCGAGGTCACCGCTTCGTTCAATGGGGGTTCGGACGTTTGCCAGTATGAGGTCCCAGACCCCCTCTTGGCGTACCCCCTCTCTGTAGAGGAAGACGGGCGGGATGCGGAGACCCTCCTGATAGATCTCCTGGGCCAACGGCATCGATCCCGGGCTCATCCCCCCGACATCCGAGTGATGGGCCCTCGACGCCACATAACCAAGCGGTGTGCCGCGGTCCGGGTCGTGGACTGGCGAAATCAAAGTGATGTCGGGCAGGTGTGTACCGCCCCGGAAGGGATCGTTCAGGCAAACGACATCTCCAGCGTCGAGCGGGCCGAGTTCACTGAGGGCAGACTCCACGCTCATCGGCATCGCGCCCAGGTGGACCGGCATGTGGTCCCCGAGCGCGACGGGAGCACCTCTCGCCGAAAAGAGCGCGCACGAGTAGTCTCGACGTTCCTTGATGTTGGGTGAGAAGGAGGCGCGCCGGAGCGCAGCGCCCATCTCTTCGGTTAATGCTGTAAAGAGATGGCGGAAAATCTCAAGTGCTATCGCGTCGGGCTCCCGCCGTAGTGGCACAGTCCGTGCCACTACGGCACCCGTCCCGTTGGCCGACTCTTGAGCATGAGTTAGGTTCAGCGGCTAAGACAACGTCGAGTACATCTGGACCGGATATTCTATCCGTTCAAGAGGAATTCAGGGAGGTATGAGTGCCAAAAGAGAAGATTTTTGCGCAGGCTCGGGACGAGTTGTTCAGTCACATCAATCGATGTGGCGTGTTAAGCGCGACGGATGATGACCGAACAACGTGGATGACCGAAACCATCGACTATATCGGTGAGCGTTATCCGGATCTAGTGGATCCCGACCTCCGTGAGCTCCACGCGGTCGGTATCAGGTTCTGTCAGCCGGCGATTAACAATGTGCCCGCTGCCGTAGTGTCCGAGCCGGCGGCCGAGACGGCTGCTGCTGCGGATGTGCCCCAGACCGCAGATGCGCCCCAGACCGCAGATGCGCCCCAGACCGCAGATGCGCCCCAGGCCGCCGCCGCACAGTTAGCTCCTCCGACGTCCTAGGTATGGTGCCGTGGTACCCCGGATCCGGTGCCTCGGCACGCTCGGTGTCTCGCGAACTTCTGCGACACCACACTAGCCGGGGTCCCGACCCCGAGCCTACGCAGGACCAGGATGGGGGTGCCAACGCCTCGCAAGGGCTTACCCAAATAACTCTCATCGTCGATCCTACCACGGAAAGCTGAGTTTTCCCGCCGTTTTGCCTCTAGACAGGGGGAAAAGGGCGTCTGCGGCACGCTGTGCCTGAGGGTGCTGGCGTACCCTTCCGACGAATAGTATGTTGCCGCCCCAGTTGGCGGGACTGATGAGTAAGCGCCTGTCGAAAGGGTGACCCGGACGCCTCTATGAGGGACCCTCGAGAAACACGATCGTGGTGCGGTGTGCGTCGCAAGGGCTCATGACGAACGCCCGTAACGACCAGAGTGTGGCGCCGGAGAGCGGCCAACGCCCCACCCTCCCGGACGAGGAGGGCCTCCTGTGCATCTACTACGAGGGAGGGCGTCTGCCTTCCCCGTCCGGCGGACTCCTGATGGTCCTGGGGGTTCACCCTGACCCCGAAGGATCGGGTTCGGTCTTCTTGGAGTGTACGTCGTCGTCGCTTCGGTATCGGATGAGTGTGCCGAAGGCCACGCGCTCCGAGAGGAAGAAAGTGCAGGACCTGATCCGTGAGGGCGGTGACCCGGAATGCCCCCGGCACCAAGGGCAACTCCTGGTGCGAATACGGCACGATCTTGCTTGCCCAAGGTGTGGTGTGCGGTATGCCAAGGCCAAGTAGCGGCCGGTGAGGGTCAGGGTGGTAATCGCTACCGGCGTCCATTACATTGCCGCCTAGAGCGGTGCAGCCTTCTAAAACTAAGGAGCTTTGTCGCGATGGCAGAGGGTTTCCTCAGCTCTGAGGAGTATGACGAAAAGGCTCATCAGCTATTCAACAGTGGGGATTACGAAGGGGCCCTCGAGATGTTAAAAGAGGGCCTCTCGCTATATCCCAATGCGGTTGAACTCTGCGTGGGGATGGGCTACGCACGTCTCGCCCGGGAGGAGTACGCGTGGGCGCGCAGGGCGTTCGACCGTGCGCTCGTTCTCGATCAAGGGCATGAGGACGCCCTAGTCGGGCTGGGCGAGACCCTCCTCCGTTTCGGGGAGCGCGACGCTGCGCTCGCACTGTTCGATCGGGTCGCCGCCCTGGGGTTCGAGGACGACGTGGAGCTGATGCTCACGATGGGGCGGGCGCTCTATCGTGAAAGCCTCTATGCCGAAAGCCGGGATGTGTTCTCGAAGGCCGCTGCCGCGCGTCCGGACAGCGCGGAGGTCGCGGCGTCGCTCGGCTACGCACTCCATCGGCTCGGCGAGGAGGTGGGCGCCGGGCGTCAGATCCGGAGATCCCTCCGCCTCGATCCCGATCTCCATGAAGCCAGAATCTATCTCGGCCATCTCCTGTATGATCGGGGAGACTGGGAGGGGGCACTCCGTGAGTTCGAGCGCGTCCCGCCCCTCGACCACTGGGACGCATTGGCGGTGTGGCGTCTCGTCGAACTCAAACGAGCAATCTGGAATGTGGAAGACGGGGACCTGAGGATCAAGCCTTGGCAAGAGCGCTTGGACGAGCTCGAAGCACTGCATGATCCCGTCGACCGCTTACTTGCCGAGGTCGAGGCGCAGGTCAACGGTGGTGAACGATCACTGCTCGACCCGAGTCAGCTCGAACTCTTCGAGCGGGGTGAACGAAAGGGCGCAACGGAGTCGCACGAGGTACGGATGGGCGATGGGCACCTATTCCGCGGAACATGGCAAGGTATCGTGCGGCAGATGAGAGATCAGGCTGGATTTTCCCACGAATCTCTGTCCCAATACATGAGACGGCTGGCGGAGCGATGGCACGAACAGCTCGGTGTTGAGATTCCCTTTGCCGACCCCGCGAGCTTCCTCGAGGCCGCCATCCGCGTCGGCGTCGTGTATCTCGAAGACTAGGAAGTCTGTTGAAGGAGTACAGCGGGTCGCCCTGTGCCCGCCACCATTAATGGCATAACCTTACACGCTGAAGGGTTGCGGTGGCACGGCCCCATCTCCGTTGTTGGAGCTCCTAGCCATAGCTACGGCTATGGCGTCGTCGCCCTGACCCACGCTGTGGCGCGGGTACCCCGGAGCTGGGACCGTGGCATCCCGGGTGCCCGTGCTTTAGCACGGGTGGTACGCGTACGTTAGCACGGGTGGCGGCCGACTGTACTCCTTCAACAGCCTTCTGACTATGTCACAATCTAGAGATCTTCTGGAGCGTTTCATTGAGACCCTCGTACAGGAGATCACAGTTACCCGTCCGGAGTACCTGACCGCTCCATTTACGGTCGCTGAGATCTATCAGGACCTCGTTCCTTATCGATCCCACCGGGTTTTGATCGGGGTCGAGATAAACGGGGACTACGAGGAAGCACTCTTGCGGATGCTTTCCGGCGAGGGAGACTGTCTCCTGCTCGACTCCGCCGTTGGCCGGGAGGAGATGCGGAAGGAACTCGCTAGCTCAAATCCCAACACGGCTCTGTTCCGTGAATTTGCGGCGGTGGACGTCCGTTTACATCCCAGGCGGGTGGCCCTGGGCGCTGGCCCCGGACCGGAGGTAAAAACCGCCGAGTTTTCCGAGACGGACACGAGCGATCCAGAGGTGGCCCCAACGAGGGCCGCGCAGGTGGAGCTGGGGGCCGATGGGGAGTTGAAGGCCCCTGAGGAAACGCCCCAAAGAGCCGCCGAGGTGGGAGGCGGTGGGCCGGCCGACCCGGCGACGGAAACTCCGGACAGAGCCGAACCGGTAGAGCTCGTTAGGGCCGAGCCCGGAAGCTCGGGTGAGGATGGCGTGGTGGGCCACATTGAGACGGCTTCTGCGCCGCCTCTAGCGTCGTTTGAGGAACCTGCACCCGACGGAACTGTTTCGACGGACGCCGAACCCAGCGATGCCTTGACGGTGTGTCACTGGTGCCGCGAGGCCCTTCCGGTGCGCGACCCAATCCATTTCTGTCCGTTCTGTGGCAGCGACCTTCGCCCCTCTCCATGTGGCGAGTGTGGCGAGGCGATGGAGGCCCGGTGGCATTTCTGTGTCTCCTGTGGGACCGAAATACGTGGTTAGATGGATGGGAGCTCTCGCCTGCCTGGCGGTGGTGGGATGTGGGATCGAGACCAAGACCCGCCCCGAGGAAGTCGGGGAGGCCAGCACAGATCTCCACTCGGAGATCGCCGCCGTTGCTGAGGTCGTTCAGCTGTCCGGAGGCCGAGATGTGGAGCATGTCGTCCCGCCCCACCTGGAGATCGAGCTCGGGGAGTGGGTCCAGTTCGTATCGCTCGACCGCCGTGTACACACGGTGTCCTTTTTGCCCGACTCTCTTTCGCCTGAAGCCCTTGTCTACTTGGCCGACACTGGCCAGCTCGAGGGCCCACCACTGCTCATGCGCGGAAGTCGATTCCTCGTCGATTTCCGAGACGCGCCTGCGGGTCGGTACGTGTTCTCGAGCACAAGCCACGGCGACCCTGTCTTTGGCAGTATCACGGTGCGGGAGATCGCGGAAGATCCGTAGTAGACGACCCACGGGTTCTTCCACGCTCTTGATGAGCCCGTTTCACTTGTACTCTTCAACAGGCCTTTAGGAGGGTGATCGGAAAGGGGGGCGGGTCGCGCACATGGCGCTTGTGCGCGTTCAGACAAGGAACGACGACGAGGCGTAGCAGAGCTACGGCGAGGAGGAGAGACACAGGATGAACCGCACAACCGCCATGTGCCCAAGAACATGAATGGAATGACCTCACAAGTTGAAGGGTTGCGGTGGCACGACCCCATCTCCGTTGTTGGAGCTCCTAGCCGTAGCGAATGCTATGGCGTCGTCGCTCCGCCTAGGAACTGGGGCCGTGGCATCCCGGGTACCCGTGCCTCGGCACGGCTCGCGGCCCACCCCCCTTTCCGATCACCCTCCTAGATGGGAACCCAAGGACACGCCAAGGACATCGTCGTTCTCTCAGGAAAGAGGACTCCGTTCGGAACCTTTGGTGGAAGCCTGAAGAGCTTCACGGCGACAGATCTCGCGGTTTTCTCGAGTGTCTCTGCGATCGAGGCTGCCGGCGTGGCCCCTGACCAGATCGATCACACGTTCTTCGGAAACGCCCTCCAAACCTCTTCGGACGCGATCTACCTCGCCCGACACGTCGCACTACGGTCCGGGGCTCCTCAGGAGAGTCCGGCGCTGACCGTTAACAGGCTATGCGGGTCCGGGTTCGAGGCGATCGTCCAAGGAGCCAAGGAGATTCTGCTCGGAGGAGCCCAATTGACGTTATGCGGCGGCTCGGAGTCCATGAGTCAAGCGCCCCATGTCCTACGCGGTGCGCGCTGGGGACAGCTTCGCCTAGGACCGGCCGGAACCTCCTTCCAGGATCTCCTTTGGGAGGCCCTCAGTGACTCCAACTGCGATCTGACGATGGCGGAGACGGCGGAAGAGTTGGCGGAGCGCTACGACGTCACCCGTGAAGAAGCCGATCAAGTTGCGGTCCGCAGCCAGCAGCGTGCCAAGGCGGCGTGGGACGGCGGCTACTTCGTGGCGGAGATCGCTCCGATCATGATCGAGAGCCGAAAGGGTGAGCAGGAATTCGCGCACGACGAACACATGCGCCCCGACACGACGCTGGAAGCGTTGCGCGGCCTTCGGCCATTTTTCAAGAACGATGGTCTGGTGACTGCGGGTAACTCCAGCGGGATCGGTGACGGGGCAGCGAGCGCTCTGCTCGCCGCGGCGGATTGGGCCGATCAACATGGGATCGAGCCACTCGGCCGCATCGTGTCATGGGGATTCGCGGGTGTCGAGCCGCGGGTCATGGGCATTGGGCCGGCGCCCGCCTCCCGTGTCGCTCTCGAAAACGCGGGTTTGACGTTGGAGGATATGGACCTCGTGGAAGTGAACGAGGCGTTTGCGGCCCAATACATGGCGGTCGAGAAGGAACTCGGACTCGATCCGGACATCACGAACGTGAACGGCGGGGCGATCGCGATCACCCACCCCCTCGCGGCATCCGGGGCGCGCATCACGATCCATCTTCTCCACGAGCTGCGGCGGAGGGGTGGGCGGTACGGCCTTGGAGCAGC
>Ga0209501_10005544_pt1 | contig 11627 bp, 18 predicted proteins | sample ArcticOcean_MG_C_4_FD_187434 | JGI IMG/M metagenome (GOLD analysis project Ga0209501, IMG submission 187434) | Marine microbial communities from western Arctic Ocean - ArcticOcean_MG_CB4_134 (SPAdes) (version 2) | ecosystem: Environmental > Aquatic > Marine > Oceanic | place: Arctic Ocean...
GAAAAAGCACCACCTGGTAGAGAAAAGCAAGTAAAAGCATTAAAAGGAAAAGTAGATAATCCTTATGCAGTTTCATGGGCATCCTATAATAAATCAAAGGGGAAAAAATAATGGCAGTAAAAACCTATATGGATTTAATCGAGGAAATGAAGGCGTTAGCAGAAAAGATTAATAATCATTATGATAAAGTAACGCTTGAAAGAGAAATTCCAATTGAAAAAGAGAAAACTCGAATCTTGCGCGAAGCAGGTATTATAGATGAAGAAACAGATGCGTTAGAGCATACACACGAAGACGGTACAACACATTCCCATCAAGGTGGTGATTTATCACATAAGCATGACGAGGATGACGATGCGGCACCAAAGAATGAATCGGCAGTGGCCGAAGAGACAGAAGCACAGTCTGATGAAGAGGAAACCATTGAAGAAGTTGAATCAACGGAAGAAGACGAAAAGGACCGGATAAGAGAACAACTGGATATTATGGGCGTCGAGAATGATGCACATGTTAATGTAACTGGTACAGCCAGACGCGGCGAAATTACAACAACATATGATGAACTTGTACGTATGTTTGGAGAGCCTACAAAGTCTAAAGAAAGAGGCGATCAAATGGATAAGACTAATGCTGAATGGTATTTAGAATTTGAAGTTCGTGATGAAGATGATCCGGAAGATACCTATCCTGTAGTTGCAACTATCTATGATTGGAAATATCCAGAATTGCCACTTGACAAAGTACAATGGAATGTTGGTGGTAAAACTTGGGAATCATATGAAGCAGTTACTGATTATATAGATAGCCAAAATGCTACTACTGAAAGTGATGAAGGTACAGATTTGCAACGATTAATGAAATTAGCAGGTACTAAATGAGATTTGCTGAACTATTAGGTAATTTACATACCTATATTAGTAATGAAGAACATAAAGTCCTTGAAATGGTCAAGGAGTCAGATGTAGCATATTGTGATAAATTTAATGAAAGAGATTTTGAATTAGCCACCGGTCTTGTTAAGCGTGGCGTATTGACCCGGTCCAAGGACTCTACGGGATTGTTTTTTAATTTAGTTAAATAGTCTTATGAGACAACATGTGTTAAAGAAGTTAAATGCTTTAGTAAAAAGTATTGCTAATAAAAGTTTAGTGGAGAATAAACCTATTGTTCACGACGGCGGCATATTGGCTAACGAATGGGAAGTCAAAAAATTAAGAAAAAATGACTATTGTATTATCTGTAAAAAAACTAATATTATTTTAGTTAAAGATATTGAATTATATGAAGTAGCTTATAATGTTGCATATTTAATTAATAAAGGATATACTCTTTCTTCAGGAAATATTACAGAAATTTTAAAACAACATGGTAATTTTTCTCAAAAATTTTATGAAGCAATTTTTTGTAAAGAGAAAAGAAACACTTATGCTAAAGAATCCAATTGGTTAAAATATGACGTAATGGATGCAAAATATAAGCAAGCACGTATGTTAGCAATTGATGCTAAAAAGAAACTTCATAAATCATATCAGAATAGATAAATATGTTTATTAAGGAATATACGGGGAATAATAATGTTTTTAAATGATTTATCAAACAAAACCAGACGGTTTACCAAGGTTAATCGCTGGCTTAATAAGGAATTTGGCGTTAGTGTAAACGAAAATTCTACAATTGATCAATTATCAAGTGCAAAAGTAAATTTAGAAAACCATAAACAAAAGTTAGCAGAAAACAATAAATTTAATGCTGGTCATCAAGACAAGCATTATATGAAAACTGTTCTTATGCTTGAAGCAGTAGATATGCTATTGTCTAATGGTAATTCTATTGTTACAATGCCAGTTTCAATGATTGCTGAGCAAACTGACGAAATGGAAAATGCTCAAATTTTACTTGCCGCACAAGATATGGTTGATAAGCTAGCAGGGATGGCAGAAGATATTGCCGAACTTCAGACAAAGGCATTGATGCCTTTAGTTGATGAAATTAAATATAATGTTGGCCAACAACAAGCACAGTCGTTTAATGAGACAGCAAAGTCACAATTGCAGTCTGCGTTAGATGCGATTGTTATGGTTAAAGATGCCATGGGAGACCAGGTACTTGCATTACAAGGTGGACAGTTACCAGCAACTGACATGGAAGAACCTATGCCAGAGATACCAGGTGAGGAATTACCACCAATCGAAGATACAGAAGATATGATGGGCGGAGCAGATGAAGTTTCCGGTCCAGCAGATTCACCGCTAGGTAGAGAAGAGAAGTAATGAAACTTGCCGAGATATTTTTCGGTGAAGTACAAGCAGTCGATCAGTTAGGTGATGCGGTTGTTAATTTCCTATTCTATTTAAGAGAACAGGGAGTAACAAAAATAAAAACAGAGGAACTTATACCAATGTTAAAGCAAGAAGGTATAAATGACTTTGATGAAGGAGACGAGGATTCGGTTAAATCTTTGGTAGATCTGTTAAACGAAGAACTACCAGAATTAATAGCAAGTGCTACTGTAGATGAAATATCATTTAAAAACACTATGCCCGATGCAATGTCAAGCAGTGATGCTGACAATGCAGTAGCAAACGCCGCTGATAGAGCAAATCCTCTTACATAGGAAGAAAATAAATGTCAATAATGATTAGTGCCGCAGATGCAAAATTACAAGCACAAGGAAACTTGGTTATACTCCAGGAAGTTCGTGCAATTGAAGAAGCAATTTTAGCTGCGGTTAGCAGTAATTTATTAAATGCTACAGTATCTGATGGTACTACAATGACAATGAGTACTCCAGCAATTTCTGCTACTGGAACAGTTAATAATCCAACAACGACAGCTGCTCATACTTTTACAATTAATAGTACCACTGTAACAGCAAGTGGTACAACAATTAACTCAATAGTGGATGATATTAATACTTTAGCAGTAACTGGTATTACTGCAAGTAAGACAGCCGTTGCTGGCGCTTTAAAAATTTCAAGTGATAATAATAATTTTACATTAATAATTGCAGTTGGAACAGGTACAATATTAGGTGATCTGGGTCTTACAGCGGCAACAACAACTGCTACTGCTGTTAGTAAAACTTATTATACTGTTTGGCAAAACACTTCTGTAAATACTACATATAAACAGCAAATGTCTGAAGTAGTTAAATATTTTGCAGATAAAGGTTATACTCTCCTTAGGCAAAAGAATGCCGATACAACAAATGCCACTTTTAAATGGTATGTAACTTGGTAAAACAATTGACATCCTTGCTTGTCTTGTAGTATAATATATTAATGTCTTTAATAAACAAATTATACGAATACCCCATCCTAAAAAGAACCGACGTTAATGGTCAACGCCTTTATGATACAGGTAGCGCAAAAGTACCTTCTGTGACTACTATTCTCGGTCGTATGAAAGATATGACTGGAATTAATAAATGGCGAGACAGGATAGGACACGCAGAAGCACAGCGTATTTTAACAGAAGCTGCAAATTTAGGTACAGCAACCCATAAACATTTAGAGAATCATTGTTTAGGTATAGAACGCCCTACAGGTACAAATTTAATTAGGCAAATAGCATCAAAGTTAGCAGATGTAGTTATTAATGAAGGCCTCGTTAATATAAATGAAGTTTGGGGTTTAGAAGCATCATTGTATTCACCAGACCTTTATGCAGGTACTACAGATTGCGTAGGACTTTGGAAAGATAAACCCGCCATTATAGATTTTAAAACATCTCGTTCAGTAAAAAAACGAGAATGGATCGAGGATTATTTTTTACAAGGTTCAGCATATGCTATGGCACATAATGAATTATTTGGCACAGATATAAAAACAGTTGTTATTATGATGGTCACACATGAGGGAAAGTATTTAGAATTCACAATTGAACAAGATGAATTTGATGAATATATTAGTAAATGGCTTGATAAACTAAAAGAGTATTATCAGGTTTATGATAAATACTAATATTAAGAATTACTGGAGAATAAATTCGTGGCTAAAATAACCAAAATGCAACAACGCCGTGGACTTCGTCGAGACCTCCCGTTGCCATTAGCACCGGGTGAGTTTGGATTAGCCACAGATTCACGAGAACTTTTTATTGGTAATGATGTTACCGATTCATTAAGTGGAATACAAAATAGAACTATACAGCTTGGTTTTTTTGCTACAGGGTTTGATTTTACTAATAGTCATTTACAAAATAATATTACAGAGTTTATAGTTAAGAGAGATGTTATTACTGGAGTAACCGGCATAGGACCAACTCCATCAACAGGATTTTCAATTCTGTCGGTACACTCAGGTTTAAGTGCAACTGCCGCACATGCTAGTGGTGTTAAATTAGCAGGCGGTATTAATGATCAGTCATTGACAGTTCATAAATATTCTCCGGCTACCTCATCACACGCTAAATTAATACCAGGCGATCCAGATGGTGCACCAGTAACAGTTAATGATTATAAATTAATTGGTGGCGTTGGAACATTAGGAATACAATTTGCTAAAGCATTAGTTGCTACTGATGTTATCTATGTTGTGCATTTAACGAAAAAAGATTTAGAAACATATCTTATAAATGCGTTCAATGCAAGTTATGATACACCAGCAGGCGGCGGCACTGCTCTTACTAATCTAACTCAAGTAATAGATCTTAGCCAATTATATTTTGATCAATCTACTGGCGAGAGTTTTGTTGGTTTTAATGATGCACAAATTCCAAAAGCAGATAACAGCACTAATGTTCCTAATGCTGGTGTTGCTACAAGTTCAAGTAATAAATCAGTTAAAGAATGGTTTGATGAATATCTTATTCACGCAAGCAGTAAGCTAAATGGTGCAATTAGTGGGTTAGGCAATGCATATTGGGGCAATGGTGATGGCACTACAGTTAATATTAGTAATGATGGTGGTAAAGGTGTAGCAAAGTTTGGTACCGACGTGGCGCTTGGCGATGCAACTGATACAACTGTACCAGTATATAGTATGGATGAAGATTTAACTTTTGCGACTCGTAGTCATATTGGTGCTAAAAATTTATCAATGTTTTTAAATCAAAGTTGGTTAGCAGAAGGCTCTAATCCATTAAGACAATTATCACATCTTCGTTCAAATATTAGGGTTGTAACTGATGAGAATGTAGGAGATGTATTTTCAAACTTAACAATTGGTAATCCTTCAACACGTACGGTTAGTGATACTACCTCACCGGGTAGTTCTTCTACTAATCCAATACAAGGTACACAAGTTTATCGAGCAGTGGGTTCAGTATATACTACAACACAAGCATTAGTGGGTGTTGTCCGGTATGATTTAACAAGTATATCGAATATAGAAATTGATTATAGTGTTAAGTTCACAGATAGTGTAGGTTCCCCGACTTATTATGTAACGCGGGTAGGTAGAGCATCTGTAGGTTTTCCTTTAGTTAATGGTGCAAATGTAAAAGGACACGGTGCAATATTAGATCAATGGAATGAAATGGATGCATTATCAACAACTGGTGCTGTAGCTGCATTTAGTGCTATACAAACATTTGAGTTTGCAACAGTAGTTGCTAGACGAGTAACAACAAAAGGCGATCCGGTACTTGAACAAGATTATGATGATTCTGTAGCAAATACAGGTGGTACAGGAACTGCCGCTTACACTACAAAATATGGTGAAGTACATGGTAGTTCTTCATATGTAGATGTAGATAATTCAACAAAGTATTTTGGATTCTTGCTATATAAAAACCTACGTGGTGTAGACGGTACAATAGAATTTATACAACGCCGATTTTAGACTTGACAAAGTAGTATTTTTTTGTTATTATAGTTCTATGTCTAAAGAAATAGAAAAATATAATGTATAGGCCACTTCCTGATGGTATTACAATAGGTAAAAGTGGTATAGACGGCTTAGGTGTAGTAGCGACAAAAGAATTTAAAGCAAATACTGTATTAGGAATAGTACATGTTGCTAATAAGAATTTTCCACACGGGTATATAAGAACAGCGTTAGGAGCATTTTATAATCATTCTGACGATCCTACTTGTATTATACTCAATGGCTTCTGGCATCAAATACCAGTAAAGTATTTGGTAACAAAAAAAGATATCAAGAAAGACGATGAATTAACAGCCAAGTATACTTTGTATGTTGTTGAAGAAGACCAATGGGAATAAACATGTTAAAAACAAATAAATTTAAAAATGGTGATATTATTAGTGCTAAATTAATATCAGGTGAAGAAATTGTTTCAAAGTTAGGCGAAGAAACTGATACAACATATGAATTTGTCAGGCCAGTTTCTTTATCAATTGGACCACAAGGTGCGGCACTAACACCTTATATGATAACAGCATCTGCTGAAAATTTAATTATAGTTGTTGATAAAAATAAAGTTATTGCAGTTGCTGAAGCACAGAAAGAAGTATGTGCTGAATATACAAAAGCAACAACTGGTCTTATAGCTGCGTCAGCAGGAAAGATCATTCAATAGGAGAATAAAATTATGACAGGATACGTTATTGGAAAAATAGTATGTGATTTTCCAAAACAGGTCACGGTTAATGTAATTGGTTGTAAAGTAATGGGTGATGATTGTAGTGCCCCAGATCCAGGAAAAACTTTAAGTTTAGGCGAAGCTGTAACAACTATTATGCAACAAACCGCGGCATTGCAAGTTACAAAAGGTGTAACTTCTATGTTAGGTAATGTAATACCAACTGAATGCCAGGTTTTTAATGCTAACCTGCCTACTTGGACAACTGAACAAATAGCCAATAATGGTTGGTCTACATTAACAGAAGGACAATCATTTACACCGTCAACGGTTGCCGCTTCATATACTGGAGGCGATGCGTTAGCTACATTAGATACTTCGCAAAAAGCAGTTGGTGGTAAAATGCAAGGATTTATTGGTGAATGTACAGGCGCGGCCAATGCTACTATGGTTGCAGGAATGAAACAATTGAATGCCCTTAATAGTGCTATGAGTGGCGCAGGTGATATTGCCGCAATGCAAGCGGCCGCTAGTGCCGCCGTAAGTGCCCATCCTTTTCCTAATTTAGATTTAGGAGGAGTACAGCAAGCAGCTCAGCAATTAGGTAAATTTACTGATATAGCGGCAAAGATGAAAAGTGCAGATTCACCGTTAGGTGCCGCAATGAACGAGGTAAAAGATATAACTAAAAATGCTTTGATGTTATCTGCAATGGGTAAGCTTAGTAGTGCCGTTGCAATGCAATGTAGTTTACCAGCACCTCCAGAAATGGATGATGCTTTTAATTGTTTATCAAGTGGGGTAGTTGGTGATTCAATTAGTATTTTAAATACTGGAATGTCCTGTGTATCTGCTGTTGCTAATCTTCCAGATTATTCAGGTAAATTAGATGATATAAATGATCTTATATGGCAGGGGTCTTCGTTAGGAGCAAGTGGTATTGCTACTCCATTTGCGGCCGCCGCAGGATTTTGCACATCAGTTCCAGCACCAGCATGGACTGGTTCTAATACAATAAGACCGTCGGTAAGAATAAGTCCTCCTGAACGATTGCTGTCTAGTAATGGGCAAGCATCAGCAAAATGTACAGTTAATGCTTCAGGTGTGATTACCGGTCTTACAATAATTAAAGCCGGTCAAGGTTATGAATCAACACCAACTGTTACAATAGACTCACCGGCAAATGGTACTGCGGCAACAGCAACTTGCACTATAAATAGTTCAGGTTCAGTAAGTAGTATAACATTAACAAGTGCCGGAACAGGATATACCGCAGGTGGTGCATTTCCTACAGGTACGTCATTAATTGATGCATTTCCTATAGCAGAACAGGCTATTTTAAAAGGGGTTGAAACTGCTAACGGCTTAATTAAGAAATCTTTAGCTCCACTTTTGGATTTAGGTAATGCAGTTTGCGGAGCGTCTCAGGCTGGTGATTTACCATCGGCTGTACTGCCTAGTTTAAGTATTGATCTTGAAGCATTATATTTTCAGGCATATAAAGAAATGGAAGACATGACACCAGTAGAATTGGCAGCTGCAAAGGTGGCAGCCGAACAACGACGAACTGCCGCAGAAGCAAATGCACCGTAATGTTTACCTGGTTTTTTATAGTTAAAGCAGTTTTAACTGGTATAATAGGTTCATCATTTTATGCTTGGTTTAAAACTACACAATTGGGTATTTGGTTTGATAAAAAATTAGATGCGTTAATGACTGGTGTTGTAAAAAGATGTGATATTGAAGTACTTAAAAAACAAGAAAAGAAAATTAAAAAAATGCCAGATAGTGTATTAAACCAACTAAATAATATTAATCAACAGATAGAAAATATGAATAAACGAATGGTAAAAATTGAAGAAGAACGAAATCTTGAAAAAGAATTATGGCATAAAATTAGAGCAAATCCGCCAAGGAAACACTAATGGAAGCAACTGACGGAACTATCCGTGATGTATTAAAAGAAGTAACAGATATGCAATTAATTATGATTATTGCAAATGCTGAAGACTGGACGATTGAGCAAGTTTATAAAACTGCACATACACAAGTACATGTTGAAGGCGATCCCTGGGAAAAGTTTAACAAAAGTATGGAACCTGGAGGCGGTGGGCAATTGCCTACGCCTGTAAGGCAAGAACTACAACGAGCATTTAAACTTCATATGGATGCCAAAACTTTACAATTACCTAAACCTGGTGAAAGTTTACTTGGGGGAAGTTTAACACGATATGTTAGCAACTTACCACTTGGCAAATGGTTTATGATAGGCTGGGCAATTTATTTCATTATGATAATATTATTTTAAGGTTGACAACTTTTATTTTTATAGTAATATAAATAACAATGTAACTGTTTGACGCAAAGTAGAATAGACGGATTGGACGGCGGTTCGAAACCGCCCACCTCCACCAAAAGAAGATTAAATTATGAAAAATTTTAATAAGGAGGTACAAGATGAAGTACCTCCGGAACAAAGTAAATAAATTGCCAGATCCAGCAAAAAAAGCCTTAGCATATATGTTTAAGATATATATTGGTTGGAGTATTTGTGCAGATTTGTTAATTATTAGCGGAATAGTTTATTTAATCTTTTTTTGACGGGGGTGAATTGGTATCGACAGACGTAGTAAAGGCGATGCTTAGGTTACCGCATGATCGACGACACAGGTCAAACATTTTAGACGCCAATGATGACGTTTATGAATATGCATTAGCCGCGTAATACCGGCCTGCATTGAGGTTTCGGGGGGTGCCTTATTACCAAAGACCCCCCACTTTAATAAAATGGAGAAAGTTTATGTCCGTAAGTATTGGACATGTTAAGTGGTTTGATAAAACAAAGGGTTTTGGGTTTATAGAACAAGAAGACGGTGAGGATGTTTTTGTACATTTCAGTGAAATACAGTCAGAAGGTTTTAAAGTCTTAATAGAAGGGCAAGCAGTTCGTTTTTCTATTCAACAAGGCGCAAAAGGTTTACAAGCAGCTAATGTGGAAATAATGTAAAAGAATAATAGGGGCCACGAGCTCGGGCAGGGGGATAGTATATATCGCCCAAAGGATCAATTAAATTTAGCCTGTTGAGGCATATCTAATCTATCCCCCGCCAATTTTTTGATAAATACTACTATGGAAGATGATTTCCATAGGAGATTACAATGAGTGATAAGCAAAAGAAAGTTGCCTGGATAGTTGCCCTAGTATTAGTGGTAGGTTTTGCAGGCGATTGGCTAGGTTATTGGGAAATGACTGCATGGCTCCCAACTGGCGGCCCTGAAGGCGGCCAATAAGACAGTATTACTGTTCATGCATTAAATGGGCCTTTGGCCCATTTAATCTATTAGATTAAATATTAAATATGACATGCGAACTTTGTAAATTACATACTATTTTAAAAGTATATGATGATTCTGATTCACGATGGATTATTATGGATTGTATGTCCTGTTTAATTCCAATGGTAGTATGGTATGGTCATACAATGGCAATTCCTCCAAGAGATAGAGTAGAAATGGAAATAGCATTAAGGGTAGTAGGTGATCGCGAATTCGGCGAAGGTAATTATTTTATTGATGATGCACAAAGAACTATATCAGATCATTTACACTGGCATGCCAGACCAAATGATTGGACACCAGATATGGAATGGATTGAGAAAATACGAAAAGAACGTTTGCCTCATATGTAAATGTTATGAGTAAAGTTTACAATAGGAAGGATTTTTTGAACCATAAGAATTTTTGTTTATATCCATTTACACAATTATATTGTTTGTCAACCCCTGACGGTTTTCGTGTTAAGCCTTGTTGTGAGACACTTGAAAAAGATGAAATGTATACTAAAATGATAAGCAGTATTAAAAATCATGATTTTTTAAAAGATACTAGAAAACATTTTATAGATGATAAACCACTTCCTGAAATGTGTTGTCGTTGTATAGAAGATGAAACAGCATCAGATGGTAAAGATAGTCGCAGGCTTAATAGATTAACGTCTAATATGGATTTTACATTTGAAGTAGACGATGATGGTGAATTGTTAACCGAAGTGCAAGATTTAGATTTACGTCCAAGTAATACTTGTAATTTAAAATGTATAATGTGTAATCCTTGGGATTCGTCAAAATGGGGTGAGGATATTGACATTTATGGCGAAGTGTTTTTAAAATTATCAAAACAGGATGATTTAGAAAATCTTAAAAAAGAGATTAATAAAGCAAAGCAATATACTAATTGGGAAGAGCTGTTAGGTCTTGTTGGTTATTTAAAAAGAATTTTTATTGCTGGCGGCGAACCTTTTTATATGAAAAATGCATTAGCATTTTTACAAACGTTAGTTGATTTAGAAGTAGCATCAAATATTGTTTTAGAAATAACAACCAATGCAGTTAGCATCAATGATACGTTAATTTCTTTATTAGAACAATTTAAGGAAGTTAATATTACTATTAGTATCGATGGTATTGAAGATGTAAATTATATTATTAGATATCCAACTGAATGGAGTGCATATTGTTTAAATATTAATTTATTATATAATAAATTTCCCAATCAGATATATTTTAATAATACAGTTTCAGCATTAAATTTATTAGACACACTTAATATAGTGAATTTTACTAATAAATACACAGGAAGTAGTATAACATTAGGAAGATGCGTTGAACCTAAATTATTAGATGTTAATAGTTTGAAACCTGAAGTTATTGATAGATTTAGAGGATTATTAAAATATAGTTCAATTAGTGATAGGCAAAATAATTGGTATAATCTTTTAATAGATGGTTATAGATACAACGATAAAAATAATAAAAAAATGAAAATATTTTTAGCAAAATTAGATGAAAAGAGAAATACAAATTCAAAAGATGTTTTACCATGGTGCTGGGTATGAAGGGTAACCATTTTATTGTGTTTATACATGTATATAGGCCTGGCGAAGGAGCCGCAACTCAAATAAAGGATTTTGGGTTAGATGGTAAATGGAATATGCAAGAAGAAATTTATTTTCTTGATAAGGTATCAACTAAATTTTTAACAAGGGCTACTGCAATATTAGATTATGATAATGACAAAATTATTAAAGATCGTATTGGTGGTTTAACTCCTGCGAAAATGCTTGCACATATACAAGAAAAATA
>Ga0209501_10005545_pt1 | contig 11625 bp, 10 predicted proteins | sample ArcticOcean_MG_C_4_FD_187434 | JGI IMG/M metagenome (GOLD analysis project Ga0209501, IMG submission 187434) | Marine microbial communities from western Arctic Ocean - ArcticOcean_MG_CB4_134 (SPAdes) (version 2) | ecosystem: Environmental > Aquatic > Marine > Oceanic | place: Arctic Ocean...
AATTTCCGTTCAGAAATCAGGATCGCAAAGGACGCCGCTTTCTCCAAGACCACTTCAACTCACGGCAAAAGCCGAAGAACTCCAACTCACAACTCCCACGTGTTGTCGCCTCAGAGAGATCACACCCTCTTGAGCTTGCGATAAGCGACCGGTGACAGGACGTCTTCAAAGACGTCGAACAGCGAGTGTTGTCGAGGATCCTTCAGATGCTGCACATCACGCTCCTTCGCATCAGGCGACGGAACCATAGCGCCAGCCCGCGATGCGGACCAGGCCAAAACTGCCCCGTTTACCTCACTTTCCTTAGACTTTTGTCGCTCGTGTCTCCAGGAAGAACAAGGACAAGGACAGGCGTTGTAATGTCGCTCAGATTTTCTTGCGGCGGCGTTCGGGCGACACGCGGACTCCCGTCGCTTCGGCCATCGCATCGCATCGCGGAGTGGGAGACCGGGTTCAGTTACGGCGGATTCTTTGAGAACGGGCAGCTGGTGTCGGGAGGGGACAGTTTGTCCGAATCGGCGTTCATGCGGATCACGACGGGCGCGCCGGACGAGACTCGACGGCTTTCGGGGGGTTCGTCCATCGCCACCTTGCTGGCGATCACGGCGGTCCGATTTCAGCGGTCGTACCCGTTCAGGTGGCTGAGCTGTTTCGTTTCCCGAGGTCTGCTCACGCTTGCAACGTCGCGGGTCAAGAACATACACCGCTGAGACACAATCCACTCGGCCTGTTCGCCCTGACAGAGGAATCTCAGCAATGCCCCCACAACAGTCCCAGGACTCGACTCAGTTCGACCGCCGTCACCTCCTTCAGGGAGCGGTCGGCAGCGCCGCCCTGACAGCACTTGCGGGCAGCCAGGCACTTGCCGCAGATGGGAAACCAGCCGTCGTGAAAGGCAATATCAAACAGTCGATCGTGTTCTGGTGCTTCAACATTGCCGGAGACAAGTGGGACATCGACAAAACGTGTCAGGTCGCCAAATCACTGGGCTGTGTGTCCGTTGAAATCTGTGGCCCCGAAACATGGCCGACACTGAAGAAGCACGGTCTGACGTGTGCCATCGCTCCGAACGGAATGCCGGGGGCTCCCTTCATTAAGGGCCTGAATAACACGGCCTATCACGAAGAGGTCATCTCCCGCACAAAGACCGAGATCGACAACTGTGCGGATGCCGGCTTCCCCAGCGTCATCGCCTTCAATGGATACAAGTGGCGAGACGCGGAAGATCCGTCCAGCGGAGAAATCTCGCTTGAAGAGGGCGCGGATAACTGCGTCGCCGGTCTGAAGAAGCTCGCCGCACACGCTGAAAAGAAAGGCGTCAACGTGTGTCTCGAACATCTCAATACGCGCGACGACACTCATCCCATGAAGGGACACCCGGGTTATCAGGGCGACGATCTGGACTATGTCGCATCGATCATCCGTCGCGTGGATTCACCGCGAGTCAAACTGCTGTTCGACATCTATCACGTGCAGGTCATGAACGGTGACGTCATTCGCCGCCTGGGCGAAGTCAAGGACATCCTCGGTCATGTCCACACCGCGGGCTGCCCCGGCCGCGGCGAACTGGATGCCACTCAGGAAATCCAGTTTGCGCCGATCATGAAGAAGCTGCTTGACCTGGACTACGACGGCTATGTCGGCCAGGAGTTCATTCCCACGCGAGACCCACTGGCCGGCCTGCAGGAAGCCGTCAGCCAGTGCGACGTCTGACACCAACTGTGTTGACCAAGGCGTTAGACCTGCGAATGTGAACCAGCTCATGCATAAGAACCGCGGACACGTATTCGACAGGCAGACCACGCTGGTGAGTCTTTTTCTCCTGCCGTTCCTGCTGGTGAACGCGCTGCCTGCCCAAGTTGCTGACACGACAGCAGATGACCGTCCGAAAGTCACCAACCCGGCCGCGGATTCGACCAAGTCGGGTGCGTCGAACGCACAGGGTGCCGACAACACGCAAGCGTCACCGCAGACCGGCGAATCGGGCGACTCAAACCCGGTCAGGGAAAGCGAGCTTGTCCGGGATGCCCGACGAGCAATCGACCAGGGCGTGCAGTTCCTGAAATCAAAGCAGCAGGATGATGGTTCCTGGGCTTACACGGCCAATAACACCCATCTGCTTCAGGGCAGCACGGCCCTGGCGACCCTGGCGTTACTTAAAGCTGGAGTGTCAGTTGAAGATCCTGTTGTCACGTCGGCCCTCAAGTTTCTCAGATCGCAGGAGACTGACTACATCTACGCATTGAGTCTGAAGACACTCGTGTGGCTATCGACCGGTGGTGAGGACGTGCGTGTCCGTTCCAATATTGCCCGGCTAGTGGAAGCCCAGGTCAAGAAGGGACTGTCGGCAGGATCATGGGGATATCGTGTCGTCGATGGCGCCGGTGCACGAGGTGACAATTCCAACATGTGGTTTGCGGTCAACGCTCTGGCCACGGCCAAGGAGACGGAATTCGAAGTCGATCCCGAAGTCTGGACGCGACTGATCCGCTATTTGCGAGAGAGTCAGCACAGGGATGGCGGATGGAACTATGTCCCAAAGTCGTCCGCCGCACCCACTGGCAGCATGACATGTGCGGGACTGGGTTCGTTGATGCGAGCGATGGAACTGGCCGACGTTGATGACGAGGCAACCGTCAAGGCGAGTCAGAAAGCGCTGGACTGGCTGGGACGTTATTTCTCGGTCGCGACCAATGCTGGCGGCGGTTCCAGCTGGCATCTCTATTCGTTGATGGCCATGAAGTACGCCGCTCAGCAACAGAAACAGCGATTCATTGGCGAACACGACTGGTATCGCGAAGGCGTCGTGTTTCTGTCGAGGCAGCAGAATCAACGAGATGGAAGCTGGCGTTGGAGGAATGTCGGCCCCAATTCTCCGGGCATATCCACCTCGATGGCGCTGTTGTTCCTCTGTCCTTTGGACAAGTCGGCACTCTCCGATGAGGTGCCAAAGGAGTCCGATGAAGCGAATCGCAAATCAGCTCCGACTCCTCAGCGAGTGACCGTTGCCGGCAAGGTCATCGCAACGAAGAAGTCGACGAGTGGTCGGGAACTTGTGGAATTTTCGATCGGGAGCGACGACGGCGTGCTTCCCAACGCGACGATGCGCGTGTTTCGCCTCGGCAAACCAGCACAGCCCATCGCAGTCATCCGAGTGGCACTCGTCACTCCCGAGCGATGTGTCGGATTCGTCGTTGAACGCGAGAAGAACGCCGTCGTCGGCGTCGCGGACATCGTGCGGCTGGTGGTCTCGCCTCGAGAGCCGGGCAAGCAGAAGTCGTCACCGGCTTCGGTTAACGGCGCTGTGCTCGCCACGAAGAAGCGAGGTCGAGGTCGCGAGTATGTGGAGATCTCGGTGGGAAGCGACGACGGACTGCGTGTCGGAACGCCGATGCATGTGTTTCGTGAAGTCGACAGGCGAAACGTGTACGTGGGACAGATTCGCATCGAACTGGTCACGCCGGACCGATCGGTCGGTGTGGTGGGCATGCGAGCCAAAGGTCAGGTGATTGGCATCGACGATCAAGTGTCGACAAAGCTCGATGTGGACGCGGCAGCGTCTCTTCTGGACGGCGACTCATTGCTCGATGCCCTGGATGGCACGATCGCACCTGGCGACGGCGGTCAGAAATAGAGTCCGCGTTTCCTGCACTGGCCGGGAGCTGCGACCACCATCAACGACCCACTCAAGCCGGTGGCAGTCAGGTATCGTTCTGTCGTATCTGCCGAGCGAAGGCTGAAAAGACGACGAGGGCTTCCACGACTTCAAAGGCCAGCCCGATACCAAGGACTGGAGGCACCCACTCTGCAAGAGTGATTGTCCAGGGTTCACTTTGCGCCATTCGATGAAGCCTCTCGCCAATCGGCGTGCGTGGCTCGACGGCTTCCCGTGCAGCCGCAATCAGCACGGCAACTATCAGAATCGTGGCCAGAAACCACAGCAGGTATGCCGGTAGCGTGATGTCCTTGAAACCGTACAGCCGAACCGTCACCGGTTCCGAAACATGCTGCGGGTTCGGCTCGTCGCGAGTGAGTTCCTCAGGCATCATGGACACGCTGTCGCAGGGAGTGACAGGAAGCATTCTTCTTCATGTTAATGCGGCGGTTTCGTCGCCGGACTTCCTGACCTCAAGCTTCTGATTGTACGCATCGAACATGCGATGCCCTAAACTACCGTCTGCATGTTACCGCGCGCAAGACCGTCGCGCGATCAAAACAAAACCAGGATGTTTTACTCAGGGATCACGATGCCACAATCAGGAATCAGCGGACTCGTTCTGACCGCCTGCTTTGCAGCGACACTTACCGCCGGGCCGGGTTTCGCGGCCGAGCAGAAGTTCGCCAGTCCCGTAGTGACACAGAAAACCGACGGACACTCGATACCAATCGAGATGGACATTCAAGGCGCAAAAGTCCTCTTCCTTGAAGTCACGGATGGCGGCGATGGCAGCTCTTACGATTGGGCCGACTGGATCGAGCCGCGGCTGATTGGACCAAAGGGCGAGCTCAAGCTGACCGAACTGAAGTGGAGGAAACTCGAAGGCAAAGCCATCGTCGGAAAGAATAACGGCGGTGGACCGCTGAAAGTGAACGGGAAACTGATTGTATTCGGTATCGGCACGCATGCACGTTCCAGGATTTTCTACGACTTGCCCGAAGGATACGTAACATTCAAAGCACGCGGCGGGTTGGACGATGGGGGCACAGGTCAGCCGGGTAGCCGGACCAGCGTGCAGTTTCGCGTTTACACATCGACCGATGCGCATTTCGAAGAGCCACTTAATCTGACAGTGCCCGAGGGATTCGCTGTTGAACGAATCTTCTCCGGCGCTGTCGCCGACATCGGATCATGGGTCGCACTGGGAGTTGATGCCAAAGGCCGGTTGATCACTGCGGATCGCCAGGGGCCGCTGTATCGAATCACTCTGCCGGCCAGCGGCAGCACCGATGCCGCTCCGAAAGTCGAAAAGCTGCCCGTTGAAGTGGGCGGCGCGAACGGATTTCTGCAGGCGTTCGGCAGCTTCTACGTCGTCGGCAAAGGTCGTGGAGAATGGAACGGGAAGTCCGGCCTGTTCCGACTGACCGACACAACCAGCGACGATCAATACGACAAGGTCGAGTTGCTGATTCCCCTTGCCGTCGGCAGTGATCACCACGCGCACGCCGTGATCCTGAACCCCGACAAGACGCGACTGATGATCCTGTGCGGCAACAGCACCGATCCGCCGCCGGACCTGGCGACTCGACACATTCGGCACCAGTCGGAAGATCACCTCTTACCGAGGGGAACGTATTACGGTCATAACACCGGCCGGAAAGCGCCGGGCGGTTTTGTAATTACCTGCCTTCCCGACGGCACTGACAGGAAGTTTCTGTGTGCTGGTTTCCGCAACCCATACGACATTGCACTCAACGCCGACGGCGAACTGTTTACTTTCGATGCGGATATGGAATACGACATCGGCGGGCCGTGGTATCGTCCGACTCGCGTGAATCACTGCGTTAGTGGTGGTGAATACGGTTGGCGCTGGGGAGCCGGCAAATGGCCAAACTGGTTCCCGGATACTGTCGCAACCACGGTGGATATCGGACGCGGTAGCCCGACCGGCGTGGTCTTCGGCTATGGAACAAAGTTCCCGGCGAAGTATCAGCGGGCCTTGTTCCTGTGCGATTGGACGTATGGTCGGATCGTCACGGTTCAGTTGCAGGAATCCGGTGCGACATACACGGGAAGTTTCGAGGAGTTTCTATCCGGACCTGGCAACCCGGTCAGCGACATCGTGATCCATCCCGATGGAGCGATGTACTTCGTGACGGGCGGGCGCCGCAATCCGACGTCGGTGTATCGAGTGACATACGCAGGCAAGGATTCGACTGCTCCAGTCGACCACACTCCGAAGGACACTCCGGCGGCTCGGCTGCGCGCACTTCGCCGTACGCTGGAAGCAAAACACGGTAAGACTTCCAGCGACGCAGCGGATGTTGCGTGGGAACACCTATCGCACACCGACCGCCGAATTCGCTACGCCGCCCGCACAATCCTCGAACATCAGCCGACGAAGTCGTGGCAGGACAAAGCTCTGGCTGAAGATGACACTCTGGCGTCGATCGAAACGATGGTCGCGCTCGCACGCACTGGCGACGCAGAATTAGGAGACGAAATCCTGAAACGACTAAACCGGCTTGATTTCGCGGCACTCAAGCTGGAACAGCAACTTGACCTGCTGAGAGCCTACGGACTGGTCTTTATCCGCATGGGAGCCCCTGACGCGGCAACCGCCGATCATCTGACGAAGACATTGTCTCCCAGTTACCCATCTGATCTCAGAAGTCTGGACCACGAATTGTGCCAGATGCTGCTGTACCTGAATGCTCCCGGTGCGGTCTCCAGAACCGTTGGACTGTTAGGCGCGGCGGACACACAGTCAGAGCAGATGTTCTACTCGTATCATTTGCGAACGATCAAAGATGGCTGGTCGAATGAAGACCTGAAAGCGTATTTCGAATGGCTCTATTACGCGCGGACTCATCAATCCGATTACATCGGAGGCGGCCACTTTGCCAATTTCCTGAAGTCCCTGGACACCGAATCCACCAAACGATTGTCGCCCGAGCAGGCGAAACTCGTCGCGCCAATTCGCGAGAAGAGAGTGATTGAGGAATTGCCATTCGACCTGGGTCCCAGAAAGCTGGTCCGCAAATGGACCGTCGAGGATCTGCAGGCTTACTTGCCGTCAGCGGACACCGGTCGGTCATTCCTCCGCGGCCGGAACCTTTACAGCGCCATGTGCACGAAATGTCATTTGCTGAACGGCAAAGGCGGGCCGATTGGACCGGACCTCACATCGACGGGAAAGAAACTGAAACATGTCGCCTTGCTGACGGAAATCATCGAACCGTCAAAGGTCGTCTCAGAACAGCATGCCTCAGTCATTCTGCTTCTGAACAATGGCAAGGTTCTCACAGGACGCGAAGTTGGTGGCGACAAGGATGTCATCCTGCTGGCAACGAACGCTGAGAAGCCCACGGAGGTGACCAAAGTGAATCGAGCGGATGTTGAAGCCCGTAAGGTATCAAAAGTTTCGATGATGCCGTTGGGGATGCTCAACACGCTGACAGCCGAAGAGATTCTTGATCTGATGATGTACATCTCCAGCGCAGGCAACCCCGGGCACCGCGCGTTTCAGCAGTGATTACTTTTGGATCACGGCGCATCGCCAATTCGGCCAGATCTACCCGGTTCGTTACATCTCTTCAGGCCGAGAATCAGGCAATAGGGAGACCAATGATGAAATGGCAGGAATGGCTCGACGAATGGAGCATGACCGGACTGAAGATCAACGCGGGCTTTCTGGAGCTGGAGTGGGAACCGAAAGATGCCGACCGTGACGCAGCCTGGGAGCTGTATATCGAGTTGCTGACTCGCATAACGACGCAGCCACTGCCTCCGGACCACGGTGTCGAAAAGACGGCACTCGACAGCGTCTTCAGCCTGTTCGGTCTCACACGCGACATCATCAAACGACACGGCCGAGGCTGCACCGAGTTCACGAAACTGGCCATCGTGGTCTTGAACCAGATCGTCCGTCCCTTCACGGCCGACTGGCATCGCCGCTCAGTCGAAGGAGCGTTCAAGGACCTCGCTCTGTGTCAGATGTTCCGCCAGGAACTCACGGCCCTGCAAACCCAACTCACTCACTACACCCGGATGCTCGGAGACATGGCGGGAGTCGAAGACTGGACCAGACTCGAAGCGACCGAATGAGGTTCTGGTTCATCCGGTGGATGATGGCGGGCGACCCCATGAATCCCAGGGTAACTCGGACTCGTAGCCGTTCATCGAGCTGGCTGGATGACGCGGATCACCTTCCCGGCACTGTCACACGTCAGCTCTGCCTGCTCAAGAATTTCGTCGTCGGAGATGGTCATGACCGTGACTCCCTGGGTTCTAGTTTCGGACACATTCCCAAAGCGGCGAAGCCGCAACCAAACAAAGGCTCACGCAAAGGCGCCAAGCCAACAATTCCCCTCTTTGCGACTTTGCGTGAGATTCAAAAACGCGCGCACGGCGTGCATGTCTCACGACTGAAGAATCTAAGCTCCCGCGGATGCGGACGAACGCTCTGAGATCTCAGCTGACAACTCTGAGTCCATAAACGTCAACTGGAGACGAATCGAGCCGTAATCATCGCATCCATCTTGATCCTGGCAGGACGGGCGATTAGACGCGCAGTATGAAAAAAGAACGTCCCGTCCCAGTCGGCGTCACTGCACGCACTGTTGACCCTGACCGGCCAACTCTGTCGCTCATGCGTGTCACACTCGTGGCAACCGTGGGTTTCTGCGTCTGGCTTGTGGTGTCAATCTGCGCGCCCGAGTTGCCGTTGAAAGCCGGCAACGACTCGCAACCGGCGGCGAATGCGCCGATTGTCGCGCCTGATGACGCCACGCCAGTGGCGATCCCCGCCGTCATTAGCGACTACGCCAGACAGGCGCGACTGGACATGACTGGCACGTCGGCCTGGCACGACAGCCGAAACATTCTGGAACTGTCCATGTACGGGAAGCGTCGAGGCGTCCCCGTTAACAAAGGCGTCACAGTTCTGATTGAGTACGGCGTTAAGCGATTCTGGCTCGTGGATCGCTTTCCCGCACCGGCGAAGATCACCGTTGTCGGGCCGTTTTCCGGCGATGCGATCTCCACGCTGAAGGTCGGTCAGGCGATCCGTCAGGGGCTCGTACACGGCAACTACTCTACATACATCCAGACGATCAGCACGTTGTTGCTCTGCGACGACTCACGGCTGGTTCGTCTGGGGCTGGAGTGCGTTCCGCCAGCGGTTGGCGGTGAGGTTGAGAATGTCGGCACGTTCCTGCACTTCATTGAACACGCTCTTCCACGTCGCCGGGCTGCGTTTGTCCACATGGGCTTCAAGAAGGAAACCGACACCGCACTTGCCAGTATGCAACAGGCCCGCGTTCGGATTGCGGCAGTCACCAGAGAGCAGGAGCCGCCTCAATACAGTCCCGGCTACGACCCCGCCATTACTCAACGGAATCAGATTCGCGGGCTGCCCGATGCCGCCTGGGGTCAGGCGGTCAACGGCCTTCAGGCAGGCGTCAGCGCACCTGAGAAAATCAGATTGAATGAGGTCGTGACCTTCTATCTGGTCGTGCGGAATATCAGTCAGAAGACGATTCGAGTTTCATTGCCCGAGCGTCCGATTCTGGTGAATGTTCAGCCCGACGGATCAAGCATCAGTTACTCGATGGCTCGTGCGGGTGGCCGTTTGCGTGCCTGGGAATTGCAGCCCGGGCAACAGACAAACATCCCTTCGCCACCGTTTCAGGCTCTGGTCCCCGGCGATGTCGGGATCAAGTATGCGCTCACAAGGCTTCAACCCGGTATGCACTGGCTGAATGTCAGGACGGGCGCGGGTGGAGACCGGTGGGTTACGGATGCCGACGGGAAGCGACGCAGAGTCGTGCCTTCGAAAGATGAATGGACCGGTTGGCTCAAGGCCGCAAAACGATCAGTCGAGATTACTGCGGAGAAGGCGCCCTTCACGATCGGGCCATTGAAGGAACTTCCACCCGGTCATGGCCTGGAACATGTCGTGGGTACACCGGCGTCACTGAACCGGTCTCGTACGCAGTGGATCGAGCGGCCGGAAGAACAAAGCGAACCATTGGATGCACTGTCGATTGCGCTCAACGGGGAAAGAGACGAGCACTGGCTGATCGAATCTGAAACGTACAATAGACCAATCTACTGGGGACCCGTTTCCGCGAAGCGACTGAAAGACCTGAAGCTGATTGAGGCCGTACGGCAACGCAGTCGTGAGCACATCGAGAATGCAACGTATGCCTATGACGCCGAAGACCGAATCGAGGCACTCGTTCGCTGCGCGGAACCGTTGCCAGCCGTCGGATTGCAGCTCGTTTCCGAGTTAAAGGTACCAGAATCAGAAGGTCGCATTCCCTCTGATGATCTTGTCCGCACGATTCGCGACCGGCGTGTTGAACTTGAAGCAATGGGACTGGCGGCTCCGTTGCAGGAGGCGCTGACAATTCTCACTGCAAATGACCCACCGCTTCCCGACGATTCTCAATTCAGAGTCATCTCTCACCTGGACCTGCCGGCTGGTCTGTCGAAAGACGCGTGGGGACCGGTCAACGCTGGATTGCGCGCGGCAGCCCTGATGCCGGAAGTGATCCCAGCCGGTGCGACCGTTAACTCGCGGCTGTTCGTGCGCAATGTCAGCGACCAGGACGTGCGGCTGACAGTGAGTGAACGCGCTGGCTACGACTACGCGACTGCAGTCGATACACAGGGAAACAAGCTTCAGTCGATCCGACCGTGGGTCTATCCGACGTTCTTCGGCAGCGGAATCGGGCCGGAACTCAACCCGGGACAGAGCACTCGGAGCCCACCGGTCGCAACATTGTCACTGGTCCTGCTCAAGCCGGGAGCTGTCCTGGAACTCACGACGAAAACGGCGTTGAGCTTTCATGCGCCAGATAGTCCTGCCGTGTCGCTTTCCCCGGTCGACGACAAGCAAGCCGTCACGCAGATCAAATCGAAACCAACGACAGCCTTGATTACCTGGCATCTTCATGCGGCCAACGGAGCAATTCACTCCAAAGACCTCAAGCGGCGACTCTGGCCAGCGAAAGGGGGCTGGAGCGGGATTCTCACGACTGCGCCTGTCGCAGTGAAGCTGGGACCGTGACCTGGATGATGTCCGCGCGTTGGCCCGTCATTACTGAGTCAGCGCGTGGAAGACGATGTTGATGCCCATGGGAAAAGTGAGCTTCTCTGAAAACTCCCGCGCGTACCAGGCATCCGCGTCCTGCCGTTCCCGTTGACCGGTTTCGACCACAGCACTTTGGAAAGAGCGTTGTCTTGATGCACTCACAGCCGTTGGCGGCATGCCTTGGCCTGCTGGAATTCCGATGTCGGAGATAGCCGCGTATCACGAAGCCGGTCACGCCCTGGTCGCGATTCATGTCGGAGCCCGTGTCCGCTCTGTCACGATCGATCCGGACTGGGATGATGGACCTGCCCGGCACGCGGACATTCAAGTGGAATAGCCGCTCGACCAGTTCACCGACCATGAGTTTCACCAGAAATCGGTTCTGGTCGCGCTGGCCGGCCCGGTTGCAGAGATGATCCACACCGGCGAACCGTACCATCCCGGTCTTGTGGCCGAGTGGGCGGCAGACTGGCAAGTTGCCTGGGAGGCTGCGGCAAACCTGATTCCGGAGAAACGCAAGCGGCTTGCATATCTGGAACAGGCCACGGTGGATCTTTATCGAATCCTTGACGGGGAAGCCGACTGGGCTGCGCTGGCTGCGATTGTCGACAATCTTCTGGCGCACGAAACGCTGGAAGGCGAGGAAGTCGATGACATCGTGCGTCAGTGGCTCGGATAAAACAGAGCTCGGTCGACTGCGAGTCCGTTCGTGATTCAGCGCTGAGTGGAAATGTGCGTTCGATCGATTCGGAGCAGCAATTCCCGGACGGTCTGTCTCCTCGGGGATTTTGGGGCTCAGAGCGGAGTGAGGAGGGTTTTGCTCGGACGATGGGGCTGGTGCGACTGGCTTTGAGCTGACTCATCGGGT
>Ga0209501_10005547_pt1 | contig 11624 bp, 9 predicted proteins | sample ArcticOcean_MG_C_4_FD_187434 | JGI IMG/M metagenome (GOLD analysis project Ga0209501, IMG submission 187434) | Marine microbial communities from western Arctic Ocean - ArcticOcean_MG_CB4_134 (SPAdes) (version 2) | ecosystem: Environmental > Aquatic > Marine > Oceanic | place: Arctic Ocean...
GAGGTAAAGTAAAATGAAAAGATCATCTTTTCTATTCCTTAAAGGATTAGGATTAATATTTGCAATTCTTTGCGGTATAGGAACTGCAGTACTTGGTTGGTACGATGGTGCTGATTGGATGAATATTACCACCTACTCTATTGCAGTAACTGGATTAATATTATGGGGATGGTATCATTTTTCTGTTAGATGGATTAATGAAGATTTAAAAAAAAATATATTTACTAAATTTCCTAAAGAAGAAAATGCACTAGATGAAGAAGATGAAGAAAATTTCTTCTTTAAAAATGTTAGAGAAAATAGGTGGAAAACAGTAGCATTTCTTGGTGTTATTCTTATTTTTACATTTGTATCTTTAATTTCAGAAAATTTCTTTTCAGGAAGAACGTTAGTTTCTTTTTTAATCTTCCTTATATTCGTAATTTTTATGGGTGTCATAAGCAGATATATAAAGGGAAGTAAAAGTGTTTTTGTTGGTATAGGAGTTTTGATTGGATTATTTATTATTGGATCCTTAACTATACCTGGCTTCTTGACTACTATGAATATGAAATCAATGTTAGTCTTTGCGTCATTTCTTGGTTTAGCAACAATCGGACAAACTTTTGTTGCACTTTTAGGAGGTCTGGATTTATCGATCCCTTTTGTTATTGGTTCAATGAATGTTGCATTAATGTCGTTAATTTCTAAAGGAGTTTCACCTTGGTTGGCTTGTCTAGTGATATTATTATTAGGGGCTTTAATTGGGTTTGTTAATGGTTTTTTAAGCTTTAGGCTTCAAGGACAAGCATTAATTTTAACTTTGGGCGTTGGATTTTTTGTTAAAGGTGGAGTTCAAATATTAGTTTCAATGGGAACTTTTTCAGCTGGTACAGTTTTTGGAGTAGTTCCAGATTGGATGCAAAATTTAGCATCTATGGGTGGAAAAACTCTTGGTCTTCCAATACCTCCTGTAATCATTATTTGGATTGTAGTAAGTATTTTAGTTATTATTGCTCTAAGATTAACAAAATGGGGGAGACATTTATATGCTTTAGGAGGAAGTAGATTATCCTCATCAAGACTATCAATCTCTGAAAGAGGATATTGGATTGGAGCTTATGTCATTAGTGGATTTTTCTCTGCTTTGACTGGAATATTACTTCTTGGTTGGAGTGGTGGAGGATATGTTGGAGCTGGAGATATATATTTATTTACAACAATAGCCGCTGTAGTTATTGGAGGAACCTCATTGCTGGGCGGTTCTGGAGGATATGGATTAAGTGTTATCGGAGTTTTTATTTTACAAATAATAACAACAGTTCTAATTGGATGGGGTTTAAGCTGGGAAGCGCAACAATTTATCCTTGGATTATTAATTATACCGATGGTGGCTCTTTATGCCAGATCACCTCATATAAGAAGTCAAATATAAAGGAAAAAATTTATGACTAAATTAAATTGTGATATGGGTGAAAGCTTTGGAATTTATAGAGCTGGTAATGATGAAGAAATAATGCCTTTGATAGATATTGCTAATGTTGCTTGTGGATTTCATGCGTCTGATCCAAATCATATGAGAAAAACTGTAGCACTTGCAAAAAAACATGGTGTAAAAGTTGGTGCTCACCCTTCTTTTCCAGACTTACAAGGGTTTGGAAGAAGAGAAATGAAAATGCCAAGACAAGATATAAAAAATATGATCATGTATCAAGTTGGTGCTTTAAAATCATTTTTAGACGAGCAAGACATGCCCCTAAATCATATTAAACCTCATGGATCATTATATGTTATGGCTGCAAAAGATGAAAATATGGCACATGCTATTGCAGATGCTGTAGAAACTTTTAATGTTAGTATTTTTGGCATGGCAAATACATGTCATGAGAAAGTTTATAAAGATGAAAGAGGTTTAAACTTTGTCTCTGAATTTTACGCTGATCTAGATTACGACGAGAATGGAAAATTAGTAATAGCAAAAGGTAAAAATGCAACTTATGACAGTAAAATTGCCACTGATCGCGTTTTACGAGCTATATCAGAAAAAAAGGTTACAAATACTGTTGGCAAAGATATAGATGTTGGGTGTGATACTATTTGTGTACACTCAGACACTCCTAATGCTGTAGAAATTATTAAAGGTATCAAGTCAGCTCTTAAAAAATAAAATAAATGAAAAAAATTCTCATAGCTAATCGAGGAGAAATAGCTTGTAGAATTATTGATAGTTGTAAAAAATTGAATTTATATTCAATTGCCGTCTACTCTGATATCGATAAAAATAGTAAACATGTTAGAAAAGCTGATGAATCAATTCATATAGGTGCCTCTAAAGCACAAGAAAGCTACCTATCAATAACAAAGATTATCGATGCTGCTAAAAAATTAAATGTAGATGCAATACATCCAGGTTACGGATTTATGGCAGAAAATTCAGAATTTGCTCAAAAAATAATTGATTCAGATATTATTTGGATAGGTCCCAAGCCAAATACAATTATATCAATGGGCAATAAAGATATTGCAAGAGAACTCGCGGTAAAAAATAACCTCCCAATTTGCCCTGGCTTAAATAATGATGAACTAAAAAGGGATGACCTAGAAACAAAATGTAATGAAATAGGGTTTCCAATTTTAATAAAAGCAAGTGCTGGCGGAGGAGGAATTGGAATGCAAATTGCAAATAACTATGAGCAATTAATTCAATCAATTGAAAAAACTAAAAATTTAGCAAAGAAAGCTTTTGGTAATAGTGATATTTTTTTAGAAAAATTTATATCTAATGCAAGACATATAGAGATTCAAGTCTTTGGTCTTGGTGAAAAGAAAGCCTTACATTTTTATGAAAGAGATTGTTCAATACAAAGACGTTTTCAAAAAATTATTGAAGAAAGCCCAGCACCCAAAATTGAACAATCAATTATAGATGAAATGGCAGAGAATGCTGTAAATTTTGTTACAAATCAAAAATATGAAGGAGCGGGAACAATAGAATTTATATACGACATAGATAATAAAAAATTTTATTTTTTAGAAATGAATACTCGAATTCAAGTAGAACATCCAGTTACTGAGGCTATTACTGGTTTTGATTTAGTTGCAATGCAAATTAAATTTGCATTAAAAATGGATATAGATTCAATAGATCAAAATAAAATTAATAAATCAGGACATGCGATTGAATGTAGATTGTATGCTGAAGATCCAACTAAAAATTTTCTTCCATCTCCTGGAAAAATTACAAAACTAAAAATTCCAAATATTGGTTTGACTAATATTAGGCTGGATATTGGTGTTGATGAAGGAGATGAAATTTCTTTTTATTATGATCCTATGATTGCAAAAATTATATCTAAAGGTGCAAATAGAAATGAAAGTATAAACAACATGATTCATTATTTGAATAGTTTTGAAATCGAAGGAATTAATACAAACAAGGATTTTTTAATATCAGTACTACAAAATAAATCTTTTGAAGAAGCTAGCTATAATACAAAATTTATAGAAAATAATTTATCTTTGTTTACTAAAAAAATAACAAGTATACCAACAATAAAAAATGAAGTTTTAGAACCAGATAAAATTATTCAGAAATATACTGACAAAGATGTAAAGGCTTTCGAAAAAATAGTTTCAAAATCACCTAAAGATAAAACTTCCCAAAATTATACAGAGAAAGATATAAAAACATTTAACAATATTGTATTAAAAAAAACAAATACTAGTAATGCGTCCTCATCTTCATTAAAGAATATTCCTGGTAAAGTGTACAAAGAACCAAAATTTAAACCAGGTGGTGATAAATATATGTTCATTGAATTCGGTAATCTTATGGATCTTGAAATAAATTTTACTGCACAAAACTTGGCTAAAGCTATTCATGATAATAAAATCAAAGGAGTTTATGAAACAGCTCCTTGTTTTGCATCAATGCTAATTCACTATAATCCTGATGAAATAAAATTTAATGATTTAAAAAATGAAATGAAATCACTTATTAAATCATTAGGTCCAACTGACGATATTGAAATTAATAGTAGGGTTTTTTCATTTCCAACTGTTTACCTTGATAAGTGGACAAAAGAATGCATTGAAGATTATTCTAGCAAAATATCAAAAAAAACACCTGATCCTGAGTTTATTGTGGAGCTAAATAACCTTGAAAATACTGATCAATTTGTAAGAGTGCATTCCGGCACTGAATATTGGGTATCTGCACTTGGTTTTTGGCCTGGCCTGCCCTTTATGATGCCTCTTGATCCTAGGTGCAAACTAACAGCTCCAAAATATAATCCTCCTAGAACTTGGACACCAAAAGGAGCTATCGGTATGGGCGGATCTTCTACATCAATCTATCCAGATAGATTGCCTGGAGGATATCAAATATTTGGGATTATCCCTGTTCCGATTTGGGATACACAAAAAAGCTTTTCAGTATTTGAAGAAAGCATATGTCTTTTTAAACCAGGAGATAGAGTAAAATTTATACCTACCACATATGAAGAATTTGATCATGTTTCAAATAAGGTGAAAGATAAATCTTATGACTATAATATTGTTGAGTATCAAAAATTCTCAGTCAAAAACTACAAAAAATGGTTAACTACGATTGATAAAACGAAAAGGTTTTAATTTTTATGGTGGAAGTAATTAAAAAAGGTCTAGAAACATCAGTTCAAGATTACCCAGGTAGAATTGGAACTTTAAATCAAGGATTTCCAGCTTCAGGTCCAATGGATAGTTGGTCTTTTAGACTGGCAAACATATTAGTGGGGAACGAACCTGGTGAAGCAGCACTAGAATGTCAATTCATAGGTCCCACACTTAAATTTAAAAATGACAGAACAATAGCAATCACAGGAGCAAACATGTCTCCCAAGTTAGATGGTAAAAGTATTCCATTGTGGGAAAGTTTAGAAGTTAAAGCCAATCAAACTTTAGAAATGCAGTTTGCTACTGTAGGTGCCAGATCTTATATAGCTTTTTCTGGTGGTATTAATAGCAAACCATGGTTGGGTTCAAGATCAACTTTTCATAAAGCAGGAGTTGGAGGAATTAATGGTAAAGCTATACAGGATGGCCAAACTTTACCTTTAAGAAAAAATAAAACTATTCACCCAAGAAAAATCAAAAAAAACTCAATCCCAATAATGTCTACTGATAAAAATTGGTCTATAGAAGTTGTGCTAGGTCCAAATGATGATTGGGTTGATAAAAAGGGACATGAAATATTTCTTAACTCTAAATGGAAACTTCAAGCCAAAAGTGACAGAACTGGCTATAGGTTGGATGGACCTAAATTATCTTTTACTGACAAAGCAACAAACAAAAGTCTTGAAAATGGATCAGAACCTTCAAACATTATTGATCAAGGTTATCCAGCTGGGGCTATAAATCTTGCTGGTCAAACTCCAATAATACTGGTTAATGATGGGCCTAGCATGGGTGGCTTTATTAACCCCTATACCGTTCCGTCTGCAGCATTTTGGAAATTAGGTCAAGCTAAGCCTGGTGATACTTTTAATTTTGTTGAAGTTTCAGTTGAAAAAGCTCAATCACTAAGGGTAGAACAATCAATTATTTGTAGTGATGAAAGTCTTGAGTCATTTAATAAAAGTAAACCATTTGAAAATGATGATGTAATAAAAAAAATTGGAACTATTAAGATAGTCGATTTTGAAGAAAACAAATTAAATGAAAAAATAAGAAAAAAAATGATGGAAAAAAAAGGAATGAAAAATATGAAAGTTAAGTTTTTTGATTAATAATTAAATATGAAAGGAATATTATAGATATGTCTACAGAGGTAAAAACAACAGTTCCAGGGAATGTATGGAAGGTTTTAGTAAAAGTAGGAGATACTGTTAAAAAAGATGATGATTTGTTTATTATGGAGGTGATGAAAACTGAAGTTCATCATAATTCTCCTGTAGATGGAAAGGTAATTGAAGTTAACATTGTAAATGATCAAGAAGCAGTAGACCCAGGAACTGTAGCTATAATAATTGAATAGTAATAAAATTTTATGGAAAATAAAATAATATTATTTAATGGTCCAAATTCACCTTTTGGAAGAAAAACTAAAATAACATCTTTGGTTCAAGAAATAAATTTAGAAGAAAAAATAATCAAAATTCAGGAAGCTGGTTTTTTAGACAAACATAATCCTTTAAGAAAAATACCCACTCTACTAGTTAATGATTTAACAATCATAGATAGTGACAATATTTGCATATATTTGGATTCAATTTCAATGAAAAAAACACTTTTTCCTAAAAATGAATATTATAAAATTATTTCAATGACTTCTATTGCTAATGGATTAATGGAATCTGTTTTGGAAAGACGTATGGAAATAATCAGGCCAATCAATGAACAAAGTAAGAGTTTTATTAACAAACAAGAAGTTAGAATAACGAGAACCATTAAATGGTTGGAAAATAATTGGAGCAATTATGATAAAAACTATTTGACTATGGATCAAATAGCAATTGCATGCGCTTTAGACTACACTATGTTTAGATTTAATGATCAATGGAAAAGCGATAATCTCAAACTTAATAATTGGTTTAATTTTTTTGAAAAAAAAGATTTTATGCAATCTACAATTCCTTATGACAAATAAAAAATATGATTAAAGCTGCCTCTGTAGGTTTAGGTTGGTGGTCAGATGAACTAGCAAAATCAATTCAAAAGAAAAGTAAAAAAATTAAAATTATAAGCTGTTATTCAAGATGTTTAAAAAGAAGAATAAGTTTTTCAAAAAAGTTTAAGACACAATATCACAATTCTTATAAATCTTTAATTAAAGATCCAAATATAGATGCAATTATTTTAACGAGTCCACATTCCCTGCATAGCAAGCATGCTATTCAAGCACTAAAAAATGGAAAACATGTTTTTGTTGAAAAACCTATGGCTACCAAATCTTTAGACGCACAAAAAATGTTTATTTGTGCAAAAAAAAATAAAAAGACTCTTGCTGTTGGACATAACCGAAGATTTTCTAGTGTTTTTGATTTTATACACAGTTTAAATGATCAAAAAAAAATTGGTAAAATCTTGCACATTGAAGCAAATTTTTCTGCTCCAGGTGCCTTAGGTTATAAAAAAAACTTTTGGCGCGCTAATAGAAAAGAAAGTCCTGGTGGAGCAATAGCAGGCCTTGGAATCCATATGATTGATTTAATGTGTCAATTTGGAGGTAAGGTAATATCTATTCAATCATTAGTAAAAAAATATGCAGTAAAAGTGAATATCGACGATACTACATCTGCATTATTTGAGTTTAATAATAAATGCACAGGTAATTTAACAACTATTTTTGCCTGCCCTTACACATCAAAATTTAATATCTTTGGAACTTCTATGAATATTTTTTCTGAAGTAGATAGTAATAAAATTAAAATTATTCATAAAAATGGAAATATTAAAAAGTTAAATTTGTTGGATAAAAAAACTTTATTATTGGAATTAGAAGAATTTGCAGATTCCTGTATTAAAAAAAAACAATTCAGAATAAAAAATTTAGAAGCAATTCATAATGTAAAAATTATGGAAGGTATTGTTAAGTCTTCTAAATTAAATAAAAAAATATATCTGTAGCCTAGTCGTAATAAAACATTGGTGCTTTTTTCCAATCTAACCATGTAACTGGGTCATGTCCCCAAACAACTTTTGCATCATTTTCTTTTGCAACTTTTCTTAATTTAGCCACAGAATCTGCTGCATCAGAAGCTGACGCTACAAGTCCAGGCAAACATCTGTCGCACCAATGATCTCCTGTATAGCAAGCATCTCCAGTTAATAGCATGTGGCCAGTTTTTGGTAAATTAACCAATACTGATTGATGACCCGGTGTGTGACCTGGCGTAAATATGATTTTTATAACTCCATCACCATAAAGATCAAAAAAGTCTGTTTTTCTTCCTTGTAAAAATTTCCATCTAATATTTGGTTTATCAAAGTCTTCTTTAATATAAGCGGGTTGAGAAAACCAATCAGGATTAAATGCATAGTCATATTCTATTCTTTGAGTTATATGTGTAGCATTAGGAAAATGCCCTATCGCTCCTGAATGATCTAAATGTAAGTGAGTTTGTATAACATTTTTTACATCTTCTGGATTTGTATTTACAGTTTTTACTTGATCCTTGCACCATTCTGATGCTTTCATAACTGGGTCATAAGCTTCAACTACAGATCCCCAGTGTTTGTGTTTATCAAGAGCTGCTTCTATTGGCATTCCACCATCAATGATAACGTCACCTTGGGGGTGTTTAATTAGAAACCAAGGCACAGGTATTTCGTAAGGTTCCTCTCCTTGATTCATTTTTATAAATTTTACTTTTGTTTTAATGGTTCCTGTTTGAAACATATACAGCCTTATACCTGTATTAAACTTTGTAGTGTGTTCAAATATATCTTTATTTTTTAGTTCCATAAATATTTTTACCAAGCAGCCTGATAGATATTTAGCGCATCAATCTCTGTTACTTCTCGAGGATTATTCACTAATAATCTTGTTTGCTTCATTGCATCGCTTGCCATTTTCACACATGCCTCTTTTGGTATATTAACTTCTCTAAGTTTTTGAGGCAAACCTAATCGTTTAGATAAATCCTCTATCTTATCAATAAATTCAGCACATACTGCTTGTGTGCCTTTATTTATATCTAAGTCTGGGAATACATATTGAGCAAGTTCAGAATAATCTTTTGCTGCTTTTATATCTACGCTGTTAAATCGAAGAACATAAGGTAAAACTAGAGAGTTAGAAAGCCCATGTGGAACATGAAAAATCCCACCAATTGGATAAGCTAAAGCATGAACAGCTGCAACCGGAGAATTTGCAAAAGCTTTTCCTGCTAACATTGATCCTATAAGCATATTACCTCTAGCCTCTAAATTTGAGCCATCTAAAACAGCTGTTTCTATTGATTGTCCAAGTAATTTTAGAGCTTCAATTGCTATCATTCTTGAAATAGGATTATTATTTTTACTTTTAGACGCGTAAGCTTCGATAGCATGAACCATAGCATCTATTCCTGTTGCGGCAGTAGTCCCTGCTGGTAATCCTAAGGTAAGTTCTGGATCTAATATAGCTAGGTCAGGTAAAATAATTGAAGATGAAACTCCTTTTTTTTCTTCTTCACCTATAGTAATGATTGCAACAGGAGTAACTTCCGAACCCGTTCCTGCTGTAGTAGGAACTAAGACTAATGGTAAACGTGGTCCTTTAGCGTTATTAACTCCCCATGCCTTTTCCAAATCTTCATTTGAACCTAATATTAAAGCTACAAGTTTAGCAACATCCATGGATGACCCCCCGCCAAAACCAATAACACCAGTTGCTCTAAATTTTTTTCCAACTTCTATAGCTGATAAAAGTATTTTTTTAGATGGGTCCGCTTCAACATCGTCAAAAATTTCTATTGAACCTCTATTGCTGAGTTCATCTATCGTAGGTTTTGTTATCCCTAAAGACATTAAACCTTTGTCAGTTATAAAAAGAATACGTTGACCAAGTTTTTTAGAAATTTCTTTACACGAACTTTTTGCTAAACCACTACCAAATCTTAATCCTGCAGTTGTGTTAAATTGAAATGAATTTAATGTCATAATTGATTACACTAAATAAATATAAAATATTATTGAAAATATAGCCATTCCTATAAGAATTAATATCCAACCATAACCAGTTCCAATTTTGTCTATATAGTTAACCTCTCCTTGAATATCATCAGGTTTTTTATAAAGATCATTAACTTGAATTGGTTTGTTTGGTAATGTTGATAAATCCATTTTACTTGCTAAGAACCAAATTAACCCTATGCCAAAAAACCACCATATTAGTTGATAACCCCAGATAGATGGTATTTTTAAAATCCATGATTCATAACCTGCCTCAGGTTCTCCAAAAAAACTATTTCCAAGTATTTGTCCAGGTCCAATACCAAAAAAAAGCCAAATTAAAGCTAAAACATATGCAAAGGATTTAAGTTTTGTTCTACTTGGATGAAGGCCCATGTGATCATTTAAAAAATCGTGAAATTTTTCCCTATGAGATCTGTAAATATCAACTTTTGTAATAGAAGAAAAGGCTGAAATTGAAAAACAAACAAATACATTAAATAATAAGCCCCAAACACCCGAGTGTATAGTTAGTGGCCATCTACCCCACGGCAATCTATTACCTGTAATTTGTTGACCAATAGTTTCTGTTAATATCACAATAATTATACCTATAATTATTCCAAAAATTGCACCTCCTCTTGTTATCCATGGGAACCAGACAAGCCCAAGTAAAACAATCAAAAACTGGAATGCTATAGAAATTGAAATTCCACTGAAGATAATCATTGCTGGTTTAGCAAATGTCGCTAAATAAAGTGAAGCTAAAAATATTAACATCATTATTATACGAGCTACAGAACGTTCCTTTTCCCATTTTAAATCTTTTTCAACATAAGGTTTGTACAAATCTCTAGTAATAATACTTCCAGACGTCATCAAAAAAGCTGCCGCTGTTGATTGAAGGGCTGCTATTAAACCTACCATCAGCAAACCTGTTAACCATAAGGCTTTTTCATCTATTAAATTTATAATATGACCGAGTATTAAAGAGTGATCAGATCTAGAAACTTCTGGTAAAATATTACTAATTGATAAACCAAGACTATTTATTTCTGCATTAGCTCCTAAAAGGTTTGAGCCTACTCCTTGAAATGTTGAAAAAATAAATAATAAAGCACCAACTACAGCGGCAGATCCCCAAATTTGATAATAAGAAAAAACTTTTGGATGTTTTACTGAATAACTCCACATAGAAAAAGAAGGAGAAAGAATTACTCCCATAAAAGAAAGTGTGTATGTAAAAATCATCATTGAAGTCCATGGTCCTCCTACTGCTTCATTTTTACCTAGTCCTGCTACCCATTGAATAACTCCTGGTATTGCAAAATATCCATTATAATCTCCTCCACCATATCCATTGGTTTTTCCCCATGCACTAATTGGTGTGCTTGCTATTTTTGATAAAGCATTACCAAAGATTTCAAAGCTTCCTATAAAAGAATACGTAACTAATCCCAAAATTAAAACAGTCAACATGAACAGCCACGATTGAAGCACACCAACGCTTACTGTCGATTTAAAACCTCCTGCTGTAACATAAAATAATACTATAGCAGAAATAACCCACATACTTAATTCTCTTGATACATAACCGTCAGTTAATGTGCTAACCAAAAACCCTGTAGCACCAAATAGAACTGCCAGTATTGGTATAGCTACAAAAAAAGTAACTAGAACTGAAATTATTCTAATTGCATCACTCTTATAATAATCGTAATACATTTCACCGGGTGTGATGTAGCCGTATTTTCGACTAAGCATCCATTGTCTCTTGAAAAAAAACAAACTTCCTAAAGGAACTGTTATTGCAATAAATGATGTTCCAACATACTGAAATCCATCATGAAAAATTAATCCTGTATGAGCTAAAGTTGTCAATCCAGCAAAAGTTGCTGCTGTTGCTGCAAAAAAGAAAACCCACGCTGAAACACTTCTATTAGCTAAATAATATTTTTCTGGATTATCTATGTTTCTTGAGCCTCTTACTCCCCAAAAAAAACAATAAGCAA
>Ga0209501_10005551_pt1 | contig 11616 bp, 2 predicted proteins | sample ArcticOcean_MG_C_4_FD_187434 | JGI IMG/M metagenome (GOLD analysis project Ga0209501, IMG submission 187434) | Marine microbial communities from western Arctic Ocean - ArcticOcean_MG_CB4_134 (SPAdes) (version 2) | ecosystem: Environmental > Aquatic > Marine > Oceanic | place: Arctic Ocean...
ACGTCGGCCCAGCTGGACCCGTCGGTTGAACTCTCGAGGTCACCAGTCGATTCGAGCACAGTGATCGTGATGGAGATTAGAGCTGAGTCGTCGGTATCGACGTCAGTGAACGGGAAGTCGGAAACTGTGTATCCGGTGAAGGTGGCGTCCTCGGCCCCAGCCTGAGTGGATGGGGTGGATGAGGTCGGAGCGTCGTCGTCGCCGGTTACGGTGACGACCACGTCGTGTGAGGCGGTGGCTGTGCTGTCGCTGGCCACCATAGTCAGCGTCTCAGTGACCGAGTCGCCGCCGTTGAGAGCGTTAGTATTAGTGTCTGAATTGGACAGTGTGTATGTCCATGCACCGGATGATTCTACCATAGACCAACTACCGTAGGTGCCGGTCAGGGTCGAAGTACCTCCTGAGGAGGAGCAACTGGTGCATGTCCAAGTTACTGAGTCGCCGTCACCGTCTGTGACGGTCATGGTGTCCGTTGCAGTGTCGGTGACACCGGTAGATGCCTCGGTGACCGCTCCAGCGTCGTTGGAGTCGGCGATGACTGGGGCGTCGTTGGTATTTGCTACAGTTACTGTAGCGGCAAGTGAGACTGTTACTGAGTCGTCGCCGGCACCAGCAGTGCCGCCGTCATCCTTCAGAGTGATGATTGTCACCACACGGTTGTTGGAAACTGATGGTGAGTCGTCTGTGTTCTTGTAAGCTAGGGCATCGATAAGAGCCTCCATCAGAGTCTCAGAAATTCCAGCAGCCTTAGTCCAAGTTAGTGTTGCAGTAGTGCCGTCCAATGTGACTACGGCGGCCCCTGAGTTGGTCGTAGTGCTAGCGACACAAGTAGCAGCAGCACTGATGATACAGTCTGAGCCATCGATAACGATGTACTCGGAGGTGTCCTCAACATTTGTGATAGTAATCACAATTTCCTCGTAAAGCTGCTCTACTTGTGAATCCGAATCGACAGCATTGGCACTAGAGAAAAGCGCCATGTTGCTTGCACCTTCGGTAAATGTGCCAGTTGCCCCGGTTGCAGAAAGGGTTGGTTCGTCATTGACTTGAGATACAGTGATAGTGTAAGAATCTTGTACAGTAGTGCCCCCTTGAGCAGCGTTGACGGTAATTGCAGTTGCGCCAACTTCAGAATCATCAGGAGTACCTGCAATCGTGTAGGTAGAAGCAGTTCCTGCCCCTCCATCTGCGTTATTTGTAAAGGTCATCCAAGATGCACAACCAGTACAAGTGAATGTGATTGCACCATCCGTGTCAACCCAAGTGCTATCTGAATCGTACAAAACATCTTCTGTAGCCGATGTAGTCGGAGTTGAAATCACAGTAGGTGATCCAAATCGAGCATCGACAGTATCTTCGAGAGCGCTACCGCTAGCGCTAGCGCTGTCGGCGATTTGGCCTGCAAGGATAATCATAGCAATCACTGCGGCAAGGCCGATTGCGATGTTTCTAAGGTCGTTCGATGTTACGGGCTTCTTGTTTGTATGGCTCACATTAATGAGCGGCATGGCTGCAACCATGTTGGTTCCCACGACTTCTCGCCATATAGAAGGTTTCGGCCTATACCCTACGGGTAGGAGATATGGCCAATGGCCGATAAAAAATTAATTCAGAGAAATTATCTGCGAAATCATCCGAAAAACACCATTTCCTCGGCCGATAATGCATTGACTAGTATCCCTTATCCCCTTTACATTAACCAACCCTTGTAAACTTTTTTTACACTAAAATTTCCGCCAGAAAAAAAAGTATATACGCATCATATTTGTATCGAGATCGCACCAATAATAATTCTAATCTCCAGCCCTCACACTGGTAGAGAAAGTCCGTGAGATTCATAAAAATAAATTAATGAAATTAGAAACATAATTAGTAACAATTTTAAAATTATTTTCAAAAAATCGGTTCGCCAATGATTTTTACCACCCAGGCAATTTAAGAATAAATTTCAAAAAAAACAACAAAATATCAAGGGGAGTTGTGAATTTGAAGATACTTTTAGTCCACTAACCCCCTACTTTGAGAGTTTTTTCCACAGGAAACTAAGGTTTTCATTTATATACTCAATATTTTGATAACAAATAATCCCTAAAATATAGCCAGCAATAATCTATACGAAAAAGAAATTGATTTGGAACAGAAGTTGAAGTTGAGAGTTAACACTCTGGCTTGAACTGTGGAAATTTAGATTCAATTTGAAAAAAAAGGACCGGAACGCCGGGACATTTCTGTCCCAACGAACCGGTTTTACGTCTGTCAGATTTTGTTTTATTCAAACTCTAATCAGTTTTCGTCAACTTCTTCGTCATCGACTGCATCTTCCAAGTCCTCATCTTCGAACTCATCAGTATAGTCGTGCTCGTCATCGAACTCGTCTTCTTCTTCAGAACCACGCATCATTCGGCTCAATCCTAGAGCAACGAGTAATGCACCAATACCGACTCCAGCAGCCTTAGCTGGCTCGGCACCGATATCATCGAGGAGAGTCAGGGTGACACCGTTGTCTCCAGAACCATCACTATTGTGGTCATCCCACTCTGTAGGATCATATTGGAAGGCATCTTCTTCATCGAGGATGTTGTTGATATCAACTGGGTCTGGATGTCCATCGCCGTCATCATCAGGATCAATAGCGTTGCACAGTCCATCGCCGACAATCATATCGTCATCAGTTCCATACACGCCGTCAGCTCCAAAGTCAGTCTCGTTATCGACTGGCATTACTTCTGCGTTTCTTGGATCTCCTTGACCACCAGCAGCAGCACAAATTGCTTCTGTTACATCGAGCCATCCGTCACCATCGTCGTCCTGGTCGGCATTGTCTCCAATACCGTCACCATCTAGATCGTTGGTCTCACTTGGATCCATTGGGAATGCATCGTCAGTGTTGATTACGCCGTCGTTATCGTTGTCCTGGTCGACTACGTCACAAAGTCCATCACGGTCATTATCAGAAGGTACTGAGAAAACATCCGCACCATCTGTACCACAGTTCTGCTCTTCGTTTTCAGTCCAGCCGTCTCCATCATCGTCGTCGTCAGTATTGTCACCGAGTCCATCGCCGTCAAGATCGGCCCACTCACCCGCATCGTATGGGAATGCATCGTTTTCATCGAGCACACCATCACCGTCGTCATCAGTGTCAACCTTGTCACAAACAGCATCGCCATCGAAGTCATCAGGCACTGAATCAGCATCCAATGAATCGCTTCCACATGCGAATTCTTCTGCATCAGTCCATGCGTCACCATCGTCATTCAAGTCAGCGTTATCGCCGACTCCATCACCGTCAGTGTCAACCGATTCAGTTTGGTCGTAAGGGAATGCATCATCTACGTCGAGAACTAGATCGTTATCGTCGTCAATATCAGCATTGTCACCGATTCCATCGCCATCAAAGTCAGCCCATTCTGTTGGGTCTGCGCTGAATGCATCATTCTCATTGTCGACTCCATCGCCATCCATGTCATTATCGATCGCATCACAGATGCCATCGAGATCCTGGTCAGTTGGGATGCTTGTCAAATCCATTGGATCGGACATACAATCAATCTCGAGAATATCCTCGTAACCATCGTTATCGTCGTCCAAATCGGCATTGTCACCAATAAGGTCACCATCGTTATCTGCCCACTCAGTAGGGTCTTTTGGAAATTCATCATCGAAGTCAAGATACCCATCATTATCATCATCAGAATCGATTACGTCACAGATTGTGTCATTATCGAAGTCAGCTGGATAAGATCCTGCATCCATTGGATCGGTGAGGCAATCAGCCTCATCGGTATTATTCCAACCATCGTTGTCAAGATCGTTATCGGAATTATCACCAATTCCGTCACCATCGTGATCTGTAGATTCGCTTGCATCATCTGGGAACGCGTCCTCAGAATCGATGACTCCATCACCATCAGTATCTGAATCGAGAGTATCGCAGATTCCATCAGCATCCGTGTCTTGAGGCACACTAGCGTTGTCATACGGGTCAGTACCACATGCGAGTTCCATATCGTCGTACCATCCGTCACCATCAGCATCAAGCGTGAAGAACGTGACTGTGACATCGTAGTCAATACCAACCGAGGTCGGGTAGAAAAAGGAATACCAATTCCTGACTCCAATCATATTTACTTCATCACCGAAGTATCCGGTTGACTCGTTGGTAGACCAGCAAATCGGATTCATCGCGTAGTAACGGTAGGTGTTGGGGGGCGTCGGATTACTTGTCGAACCAAATACATCCAGGATCATCAGTACATCCCCAGTTCCACTGATGCCGTATTGTGAACCCTCATGGGCCACACAAACCTCGTATCCGTGGTTTGCCGGGACATCGAAAGTGTACCTATCGGTTGTATCTACAAAGGGATTATTCCAACCTGAGAACTCGAGCGTGTTGTTAGCAGTCACGTTGTTCCAGTTGTTAGCATGAAGCGCATCACCTGCACCAGAGCCTGCGTCTAGGCCTGAACCTGCATCGTTCTGTATCCCTCCAATTAAATTAGATAGAGATAGGAATTGAAGGTCCATTGTATAGGTAATATCTACTGCTCCATAAGTGTAAATACCCAAGGTCAACCATCCGCCAGTCGTGACCCAAAGTCCAGATATACCAGATGTTGATCCTGTGTTTGAGTACGCTTGTGAAACAAAGTACGCCCCATTTGCAGGGTATGAGCAAGGTATTGACTGTACCTGACACTTATACATGTAAGTATAGATTGTTTGTCCGTCAGGTATCCATGAAACATTCATCTGTAGATATGTTCCAGATGGAACGAGGATGTTGTAGTAATCTCTCTCATCCCATAGGTCAGAAATCCATCCAGTACAAATTCCACCGGTATCGTTTGCATCACCATTGGCATCGATCTGATTTGAATTGTTCAGCCAAGTATTTCCACCAGGATTACTGTAGATATTGTCGGAAGCATCGACTCCCGTACCACAATCATCTGGATTTGCTCCAGGCTCATTGTCTGGGGTAATCATTGTTATATCGAGTGTATATTCACCACTTCCTCGGTCTGTTGTGACCTTGATGTAAGCATTGTCGCCACCGTATTGATACGTGATTGAACATGTTTCAGGATTAAAGTTGTATGAACTGCATCGCGTGTATAGGTAAGTGTTACCAGGGGTAGAAGGCGTCATTAGAGCCAATTCAAGATCGTTCTGTACTGGGAATGTTAAACTCACCGACAAAGCATAACCTTGAGGGATGAAAATTTCGTACATATCATACATATCCCAAGAATCATGCCCATATCCAGTATACGAGTTATTCATCGAGACTATAGGTGTGGCACCAGTAGAATAATACGAAGTATCGCCAGCATCGATTCCGAGTCCAGCATCGTTCTGGTTAATACTCGCATCAGGCTCTATAGATTGATTGTAAATCGACCATTCCATTGTATAATTCATTTCATAATCATCTTCAAGGCTGCCTACCATAACTCTCAGCCATACTGTTGATTCGGTTGAAAGAGCATTAGTCCAAGAATAAGATTCGTTGGTTGCAACAGCTTGAGGATTGCCGTAATTCAGTGTTGAATAAGATAGTTGAGATAGATATCCAAGATCCATATATTGATAGAAATACAAAACGTCACTGGACTCAACATCGACCCAATCGAGTCGTGCCCATAATCCGTGATAAGCAGGTACTGTAAATTCGTACCAATCCTCGTCATCATAACCATCGCAGATCATTCCACTGGTTGTTCCCGCATTACCCAAACTAGTCAAGTCTAGAGGGCCATCGGAATCATCGTCAGGTGCGTCATCACCGGAGCCACCATCATCTTGCGTACCACACGGCGGTGGTACAGCAGGAGCAAATTGGATAGTTAATACATAACCAGCCCATGAAGAACTTGAACCCCATGAATAATAATCAACCTTTAGATAAAGAGTTGTATTAGTCACTCCCATACCAAGATCGATGAATTCAGGATTATCATACCATGAATAATGTGTCATTCCTGTCCCATCTGAATTAGTGTACACATACAGGTCAAGATCTGCACTTTGGTCCCATGAAAGCGTTATATTAGCTACTAAACCATCAGGTATAGTTAGACCCCACATGTCACTTCCATCAGTTGTACTGACCATTCCAGAGTGCACGTCAACTAAATCAAACATAGAACCAGTTAAAATTCCAGTCAGAGGATCCGATAGCGCCGCCCAGTATGCCTCAATGCCACCATCACCCCAACTGTCAGTCATAGTAACTGAGCAAGAGTCAGGTCCAGTAACTGTTGGCCCTTGTAGAGCGGAACCGTCACCAGAAGGAAATGCGGAGAATGTGTATGTAGGTGCAGTTGTACAAGTCATAGACATTGCACTTTCAGATATAGCGTAGTTATCCCAATTGAAAAACAGCCCCAATGTGTCGCCGGATGGAATAGTCATTGTATCACTGGTTGTAGACCAACTACCATAGTTTACACAATAGCTTCCTCCATACTGTGAGCATGAACCTATGACCATAGCACCAGAGTCCCATGGCACGGTTGCTAGAGGCGAAGACGTAGTAGTATCGCCAGCAATCCCATTATCTGCAGGGAAAACTGTGACATCAATCTGATAGTCTAAAATATTTGCATAAGATGTACCACAATAGTAGCAATTTACTAAAATCATCATTTCTTCACCTGCTAAATCAACAGGAAACCCATCGAAATGATCGTAATAAGTTGATGAGTAACAATTCGCACCTGTATTTGATCCATCCGTACTCATCATAACTTCATAGGATGCAAGGTTATAGTTGTAGCAGTAACCCCAAGAGTATCCGTATGTACTTTGAGAATAAGTGTAACCCAACATATCAGTGCCACCCAAAGCGATCCTGTAAGCTCGAGCATCGTAGGTGCTTGCACCAGTGCCATTCCAGGTGACCGTAGCAGAAACACCATACCCAGCTGGTGGATCTACCAAGAACATATCATTGCCTGCATCCTGATCATATGGATAGTAAGATGCAGCGGTCATTGAACCGTAATAAGTATTAGTTTCGTCTGCACCAGTCCAATCGAAATCAGAACTAATGTCCATAGAAGTGGAATATGTGTTACCTGCATCAGTCCCACGACAAGCATCGTTCCCCAAACAAGGAACAGGCGGAGCCTCTAGGGCAACCCGTTCATCAGACAATTCTGACCTCTCTGGGGGGGCGTCAACTAACGGCACCAAGGCCGAGACAATCATCAATAGGGCTAGACAAACAGAGCGTAGGGTGTTGCTATGCATAGGGTTCACTGATTCTCATCAGACGATGAAAGGGATATAAGAATGTCGTAGAATGCTCATCCTTATCCAATATTGTTAGTGGTTTAAAAATATATTAAAATCATCTAAATTAGTTAAATTACCCAGTTCAACTAGTGTTTGAGCCCAAAAAATAAAAATAAATGACTAAATTATCATCACAGTTTCCTAAAAAATAATGCTTGACTAAAATCGGTTAAATTCCAAAATAGAAATATGGCATCAGTAACGAAACTAACTCAGTCCAAACCAGGTGGTGGAGGAGGTGCGTCACCCGCATCACCATCCTGCTGAGAAGGAGGTTTTGTAAGTTCAGATTTTGGTTCAAATCCAGGTGGTGGAAGTGGAGGAGGAGTCGGGCTAACTACAGGCTCCAATCCAGGCGGTGGTGGTGGTGGTGGTGGTGCAGTTTCGTCAAAATCAATTTCAGCAACGATTTCTTCTTCGGCATAAATATCTTCATATTCGCTAATATTATCATCTTGATAGTAGGGGGTATTATCACCTTTCTTTTTTGACGTCATGAAAATAGTTCCTCCGATTCCTCCTAAGATTATCAATAGGGTTCCAATTACCATAATCGGATGCAAACTTATTTTTTCTCCAATCGATAAAGGATAGGCATTATCTCCCAAACCATCATTGTTTCGGTCTTGCCACTCATTAGGATCTTGGGGGAATGCATCGGAGTTGTCAAGAATTCCATCTCCATCATCATCCTCATCCATCTCATTACATGAATCATCTTCATCAACATCATCAGGAATTGAATTGACTGCGAGTGCATCAGTACCACAAATCGCCTCGACGTTATCGTACCAACCATCGCCATCATCGTCGAAATCAGCATTGTTTCCGATGCCGTCCCCATCGGTATCATATTGCTCGGTATCATCGAACGGGAAGGCATCGTCCCAATCGAGAACTCCATCATTATCATCATCTTCATCGGTAGAATCACAAAACATATCTCTATCAAAATCGATAGGTATCGAGTTATCATCAAGAGGATCTGTTCCACAATTTGGCTCATCCACATCTGGCCAACCATCCCCATCATCATCAGTATCGCCATTATTTCCTTCACCATCTCCATCGGTGTCGAGCCATTCTGTCTCATCATAGGGGAAATCATCAGATAAATCAAGAACTCCGTCGTTGTCGTTATCGGTGTCTACAATATTGCAGATGTGATCACCATCCGCATCGTCCGGCATCGATACAGGATCCATTTGATCAGATCCACACTCGACCTCATCAACATCGAGCCAACCATCATTATCGTCGTCTGGATCTGAATTATCCCCAATATCGTCTCCGTCGTTATCTGCCCATTCATATACATTCAATGGGAAAAAGTCGTAGTCGTCACCGACATTATCGCCATCATCATCCATATCGGCATTATTTCCAGTACCATCATTATCAGTATCGAACCATTCTAATGAATCCTCAGGGAAAACATCAGCTGCATTATCGAATCCATCACCATCGATATCTGGGTCGAGCGCATCGCAAATACCATCAGAATCCATATCTGTAGGCCGGTCGGACCAGTCGAGAGGGTCTGAGCCGCAATTTAGTTCGGTATCATCTGTATAAGCATCGCCATCATCGTTCGTGTCGGCATTATTCCCTGTACCATCATTGTCAGTATCGAGCCATTCTTGGTCGTTGAGAGGGAAATCATCAGAATCATCTGGCCAACCATCGCCATCATCATCAACATCAATAGCATTACATTCGCCATCACCATCAGTATCGGTTGGAGTATCGAATCTATCGAGCGGATTCGTCCCACAGAGATTTTCCGTCGTGTCGTTCCAACCATCGTTATCGTCGTCTTCATCGGCATTATCACCGGTGCCGTCATTATCGTTATCTGCCCATTCAGCCGAATTGTACGGGAAAGGGTCATTTCCATCATTTACCCCATCATTATCATCATCTTCGTCAAGAACGTCACAAGTTCCGTCGCCGTCAAAGTCATCGGGTACACTATTGATATCATCTGGATCTGAGCCGCAATCTGTCTCATTCGTATCCCAATGGCCATCGCCATCAGAGTCGAGAGAGAAAAACCACCAAGACATTCCATAATAGCCCTCACCAGAGGTTGCACGGACTTGAACTAAAACATCCATCCCCTCTACAATCATTCCTGGATAAGTACCAGAACCGTTTGAGGTGACGTGTTCTGGATTATTGGTGCCTGAATAATCAATCGTATTAGCCTGATCATCACCTAGAATAACTTGAAAATCTGCTTGTGAATAATTAAACCAGACAGAAACTGCAATCCCATAGCCCATTGGTACAGTTGTCTGATAGTTATCATTAAGATCATTATTTAATGATCCCCATCCAGTGTAGCTATTATTTGCTGAAACCGTGTTTATCGTCAAATTAGTAGGATTCAGATAGTCATTAGAGGCATCCGCGCCAGTTCCTGCATCATCCTGATTATATGCAGGTAGGCCTGCTGTCGAGAAAAGTTCGAGAGTTAAATTATACCATCCAGGTGCACTTGAACCCCAATCATCAACCTGCAAATAAACAATAGTGCCGCCTACATTTGTGCCATTACTTGCAACATTTTCAGGTTGGAGACCAGTATATGCAATATCGATTTGAGTGCCATTTGAATCATATAACCACATGTCAAAATCTGCAGAGCCAAGATGAATCATCTCAATCATAATACCATGATCTTGTGGAATAGACATAGCAAACCAGTCTATATCACTAGTTGATGATAGATTCGCCTGATAAGTCGTATTAGTTACTGTTATGTTGAGGGCGTTGGCCATTGTACCGGGTGCATCTTGACAACTTCCTGCATCATTATTAGTACAATTTCCGCCACCGCCGCCACCCCCGCCTCCAGTCGAGAATATATCGACCATCAGAGAATATTGACCATCACCGTCCCATTGCTGCACACGGATGTAGACTGTCGTCCCACCGACAGTAGAGCCATTGGAACTGACATCGTCCGTACCTGTCGAGAATGACGAATCGATAGTTGATCCCGAGGAGCTATACAGGTAGAGATCAAAATCACAGGGAGGAGAGGTGGCGTTGTAGCAATTTGAACTGGCTCCGGTCCCATTAGACCCACTGAATCCTGGAGAAATCATCTCGACATATATCCCAGTGTCCGCAGACATATTTATGGCATAGTAATCATCAGTATCGGTAGATGATAGATTGCCGTAATAGGTTCCATTTGCAGCAGTCAAATTCGCTGCAGTAGAAGTCGTATTTCCCGCATCTCCGCCAGTTCCTGCATCATTCCCTAAGGCCGGAATTGCGAATAACGAAATTACCAACATCGTTACAATCAGTCTTGCGCAGGTGCTAGAGTTCATGTCTGGTCGAGAGTGGTTAGGAATAAGAACCTATCAAAAGGTCATTTGGAAACAAACTACCCCTGACTGATAAAAACATTCAAAGTGCTTGGCATTCAGATATATTGGTAAAAACCACTGCCTGATTTTCGACCTAATTCTCCCCGTGCAACCATATCGATTAACAGTTGTGCCGGAGCATATTTTTCTTCACCAAATCCTTCGTAAAGGACATTCATGATGTGTAAAACTGTATCATTTCCAATCAAATCGGATAGTGCTAACGGACCGATGGGGTGATTCATTCCCAATTTCATAATGCCATCAATAGCTTCTGGTTCTGCCACTCCTTCTTGGAGTGCCAAAATTGCTTCATTTATCATCGGGCAAAGAATTCTATTGCTTACAAAACCCGGCGAATCGTTGCATGAAAGAGCAGTTTTACCCATTTTTTCCGCCGCTTCAACAACGGCTGAATTTGTTTCCTCACTAGTATCGCTGCCGTTGATGATTTCGACTAAACGCATAATTGGAACAGGATTCATGAAATGCATTCCAATGACTTTGTCGGTACGGTCGGTGACTTCTGCAATTGCATCGATGCTGATACTACTAGTATTCGTTGCAAGAATTGTTTCGGGTTTGCAAATAGCGTCAAGTTCAGAAAAAGTTGAATGTTTCAACGCCAAAATTTCGGGAATTGCTTCTACGACGATATCAGCATCCGCTGCTGCTGCAATTTCAGTCGCTGTACATACACGTGCGAGCGCAGAATTAGCCTCATCTTGGCTCATGCGCTCCTTGTAGACGAGTTTGCCCAAAGAGTGCTCTATTGTCGCCATTCCATTATCGAGATATTCTTGTTTGATGTCGATCATAGTCACATCAAAACCAGCGCAGGCAGCTACCTGTGCGATTCCATTGCCCATTTGCCCCGCACCGATAACAGCGATGTGCTGAATTGCCATGATGCGGCGAAATGTCAATG
>Ga0209501_10005555_pt1 | contig 11612 bp, 10 predicted proteins | sample ArcticOcean_MG_C_4_FD_187434 | JGI IMG/M metagenome (GOLD analysis project Ga0209501, IMG submission 187434) | Marine microbial communities from western Arctic Ocean - ArcticOcean_MG_CB4_134 (SPAdes) (version 2) | ecosystem: Environmental > Aquatic > Marine > Oceanic | place: Arctic Ocean...
CATTCATATCGGTATCGGCAGTTGAATCCTCTATGTAATTTAAATCCAGCAATGCCTTGCCATCGTTAATACCTACAGAAACAGAAGCTATCATTCTTTTAATTGGATTGTCCGTAATTAAACCATCAGAGATGGCTTTATTAACAGCGTCATTTAATGCGACATACCCGCCGGTAATTGAAGCAGTCCGTGTGCCGCCATCTGCCTGAATGACATCACAATCAACAACGATCGTATTTTCACCTAATAAATTCATATCGATGGTAGTGCGAAGCGAGCGGCCTATTAATCGTTGAATTTCCATTGTCCGTCCTCCCTGCTTATGCTGTGCTGCTTCACGCCGCATACGTGAATCCGTTGAACGTGGTAACATTCCATATTCAGCAGTTATCCAGCCTGTCTCCTTACCACGTAAAAAACTAGGTACGCCAGCCTCAATACTGGCATTGCAAATAATCTTAGTTTTACCAAACTCAATCAATACTGAACCCTCTGCATAGCAAGTAAAATCCCTCGTTATAGTAACGGGTCTGAGTTGATCTAGTGAACGTCCATCTGAGCGCATAAAAGCCTCCTGTTAAAAAGTGCTGTATTATAACGATAAAATATCTCTACGTATTTCCCCCATTAGCAACGAAACGTTACTATTGGTAAACAACTATTATATGACAAGAAGGATATCTCAATGATTCATAGCATGACAGCCTACGGCAGAGCCGAAGATTCTAATAATAATAATTCAATCTCGTGTGAAATTAAAAGCGTAAATCATCGCTACTTAGAGTTGTCGATTCGTCTGCCAGAAGAATTAAGACCTATTGAACAAAAAATTCGTGAATATATCTCTGATAAATTAAAACGAGGAAAAATAGATTGTAATATACGTATTGAACAACATAATGTTCATAATGAAACGCTATCGATTAATGAAGATTTATTAAAAAAAGTAATTGATCTAGCAGAAAAAACAAATATAGATTTAACCGCCTCTACGCCTTTAAATGCACTTGATTTATTACGCTGGCCGGGAGTTCTTGAAAAGAATATTCTTGATCCTGAAACAACAAATAAACCTCTTTTGAAGCTGATAGATCAAACACTTGATATCGTAATTGACACTCGTTTACGTGAAGGTTTAAAAATCAAAAAAATGCTTACAGAGCGTTGTGTCAAAATAAAAAAAATTGTTGATGATATTCGTGGAAAAATGCCTATTATTCTAAAAAACTTGCGTGAAAAATTAATTGAACGTGCACAAGAACTTTCAAGTGAATTAGATAATGATCGTCTTGAGCAAGAATTACTTTTCATGTCTCAGAAGATGGATATTGCTGAAGAAATTGATCGTCTTAATGCTCATGTAGATGAGGTTATAAGAGTAATAGACCAGAAAGAGCCTATTGGAAGACGACTCGATTTTCTTATGCAAGAAATGAATCGAGAATCAAACACATTAGGATCGAAATCATATCACCTTGATACAAGCAATGCTTCGGTTGAACTAAAAGTTCTAATTGAACAAATGCGAGAGCAAATTCAAAATATAGAGTAATTAAAAATCATGAATACTAAAAATAGCGGAACTCTATTTATTATCGCAGCGCCTTCTGGTGCTGGCAAAACATCACTAGTAAAATCGTTATCAAAAAAAACTAATGATCTAAGCATTTCAACATCACATACAACACGCCAACCTAGAGAAGATGAGAGAGAAGGAGAAGATTACTTTTTTATAGAAGAAAAAAAGTTTGCAGATTTAATAAAAGAAAATTATTTTCTTGAATACGCAAAAGTCTTTGATAATTATTATGGAACATCTCGTTCTTTACTTGAGTCAGAAATAGAGGCAGGAAGAAATGTCATTCTAGAAATTGATTGGCAAGGCGCGAAACAAATCAAATCAATAGGATTAGAAATTATTAGTATTTTCATACTTCCGCCTAACTATCAAGCGCTGCGAGAAAGATTATTAAATCGTAAAAAGGATAATATACAAACAATTGAACGAAGAATGAGTGCCGCGCTTGAAGAAATTTCACATTATAAGGAATTCGATTTTATTGTTATAAATGATGATTTTGAGCAAACACTAACGAAACTCAATGAGATCATAGTCTCGCCGAACACAAATTTACATCGCCAATCTAATTTTTATGATAATTTTGTTAGTCAAATAATGGCACAACAAGATTGAATTAGGTAAGATTATGGCTAGTGGTTTGAATCACAAGAAATACAGGATATTTTTCAACAATAATAAAATTGAGGAATTTTAATGGCCAGAGTAACCGTTGAAGATTGTTTAGAAAATGTTATAAATCGTTATGAATTAGTTTTGCTTGCAAGCAAACGAGCTCGTCAAATCGCGCTAGGGTCTGAGCCCTTGGTTCCGCCTAATGATGATAAACCAACTGTAATTGCATTACGTGAAATCGCAGAAAACTTGGTTAATACTGAAAACGTAGACAAAATAAATCAACTAGATACCGATGAAGAACTGTCTGAAGACGTTTTTGGACTACCGCCTCTCTATAAATAATTAGTAATTTTTTCCTACATCAAGAAAGGCTCAGCAAGTGTCTTTTTGCTGTTGTATTATATAGTTATTCATAGAAATCGGCTTAACTAAGAACTATGTTAACGATTAACGAATTAAGCAAAACAATCGGCACCTATCTGCAACCAGAACAGGTCAACAAAGTCCAACTCGCCTATCAATTTAGTGCTGAAGCGCATGAAGGGCAAAAACGAGTAAGTGGTGAGCCGTATATACATCACCCCTTAGAAGTTGCCTATATCCTTGGTGATATGCGAATGGATTATCAAACATTAGTAGCTGCAATACTTCATGATGTTATTGAAGATACGCCAACGGTAAAAACTGAAATTAGAAAAAAATTTGGTAAAGGAATTGCGGAATTAGTGGATGGGGTTAGCAAATTAGATAAAGTTAAATTTGAAAGTTTTGAAGAGGCCCAAGCAAATAACTTTCAAAAAATGTTAATGGCAATGAGTACGGATATTCGAGTTATTCTCGTCAAATTAGCGGACCGTTTACATAATATGCGGACGCTGAAGGCATTGAAATCAGGGAAACGCGTACGCATAGCAAAAGAAACGCTTGAAATATATGCGCCAATTGCATTACGACTCGGAATTAATTCTATCCGTTTAGAATTAGAAGAACTCGGTTTCGCAACGCTATACCCACTTCGTTATAGAATATTAGATGAACAAATAAATAAAGCACGAGGACACCGAAAAGAAGTTATTTCAAAAATTCGTACGGCTTTAAAACGGAGAATGCGTCAAGAAAAAATTCCTGGGCAAATTTTTGGTCGCGAGAAACATCTTCACGGAATATATAAAAAAATGCGTGATCAAAATTTATCATTTTCAGATGTATATGATGTTTATGCTTTCCGAATAATTGTTGATGATGTTGATACTTGTTATAGAACTGTGGGTACAGTACATAATTTATATAAACCAGTGCCAGGTAAATTCAAGGATTACATAGCCATACCAAAAACAAATGGTTATCAATCACTACACACTGCTTTATTTGGGCCATACGGTGTCCCGATAGAAATCCAGATTCGAACAAAAGAAATGAATGATGTTGCTGAAGTTGGAATTGCTGCTCATTGGTTATACAAAACTGGAAATACATCAAAAAATACTAATCGAGCCAATAAAGATCAAAGTGGTCCGCAACAACGCGCGCGTGAATGGTTAAGAAATATAGTTGAAATGAATAAAACTGCTGGTAATCCTGAAGAATTTTTCGAAAACGTAAAAATAGATTTATTTCCTGATGAAGTATATATCTTCACTCCTAAAGGAAAAATTATGGAGCTTCCAAATGGTTCAACTGCGATTGATTTTGCATATGCAATACACACAGATATTGGAAATACATGCGTTGGTGCTAGAGTGAATAGAAAACTCATGCCACTAGGTACTCAATTAACAAATGGTCAAACTGTAGAAATTATTGCTGCAAGTAGTGGAAGACCTAATCCAGCATGGTTAAGTTTTGTTGTCACAGCGAAAGCTAGATCACAAATAAGAAATTTCTTAAAAAATCTTCAACAAAGCGAAGCCATAGCGTTAGGGAAACGCTTATTAAATCGTGAACTTGAGCCTTTTTCACTTACTTATCAAGATATCAGCGAAGTGGATATGAAATATCTACTTAATGAAAATAAAAATGAAAATAAAAATGAGCTATTCGAGGATATCGGATTAGGCAATAAAATGGCGCCATTAATTGCTAGACAATTAGTTGTGCTAAAAAAATTAGCTTCAAAAAAGAACCAGGAAAACTCAGTTGATAATACTATTCCTCTATCAATAAAAGGTACCGAAGGAATGGTCGTAAAGTTTCCAAAATGTTGTTACCCAATACCAGGTGACCCGATACATGGGTTTGTTACTTCTGGACGCGGCATAGTAATACATCGCCAAACTTGTAAAAATTTGGCTGAATATCAAAAACAACAGGAAAAATGGATTAATGTAGAATGGGAGCCCTACAATGAGGGCGAATACCAAGTAAAGATACATTTAAACGTAAATAATCAACGTGGAGTTCTTGCAACTGTAGCAGCTGCAATTGCGGATACTAATGCAAATATTAATAGCGTGGAAATGAAAGAGCGTGATGGTCGATATACTTCTTTACGATTTATTATTGAAGTAAAAAATAGAGTTCATTTAGCAAAAGTAATTAGAAAAATAAGACTTATCAAAAGTGTTTCGCAAATTGATCGAAATTAAAAAAGATATAGCTAATAAAAAATATAAGGAGATAATCATGCAACGGGAAATAATCTTCACTAAAGATGCGCCACAAGCGATAGGAACATATTCTCAAGCAGTCAAAATAGGAAATACAATTTATCTTTCTGGCCAAATACCATTAATACCAAAAACTATGAAACTTATTGAGGGTGATATGAAAAAACAAATTACACGCGTCTTTATGAATTTATCTGCTGTTGCTAAAGCTTCAGGAGGAACATTATCTGATATCAGTAAATTAAATATTTATCTAACAAACTTATCGGATTTTCCATTAGTAAATGAAATTATGGCTGAATATTTTTCAGAGCCGTATCCTGCTCGAGCAGTTGTCGGTGTCTCTAATCTGCCCAAAGGAGCAATGATTGAAATGGACGCAATCATGACAATTTAAAAAAATATCCGAAGTTTATCTTCGCTTTGATAATAAAAAAACAACCAAGTCTTTCAGACCCAATCACATCTTTGACTGGAATCGGTCCTCGGTTACAAGAAAGATTAATGCATATCGGAATTGATAGAATTCAAGATTTATTATTTCACCTACCCTACCGTTATATTGATCGAACGCGCCTAATTTCTCTAGGGGAATTAAAAACAGGAGAAGATGCTTATTTCCAAGGAGAAATTGAACTCACGCAAATTCGTTATGGGAAACGTAGATCACTGTTATGTCGCATTAGTGACGGTACCGGTGCGGCTATCCTGCGATTTTTTTATTTTTCAAAATCTCAGCAAAATAAACTGCAACCGGGGCAACTTATACGCTGTTACGGAAAGGTGCGAAGAGGCTCTAGTTCGCTTGAAATAGTTCATCCAGAATATCGTCTACTTGAAAGTGGTGTTGACGTTGAGCTAGAAAAACAATTAACGGCCGTATATCCAAGTACTGAAGGTTTACAGCAACCCCGAATACGTAAATTAATTGAACAAGCACTAGTAATTTTAAATAGTGATAAGAAAAACATAAACGAATTATTACCACAAGAAATATTGTTAGAACAAGACTTACCAACACTAGCTGACGCCTTAGAATATGTTCATCGAGCACCAATCACTGCTGATTTACAAAGTCTTATTGATGAAAAACATCCCGCCCAAAAAAGACTTATCATTGAAGAACTTCTTGCACATCAGCTAAGCCTTCTTGAATTTCGAAATGAATTAAAAAAAGAAAAATCACCCATTTTCAATAAGAGCCAATATCTTGTACCTAAGTTTTTAAAAAAATTGCCCTTTGAGTTAACTAATGCCCAAAAAAGGGCCTTCAAAATCATAGCATCTGATTTAAATGCGAATTCAGCAATGCTACGACTTTTACAAGGTGATGTTGGTTCAGGTAAAACTGTAATAGCCGCGCTAGCTACACTACAAGCAATTGAACAAAATTATCAAGTTGCAATTATGGTGCCAACTGAACTTCTTGCTGAACAGCATTACAAAAACTTTTCTGTTTGGTTTGAGTCACTAAATATCGAAACAGTTTTATTGACTGGAAAATTAAAGAAATCCATAAGAAATATAATCGAAGAAAAATTAAAAAATAAAAAATCAATTGTTGTCATTGGTACACATGCTTTATTTCAAGAAAGTATAATTTTTTCAAAATTAGGGCTTGTAATTATTGATGAGCAGCACCGATTTGGAGTCCATCAACGACTTGCTTTGATTGAAAAGGGGAAACAATATGACGAATATCCACACCAATTAATTATGACAGCAACACCGATACCAAGAACACTAACAATGACTGCATATGCTGATCTTGATCACTCAATTATTGATGAACTTCCACCAGGACGTATACCCGTAAATACAAGCGTACATTCAAATCAAAGACGAAATGAAATAATAGATAGAATAAAAAATGTTTATAATGAGGGTCGTCAAATATATTGGGTGTGTACTCTTATTGATGAATCGGAATCTTTGCAATGTGAAAATGTGATTGCTACTTCGGAGCATCTTAAACAAAAATTAAAGAAAATTAATATAGGTTTGATACATGGCCGTATGAAAACAAATGAAAAAGAAACTATCATGAAGGATTTTAAAGAGGGAAAAATAAATTTATTGGTTGCAACAACAGTAATTGAGGTTGGGGTTGATGTTCCTAATGCCAGTCTAATGATTATCGATAACGCGGAACGACTTGGTCTCTCACAATTACATCAATTACGCGGCAGGATTGGTCGAGGTAATGAAAAAAGTCATTGTATATTAATCTATCAATCACCTCTTAGTAATTTAGCAAAAGAAAGGCTTGAAATTATGCGAACTACTAATGATGGTTTTGTTATTGCTGAAAAAGATCTTGAGTTGCGGGGACCAGGTGAAGTACTTGGTACCCGTCAGGCTGGAATACCTGATTTTCGTATCGCTAATCTAAAAAGGGATTCTTACCTATTATCAAAAATTCAAACAATTGCTACGCAATTAATAGAAAATAATCCTAAGAATGTAGAATTACTAATCAAGCGCTGGCTTGGGAAAAAACACGAATATAGTAATGTATAATATAGGAAAAATCTAATTGAGAGTTAATTGGCAAAATAAACAAATAGCACGTCTTAGTATTAAAAATAAACACTTGTTTTTATTCTTATTTGAAAATGGATCATTAACTCGTTTGATTCAAGATCGATGCAAAGGGAAGTTTCATATAGATTTAATTAATGAGTCTTGGAGTGAGGCAATGTCAGATGAAAAAAATTTACTATCTTTACGTAATAATGAAATCACTTTCATCAGAGAATCATATCTAAAATGTAATAACAAAAAATTAGTTTATGCGCGTACAGTTATTCCACAACCAACTCTTAGAGAACAAAATCAAACACTAACTAGACTTGGTCAAAGACCATTGGGTGAAGTATTATTTAAAAATAATAACGTCTGTCGCAAGAGTATCAAATACGCGAAAATTCCCTTATCAAATAAACTTCATAAAAAAGCTATAAATCATGGCGCTATATCTTCGGAAATATATGGTAGGCAATCAATATTCTGTATAAAAAGCAAGCCTTTACTTGTTATTGAGATATTTCTTCCTTCTATTACGGAATGTAACGAGATAACATTTTGATTATAAAATACATAAATTCTTTGTCTCACTTAAGTTATCAGAAATGAATTTAAAAAAAATACAATTAAAATATGATAAATTCAAACAGTATCTTTTACTAATAAGATTAAATAGGCCTATTGGTATTTTTTTATTGTTATGGCCTACTTTATGGGGACTATGGATAGCTTCCGAGGGTTTTCCAAAGACAGAGATTCTAGTTGTATTTCTATTTGGTGTTTTTTTAATGAGATCGGCAGGGTGTATTCTAAATGATATAATTGATAAAGATTTTGATAAATTTGTTGCTCGTACTCAAAATAGACCATTAGCATCAGATAAATTATCCTCTATAGAAGCTTTTATTGTAGCTATTAGTTTAATCTTTATTGCATTCTTACTTGTTTTAACAACAAATACTCTTACAGTACAACTTTCATTCGTTGCAATTATTTTAGCTGGTACTTATCCATTCCTAAAACGTCATACCTATCTACCTCAATTTTTTTTGGGTTTAACATTTGGATGGTCTATCCCTATGGCGTTTGCAGCAACAACCAATTCTATCCCTAAGATTGCTTGGCTATTATTAATTGCCAATATACTCTGGGTAGTTGTATATGATACTATTTATGCAATGATTGATCGTGAAGACGATCTGAAAATCGGAATAAAATCAACTGCTATCTTATTTGACGATGCCGATAGATTTATTATCGGATTAATTCAGTCACTGGTGCTTATTGCATTAATAGTAATTGGCCAACAAGCTTCTTTGAATACAATATATTATTTTAGTCTAATAATTGGGGGATGTTTATTTTTATATCAATTATATTTAATTAGAAATAGAGATCCAAAGAAGTGTATGCAAGCATTCTTAAATAATAATTGGTTTGGTTTAGTTGTTTTTATTGGATTATTCATTAACTATTTATAAATTAAAAAATGATAAATTTTATATTTAAAATTATTGTTCTTATATGTTTGCTTTCATCAATTGTCATCGGTGAAGAAAAAGAAACTTTAGTTAATAGCCAATGTACAAGAATTGGGAATAAATTGGGTAGTGTCAGCATTAAGGATTGTCTCGATATTGGGCTACATGTAACTGATGGAGAAAGTGTCAAAGGCGCGGCCATTTTAATAAAAGAATATCCGCCGCTTGAAAAAAAGGAACCACTAGGCAAAGTATTATTAATAGGTGGAATCCATGGTGATGAATACTCATCTGTAAGCATAATATTTAAATGGCTAGCGACACTAAATAAACATCACAGTGGTTTATTTCATTGGCTTGTTATCCCGCTATTAAATCCTGATGGCTTGCTAAGAAAAGAATCACAACGGATTAATGAAAATAATGTCGATTTAAACCGTAACTTCCCTATAAATGACTGGAAAAATACAGCAATAAAGTATTGGATTGAAGAAACGGGTAAAAATCCAAGGTACTATCCGGGGCCTGAAGCATTAAGTGAGCCTGAATCTAACTGGTTACTTGGGCATATCAATGTTTTTCGGCCAGACGTTATTGTTTCGGTACATGCTCCGCATGGAATTATTGATCACGACGGACCACGTATAGCCCCAAGTAAATTAGGAACACTTTATCTAGACTATTTAGGAACCTATCCTGGTTCTCTGGGAAATTATGCTGGGGTACAATACCAAATTCCGGTAATTACCATCGAACTTCCTTACGCTGGAATCATGCCAACAAAAGATGAAATCAACAGTATTTGGCGTGACTTGGTGAAATGGTTACGTAAAAATATAATAGAAGAAGAAAATTCTATGGAAAATTCTCAAGATGCAGCACCTTCATAAATTATTCGCCACTTTCCATCATCTTCCATTTTCCAATATTGACGTTTAATAAATTTTCTACGAAAAGTATCGCTCGCATAATCTTGTAAAAAAGTTACGACCATTAAATCAGGATTATCTGGATAAAGAAAAACACTCTTGTTAGTTAAATTTACTTTGATATATTTTTTCATAGGTATAACTCGATGCTTATATTCTACCCAAGAATTATAGTCCTTACCAAGCCCCGTATATTCTTTTGAGTAATGGCGTAAATATAAATTTACATCAAGGCTTTCCCAATCTTGACGCCATTTTTCAATAAATAAATTATAATTAGTATTTCTTGATTCCCATTTTTGTTTTGTAACCCAATTTATCGAATTAGTTATAATAACTGGAGTCTTACCCTCATCTATAAAATGAGATAACGTATTCAAATCATTATTACTAACAATAACACAGCCATTACTATCCTTAGGTGCTCGACTATAAATTGTGCTTGGGGTGCCATGCAGCCATATACCATAACCTGTTCGGCCATGCCGTTGATCCCAGTCGTTTGGATAATCAATTGGGAACGCGCCGTCGCCGTAAAGATCTGGTAAATCCTCTGATGGAATAAAACCGGTAACGAAATATACGCCTATGGGTGTCTTCTGATCACCTTCAGTATATTTACCTGTTCCATTTTTTCCGATAGTGACATAAAAATCACCTTTCATTCTCGGAGTACCATTCTCGTTTTCAAATAAGAATAGACGAGATGTTGATGCGTCAACAATAATTACATGGCTCTGACTATTAGCAAGTTTTATTAAAGATGATGGGATCTTATCCTTTTCAATTGTTGTTTTGTGAAAGTCCCATCTCGCCTTAACTTCACTAAGTAAAGAATTTATATGGTCAAAAGAAGCGTTCTGAATATTTCCAAAATCAGTTATCTTCTGTGAGCGTGACAACATTAAATCAGCATATATCAACTGAGCTGCTTTAAAATCAGGATTAATTTTTATTAATTTATTTAATTGCTCTAAAGCCTTATCTATTTTATTCTTTCTAACGTTATCTATTGCGCCGATCAAAATGCTTTCTGAATACATCGATAAATCTTTATCTGATGATAATAAGTTTGATCCAATATCATCCTCAGCAATCGAAAAATTACAAAGAAATAACATTAAAATTAAATTTTTATATTTTACTTTCATAATTAAAACTTATTACTGAACTCTCTCACGTGTAATTAACCATTTGTCATTGATCATTTCTACTGTTATCTCTTTATTCACTTCATCACTATATGTATCTGATTGATATTTTTGTCTGAAGGTGATCTTAGCTAGATCTTCCCCGCGCAAATCAACTACCACATTTTCTAACGTTATCTTAATAAAGGCTGGATTCGCAAGACGTTTACGTCGTCCTTTTTCCCATGCATTCCTACTGAATCCTCTTGAGGGCTTAAATTCAGGAGCATAACTTGCAATATATACTTCAATATCCTTTGACGACCAAGAATTAACCCACTGGTTAATTGACAATTCAATAATTTTCTTCTGTTCTAGCTCTGTTTTTGGCTTATCATTGAGAGAATCCTCGTAGTCTATTTTTTTATTTAAACTAACCACCTCTATAGTCTCTTCTCGTCTTTCTTTTTCCTGAGTATCATTTTTTGCATTCTGTTTCCTAAAAGTTACTGACTGTTTTAAATCTTCGAGTAAAGATTCTGTCTCTTCTACTTTATTTTTAAGTTCATTGTTTTTCTTTCTCAAATCTTTTGTCATCGTTTTATTTAATGACTTATCGAGTTTCGCTAACTGTTCATCTTTGAGTGTTAAAGAACGATTTAGCTCACCTAATGAGCCTTCAGTTTGTGACAATCTATTTTTAAGTTTATTATTTTCTTCCGCTAATGATTGAAGTGATTTTT
>Ga0209501_10005563_pt1 | contig 11600 bp, 9 predicted proteins | sample ArcticOcean_MG_C_4_FD_187434 | JGI IMG/M metagenome (GOLD analysis project Ga0209501, IMG submission 187434) | Marine microbial communities from western Arctic Ocean - ArcticOcean_MG_CB4_134 (SPAdes) (version 2) | ecosystem: Environmental > Aquatic > Marine > Oceanic | place: Arctic Ocean...
GCCCCTTACCTTAAATAGTCTGCGCAGCCGGCGGCGCAAGGGGGCGGGCCCCGTTTTCGGAATATTTTTTTAATGAGAGCCGTACCCCCACCATCCCCATAAATCGGGGCTCGCAAATGGGTGGTAATCGGAATAGGGCCATGTCCGCTGTTGACCCCGGAAGCGGACCTAACCGCCAGATACGCTGACTGTCGGCTGTTGACCTGTTCCGAACATCGTTAACTATTTGCCTAGCGGATCTTGGCGGGCTTCCGCGCCGACCAGCACGAAGGCAACAACAGCCAATTTATCGGTTCGATTGGACCAGGCGTGATTGGTGCCCCGCTGGACCAGGACATCGCCCGCCCCCAATTTGGTTTCATCCGCTTCCATCACCGCCCATATCTCACCCTCGATGACGATGGCGTAATCGGTCGTCATGGTTTCGTGCATGGCGGCAGTATCGGAACTTCCATCATGGGCGCCGCTGCTGCCCATTTCCTTGAACCCCTCTCCCACATCGCCAGCCGTCCAAACCTCATCCGGTGGAAACTCGACGATGCGAAATATGGTGCCGGCGGCGTGGTGCGGCCCGATCCGGTTTTCGCGAATCGCCAAATCATCGTCGCCTGAATTGCTGGCCGGCGAACTGGTTTCCCAGACTTCGTGTAGGATCAGTTCCGGCAACGGCTCCAGGGATTGAGGCGGTGGCCCGTCCTTCCAAATGATCGACTTACCGTCAGAATTGTAGCCGGTAACGACGCGGCGGAGTTGTCTGGGCATGGTTGTGCTCCTTGAAAATGCAATGATGTATTATACGGTTTACAGAGTCTTTTCAGGCCGGGTTTATTGCCAACCCCTAGATTTACATTCACCCAATGGATATTGAGCCGATGACAATGTCAGACATTTCTGGTGGCGTTGACGACGCGTTTCAATTGATATTTAGCCCCGGCGTTTCCCAGTAGGGCCGCCGCAGTTGCTTCTTGTCGATTTTTTTGTTCGCCATTCGCGGCAGCGCGTCGATAAATTCAACGCTTTTCGGTTTTTTGTAACTGGCGATGTGCTCGCGGCAATGTTCGATCAGGTCCTCTTCCCTTGGCGCCTCGCCCGGCCTCAGGACGACAAAAGCCTTCACCGCTTCACCCCACCTTGCGTCGGGAACGCCAATGACCGCGACTTCCAGCACCGAAGGATGGAGATAAAGGGCGTCCTCCGCCTCACGGGGATAGATGTTCTCACCGCCCGAGACGATCATATCCTTCTTGCGGTCGAGCACGTAGAGAAAGCGGTTTTCGTCCAGCATGCCGATATCGCCGGTGTGCATCCAGCCGTCCACCAACGCCTCGTCTGTGGCTGCTTCATTGTTCCAATAGCCGCGCATCAGGCCGGGACCGGCGATCAGAATCTCACCGGTCTCCTCCGGCTCACAATCGCTGCCGTCGCCGCGCACAACGCGCAGCTTAAAGCCGCTCGCCGCCTGGCCGGCCGACGACAGGCGCCGCTGCTGGTCGGGCGTGCCGTCCAGGACATGGTCGTGCGCGTGCAGGATCGAGCCGGAACCGGTCTCGGTCATCCCGTACACCTGGGTAAATATTTTGCCGTAGACCGCAATCGCACGCCGCAATTGGGCGGCGGCCATGGGCCCGGACGCATATTGGACGCCTTTCAAACCGCGATGGTCGAAGCGGTCCAAATCAGGCAAGTCCAAGAGATCCTGAACCATGATGGGGGCGAGATGCGCGTCGGTCGCCCGGTCCTGTTGCAATGATCGGGCGACGGCGCGGATATCATAGGTGCGGTGCAGAATGATCGAGGCCCCGACCAGGGAATAGACCAGCTGATTGCTCTTGGCGCCGATGTGATAGAACGGCATGACCAGCAGGATGCGGTCCGTGGGCCTGGCCGCAAACTCCAGCGCGTTGGACCGGATGAAACCGATTTGCCCCTGGTGGTCAAGCATGGCGCCCTTGGGCCGGCCCGTGGTGCCGCTGGTGTAAATTATGTAGGCGATATCATCGGCGCGGGCACGAATGGGCGGCGGCTCAGGGGGCGCCGATTGCAGAAATTGCTCATAGTCCTCGGCCCAGTCGAGCGGGCTGGCGCCGATGGCCACCAGCAATTCGAGCCCCGGTATCTGATCCTTGATTTCGGCCACCAGATCGGCGTATTCGGCGTCGAAGATGAGCACCGAGGGCGCCGCGTCGCCTAAGATGAATTGTATCTCCGGCGCCGCTAGCCGGTAATTGATGGCGACGGTGACATAGCCCGCCACTTCGCCGGCGGCGTAGGTTTCGGCGTAAGCGGTTGAATTCTGTGCCAAAATGGCGACGCGCTGCTGGCGTCTGAGGCCATGGGCGTAGAGCGCTCCGGCGAGCCGATAAGCGCGGCCAGCGAATTCCCCGTAGTTAAAGACGCGGCCGTCATAAAGGATCGCTTCCTTGTCCGGGTGAAGCTCGAAATTACGGGTGACAATATCGCCCAGCGTCTCGGCGGCAATCGGCGCGCTCATGACATCCATTGTCCAGGATATTGGCCGGCTTGGCGTTCGGTCGCCCCGAAGGTCATTTTTTCGAGCCCACTTCCTCGTTTCCTTGCAGGCCGGGCTTGTACTTGCCTTGCACGAAATCGCCGATGCCGTTTTCAATCCAAGCGCCATTCTGCGCCAAGTAGACCTCGTCCTCTTTGGCCGCCGTGTAGTTGACCGAGGCGTCCCAGGTCATATCGAACGCGTAGCGATAGCCGTCCTTGCATGCCCTGAGGGCGGCCGGGTCCTTGGCCGCGATTTCTCGCGCCAGCGCCATGGTTTCCCGTTCCAGTTCCGCCAGCGGCACAGCGGCGTTGACGAACTTGATCTCTGCCGCCTTGCGGCCGTCGAAGGTCCGTCCGGTCATGGCGTAAAGCAGCGCATCGCGCGGGTGCATGATGTTGGCCAGTGACTTGGAAACCGGCCCGCCCGGGAAGCCCTGGAAATTAATCTCGGACAGCCCGAACGTTGCCTCTTCCGCCGCCAGCGCCAGATCGCAACCCTCGACAATGGAAAACGCGCCGCCAAAGCAGAAGCCGTTCACCATTGCAATTGTCGGCTTGGGATATTGGCGCAATGTGCGCCCCCGCCATTCAACGGCCATCCTGAAGACGCGGCGAAATTCCTTGGGGTTCTTCACCTTGAGGTCGTGAAAAAATTCTTTGAGGTCCATGCCGGCGCAAAACGCGTTGCCGGCGCCGGTGAGAACCACCACCTTCACGTCGTCTTCTTCGCGAAGCTGCTCCAGAAGATCCGTCATTTCGACGTGCAGCAGGGGGTTCATCGCGTTCTTCTTGTCGGGCCGATTGAGGGTGATCGTTGCGATGTGATCAATGACATCGACCTTCAAGGTTTCGAATTTACCTTCCGTTGCGTCAGCGCTAATCATGCCAGTGCATCTCCCCCTGGGCGCCACTGGTTGAGAGGCGCCGTTTACCTGTTGCCGAAATTGCGGCGGTGTTCTTGCCGCTTGTATTTTTTATCCCTATTCGCGGATCGGCCAGTCGGTCAATCCCATCTCCGTCGCCTTTCGGCGCCGCCAATCGACGAACGGCTCGCAATAGTCTTCGCTGTGAACCAGCTTGTCGGTGAAGGCGTAAATTTCCTCATCGGATTGGCTGAAATCGATTTCGGCGACATAGGGCTGGGTTACCTGCCATGGCGTATCGGTATAGATTTCCAGCCGGTTGCCCTCGGGATCGCGGAAATAGACGCTCCAGGCGTTGCCGTGGGTGATGGTTCGGTCGATCTCAACCTCGGGCTCTCCTACGCATACGCGCCAGAATTCCTTGACCGATGCGAGGCTGTCGGTGCGGAACGATATTTGCGTAACCGGGTTATACGCCGCGTCTTTCGGCCGGCCCGAGCCGAGGACAAACTGGTGGTGGTCGTTGGGATCGCGGGTCAGAAAGGCGATCTTGCGGCCATCGGGACGGGTCTGTTGATCGGAGATATGGTAATCGAATAGGCGCAAATAGAAATCCAGCATTTTGTCGAAATCGTACACCGCCAATCCGAGATGGCTCATTTGAGCATAGGGTTTCATTGGCATGGTTCTCGCCCTTTCAAAGCGGCAATGAAGCAGTCGGCGCCAAGGTCTTGACCAGTTCCGCCCGGCGCAGTTCGGGTACCACCTCTTCGCCAAACAGGGTAATCAATTCGGCGCGCCTGGAGCCGGCGCCGCGTCCCAGCATGGCCAGGAAATGGCCGGCGCCCGTGGCGCGGCATTGCTCGATAATTTGTTCGGCGACCTGAACCGGCGTTCCGGAAATATATTCATCCGCGTGGACGGTGAATCCAGAGCCGGCGGTTGGCGCGTCCAGCAAGGGCGAGTTCTCCTGGCCGACACGAGAATCGCCGGCGAGTATTTTGCGGCTCAGATCGGCCGCGGTTATGGCCGCCGCATGCGCCCGGGCTTCATCCCGATCGATCGAGACACTGCGCCGGAGCGCGATGTCATCGGGTCCCACCGCCATGTTCAGCCTATCGCTTTCATCCCGGTAGACATCGAAGATCTCCGTTATCAGAGCCGTCGATTGGAACCCGGTGCAGATCTTGGAGCCGCGCCCGGCGGACTTCTTGGCCGATCCCTTGCTCACGATGGTGGTCCATTTCGGCGGCGATGGCTGCTGGCGGGGCCGTGGCAGGATATTCAGATCGTCAAAGTTCCAATATTTGCCGTGATAGGAGATGACCGGCTCAGCCAGAGCGGCATCGACGATATCCAGCGCTTCGTTAAACCGTTCGCGCGCTTCTTCCGGGCCCATCCCGACGCGCTCCAATTCCTGCGGCACCCCGTTGGCGCAGCCGATCTCCAAGCGCCCGTTGGTCAAGTGATCGAGCATGGCGATTTCCTCGGCGATACGCCACGGCGCATAGAACGGCAGCACCATACCCATGGTGCCGAGCCGCATGCGGGTTGTGCGCTGTGCAATAGCGGCGATCAGCAAATTGGGAGACGGGCTATAGGCGTGGCCAAAATGATGTTCGCTGAAGAATACTCCTTCGAAGCCCTGTTCTTCCATCCGCTCCCAAATTTTCAAACTGTCATCGAACATCTCGGTGACGTCGCCGGGCCCGAGCTTGTCGGCGGGACGGTCCAACGCATGCATAAATTCGAATACCCAAGGCTTGATCATGCAAACTCCTTAACGGCGCACCCCGGCAACGCGCGGCGGGTGAAGCGAACGGATAGTACAGCCACAACCGCGCTCTAGCTAGCGCTAGACCTATGGAAATATTCAGCGCCGCCCAATTGTGCCAGATCGCCGCATCGGTATGGCTGGGCGCGCGGCGGCGGTGATGCGGGCTTTTTCGGATCAGCCCCTACCAATGTTTGTAGGTAGGCTAGGCGACCGAAGCTGTTCTATCGTTTGCAAATGGAGCGTTGGGGCGTAGATCAAGGCAAACCTGGGATTGTCGGCGATGCGCGCGGCCTGTTCGGTTTGAACGGCAGCGCGGCCATTGGCGTGTCCAATGAATGCCGGGCGTGCCATCCGGCCAATCGATTGTTGATCGTCAAGGATGGTTTGGCGCTGAACACTATGGAAAAAATCACGCACCTGGGCGCCTTGGGCGGATATGAGATTTTGGTCGCAAGCGGCGGCGAAGACATTCCATCCTGGTTGCGAAAAATCGATCCCACCGTTTTGTTTCTCGATCATTCCGGCGCGCCCGGCGAGGCTGCGCAGTTCCTTCTCTACCTGCCGTTCGATTATCGGCTCGGCGTTGTTGAGCATGATGGCCGGCGCGAACTTATCGATAATTTTTCGCAACCGCGGCGCCAGGCGGCCAATTTCGGGACAGCCGATCATCCACCCGAGCCGGCAACTCCCGAATACTGGCTGGCCCAATTCAGCCACGAATTGCGGACGCCGCTGAATTCTATATTAGGCTTCTCGGACGTATTACTTGCGGAAATCTTCGGCGATATCGCCAACGACAAACAGAAAGAATATATAGAAAATGTCCGCCTATCGGGGCAGTACCTGCTCGATTTGATCAACGACATATTGGATTATTCCGCCTTTGAGGCCGGCAAGCTGGAACTGAACAGAGATGAAATCGATGTGGAGACAACATTACGCGAATGCGTTCGTCACTTCTCGGAGCGCGCCGATCAGGCTGAAATCGATTTGTCCACCGACATCGCCGATCATCTCCCCACATTGTTTGCCGATTCCCGGCGCATCAAACAGATCCTGTTCAATTTGATATCCAACGCCATCAAGTTCACGCCGCCGGGCGAAGTTGTCATCGTCGGCGCCCGCACCCGGTCCATATGGGATTTGGATATATTCGTTTCCGATACCGGCATCGGCATGGATGAAGACGGCCTCAAGACCGCCCGGCGAAAATTCGGCCAGGTTGCCGGCGCCGGCGGCGGCGGGCACGCGGGTACCGGGCTTGGTCTGCCCATCGCCGTCGCCTTGACCGAGGCGCAGGGCGGCAGCTTGGAGATCGAAAGCGCGCCGGGCACCGGAACCACGGCGCATGTGTGCTTTTCCAAATTTTATCCGAAGTTGGCTTAAGATTAGGTCAAGCGGCGCGCCATCCCTGGCGCTACCCGGTCAAAAACGGCAGCCAGGTTACCAGCGGCGGGAAGGCCAGGATCAGCGCAACCAAAAGCATGGCGCAGGCCATGAAAGGAATGGCGGCCAGGCAGATTTCGGAAAACTTGGTGCCCGGCGGCGCCACGCCCTGCATCACGAACAGCAATAACCCGAACGGCGGCGTGGTGAAGCTGATCTCCATGGCCAGCAGCATGATGACCGCGAACCAGATCACCTGGCGCTCGGCCCCCATGCCGAAATCGATTCCGGCCATGATCGGAAAGAAGATCGGCACCGTCAGCAGCATCATTGCCAACTGATCCATGAACATGCCGAGTAAAAGCAAAATGCCGAACATGATGAGCAGCATCACAAGGCCGGAGACATCGAAGCTGGTCACCCATTCGATCAATTTCACGCTGGCCCCGGACGCCGCCAATACGTTGGAAAACAGGCTCGAGCCGAACAGGATCATCAGCGCGATGATGGTCACCCGCCCGGCGCCCCACATGGATTTCCAAAGCGCGACGCGGAATTCCGGCCAGAAGGCGCGCACCCGTTCCATATTGCCCGTCAAAAGTGGCACCAGAAACAGATAGATGAGCGACAACAAAATAACGCCGAGCGATCCATAGGCCGCCGATTCCGACGGCGTCGCGACGCCGAACATGATCAGCAGGATGACAAATATTATGACCGAGACCATGGGCACCACGTCGGCAAAGAACATCTTCCCGCGCCGCCGCCAGCTTATCCATTGCACCTCGTAGACCGGCGCCGCGTCCGGATCGATGATTGTGCGAACGTAAATCAGCACGATGTACATGAGCGCGAGTATCAGCCCGGGCACGATGCCGGCGATCAGCAACTTGCCGATATCAAGCTCGGCGAGGGTGCCGAGCAGCACCGCCAGCGCCGACGGCGGGATCAGCATAGCCAGCCCGCCGGTGCCCAGGATCGGGCCGATGGACATGGATTTCTTGTAGCCGCGGGCGGTCATTTCGGGAACCATCAGGGTGCCCAGCAACGCCGTCGAGCCCATCGAGGAGCCCGACAGGGTGGCGAACGCGGTGCCGCCGGCGACGGTCACGTAAGAGAGCCGCGCCGGCGCCCGGCCCATCAGGTTTTCCACCGCATTGAACATGCGCCCGGCGAGACCGGTGTGAAAAAACAACTCGCCCATCAATAAAAACATGGGGATCGGCACGATCGCGAAGATGGCCATGTTGGCGAAGGCGTTGTCGGTCAATTGGGAGATGCCGGCGAACATGTTGGCATCGAAGCCGGAGAAGCGTCCGAACAGAATAAACGCGGCCACCGTATTGACCAGGATAAAGGCGATGCCCACCGGTACGCCGACAAACATCAAGGTCAGTGTTGAGCCCAGCAGCGCCGTTAGAATCCAATACCATTGCATCAGAAATCGCCCAGCAGATCGCGCTTGGTTTCCTCCAGCTCGACCCGTTCATTGGCGACGCCGGCGAGCCCCACATGCATGGTCTGGGCCGTAAATATAAAGCGTGCGAACTCTACGCCCATGGCGAAGAAGCCGATCGGAAAGGCGATGGTGGTAACCCAAAGACGGATGTCGAGCTGGGCGCGCAATTCGTCGAAGCGCATCGTATCTTCGAACTGCTCCAAAAATATGGTCCAGGTGTACCACGCCCATATCAGGCAGACGGCGGCGGCGGCGAAAGCGATGATGCGCGAAAGATAATCGCGAACCCGGGGCGAAACGGCGGCGGTCAGCATCTCGATAAACACATGCGCCCGGTTGCGCACCATCCAGGGCGAGCCCAGGAACATGATATAGACGAAGCCGTATTCGATGAAGCTGGTGGTATAGATGTTATAGGCGGCGCCGAAAAAGCGGAACGTGGTGATATAGATAATCGCCACCATGATCAGCCCGATATAGACCGAGGCGATAGCCATCCCCAGCCACAAAAGGCCGGCCCAGGCCGCGTCGATTTTTCTTAAACCTTGCCGCATGGCTGGCGGAACCGGCGGCGGCAGGGCTCAAACGCCCCGGCCGCCGCCAAATCCGAATAAACCCCCGCGCCGGTTATTGCTGATAAGCGGCGCGCAGTTTGGCCACATGCGCCGTCGGGCGCCCGGCTTTCTTGAGGCGTGCGATCATCCGCTCATAAGCGGAATCAACGGCCATTTTGAGATATTTGGCTTTGGCCGGAACCGCATGGAACTTCATGCCGCCCGCGATCAGTTTCGCCTTTTCCTTGGTGGCCATCGCCGCCAATTGCGCGGCGTTGATCTTTTCCTGCTCGATCACGGTGTTTTGCAGAATGCCTTTTGCCTTCGCGCTCAGGCCCTTCCACTTGTCCAGGTTCATGATCCAGCCGATATCGGTGCGGTAGAATTCCTCATCGATGGCATGGCGCAGGAATTTATCCCATTTCAGGCCCATGAGCCCGTTGGTGGCCCAGGCGCTGGCGTCAACCACGCCTTTTTCCAAAGCCGAGAAGACCGCCGAAGACGGCAGCGGGTGCGTCGTGGCGTGCAAGGCTTTCAAGAAGGCCCCGTAAATGGGGTTGTCGCGCATTTTCACGCCGGAGAAATCGGGCAACCCGGCGCTGTTGAATTTCGGCGCGTTCTTCATATAGATGCGGAAGCGGTCGCCGCCCGAAGTCCAGCCCAGATATTTCACGTTGAAATGCTTTTGCTGCAGCGCGTCGATAAGTTTGGTGCCGCCATTGGCGCGCACCTGTTCCGGCAACGAGGACGCGGTGGAAACGGCTTCGTTTTCCGGGATGGCGCGGGCGTAGAACGCCGCCGGCGTGCAAACCAGATCAACCCGGCCCTTGGAGGCGGCCGGCGGCTGCTGGAACATTTTGATGGAATTGAAAGGCAGCACTTCGATCTCGACAACGCCTTTGCCGCGGGCGTTGATTTTGGCGGCCAGCGCCTTGCAGTTTTTGGTGTAAACCAAAAAGTCCGGGAACGGATAGACGAGGGTCAACTTGGCGGCCGCCGCCGTTGCCGGTGCGGGCGTGCTGAGCGCAACCCCGCCGGCAATGGCGGCAACGGCGCTTAAACCGATTAATTTGGAAATCATGACATCCTCCCTGTAAGGAATAATTTTGTGGTATTCTGGTCAAGGAGTGGATCATACCCGGCCCGCCTGAAACCCGTCAATCGCTGCCGGTATTGCAATTGGGCGCAAGGCACCGGCAAATAACGCCATGGATAGCTACACCCTCGACGACAAATACGGCCTTACCGATGGCCGCTTGTTCCTGTCGGGCAGCCAGGCTTTGGTGCGTTTGTTGCTGGAACAAAGCCGCCGCGACCGGCTGGCCGGGCTGAATACGGGCGGCTTTGTGTCGGGCTATCGCGGCTCGCCCCTCGGCGGCGTCGATATGGCGCTTTGGGACGCCGGTGAACATCTGGCCCGCGCAAATATAAAGTTCGAGCCGGGCCTCAACGAAGATCTGGCGGCCACCGCCGTCTGGGGCTCGCAGCAGACCGATATGTTCGGTGCGGCCCGTGTCGATGGGGTTTTCGGCATGTGGTACGGCAAAAATCCGGGGCTCGACCGCTCCGGCGATGCCATGAAACACGCCAACTTCGCCGGCACGTCCCGCCATGGCGGCGTCCTCGCGGTATCGGGCGATGATCCCGGCGCGTCGTCATCGACCATCGCCAATGGCGCCGAGCAGGCGTTTCAGTCGGCGATGATGCCGGTCATTTATCCCGCCGACATTGCCGACATGCTGGATCTGGGTCTCAAAGCCTATGGCCTGTCCCGCTATGCGGGGCTGTGGGCCGGGTTCAAGCTGGTGTCCGACGTGGCGGAGAGCACCCGCTCGGTAAACTTCGATGCGAATGTGGGCAAAATTATCCTCCCCGACAGCGCTGATTTCGATGCCGAGAAAGTGATCCAGCGCTGGCCCGATGACCGTTGGAGCCAGGATGCGCGGCTGCAGCAGATCAAGCTGCCGGCGGCCTTGGATTTCGCCAAAGCCAACCGCTTCGATGCGATTGTCATGGATGCGCCCGGCCGCCGTATGGGCATTGTCGCCGCCGGCAAACCCTACCGGGATGTGCGCCAGGCGCTGGACGTCCTCGGCGTCACCGATAGGGTGGCCTTCGAGATCGGGCTGTCGGTCTATAAGCTCGGCCTGATCTGGCCCATCGAGCCGGACGGCATGCGCGCCTTCGCCCGCGGGCTCAAGGAAATTCTGGTGGTCGAGGAGCGCCTTGCCTTTGTCGAAACTCAGATCAAGTCGCTCGCCTATAATTGGCCGGACAGCAACCGGCCCCGGATCATCGGTAAAACGGATGAAAACGGCCACCCGCTGATCGCATCGTTGGGCATGACCGAGCCCGCCGGTCTGGCGCTGATTCTGGGCCGGCGCTTGGTGAAGGCGGCCGAGCATCCGGTGATTGCCGAGAACCTGGCGCGCCTGGAACGGGCGGCGGTGCAAAGACGCGCTCCTAAAGCGGTGCCGGTCCGCATCCCGCATTTTTGTCCCGGCTGCCCGCACAACCGGGGCACCAAGCTGCCCGATGGCAGCGTCGCCATGGCCGGCATCGGCTGTCATTCCCTGGCCATGTGGATGCCCGGCTCGGACACCATCACCCTATCGCACATGGGCGGCGAGGGGGCCAACTGGATCGGCGCCGCCGGCTTTGTTGAGCGCGATCATCTGTTCCAGAATATGGGCGACGGCACCTACGCCCATTCCGGGCTGCTGGCGATCCGCGCCGCGGCAGCCGCCAAAAGCCGCATCACCTTCAAGATCCTCTACAATAATGCGGTCGCCATGACCGGCGGCCAGCCGGTGGAAGGGGCGCCGTCGGTCACCGATATCGCGGCGCAGATCGCCGCCGAGGGGATTGCCAAACTGGCCTTGGTATCGGACGCGCCGGAACAATATGCGGCCTCCGATCTTCCCGGAGGCTGCGGTCTGCATGACCGGGACGAAATGGATGCGGTGATGGCGGATTTCGCTGCCTTCGATGGCACGTCGGTTCTGATTTACGATCAGATGTGCGCCGCCGAAACACGCCGCCAGCGTAAG
>Ga0209501_10005564_pt1 | contig 11599 bp, 9 predicted proteins | sample ArcticOcean_MG_C_4_FD_187434 | JGI IMG/M metagenome (GOLD analysis project Ga0209501, IMG submission 187434) | Marine microbial communities from western Arctic Ocean - ArcticOcean_MG_CB4_134 (SPAdes) (version 2) | ecosystem: Environmental > Aquatic > Marine > Oceanic | place: Arctic Ocean...
TTGCTCCTGAAGAAGTCTGCCAGCGAACGGAATATACCCATGTGGGTCCCGGTGGAAACCGTCGTCCGAAGGTATATAGTCAGGTTGGAATATCTGTGTTCCTTGCCGTGACCGTAAGCCTTGTGCCTTCACACTAATTCTGCGGCGAGTGTCACTGTTTATGTCATAAAGGATTGCGCTCTGAACGCGGTCCAAACATCCCGATTCTCCTAACCGCTCCATAAGCGACCATGCCCTGTTTACCTGGGCTGTACCACTGGCGCAAACCACTATCGGTCGAGAGGCGGAGTTCACATACCCGTCAGTACTTTCGAATAGTGCTCCACGCGAAGCATTAACGGTCATTCCGAAACCCTGGACATCGTCATCATCCGGCTCGGTTGTTTCAAGTCTACGACGGGTCCGCTGGTCTTCAGCAAGTGAGAGCAGAGCAGACATCATGACCTGGTTACGCCCATCCAGAGTTCCGCCGAAGCTTATAATCTTCTCAGAGAGGCTTTCAATCTCTTTCGGTGTTGCCTCTATTTCTACGGATGTCCCGTCATTACTCATCCTAGAGCCCTCCGATATTTTTGAGTCTATTTAAGCAGACCCAACTTTCTGATACCGTGACGCTATTCTCATTTTCCATGTGACGTATGTCACATATACCTAGATTAATCCTGTAGACTCGGTTTGTGAGGTTTCAATCATTTCGCTAACCGATCCGAGGAGCACCCTGCTGGAAAAGATCTAATTGAGCCAAATTACCTGCCAAAACCCCTGACAAAGCTGTCAAGCTATTCTTATAGATTTTGGCGAGCCCGAAAACAAAATCATTCGAGCCAGATAATGCTTGTAGACCCATCAGCGCTAGGAGTGTTTTCCATAAAATCAAACGCACCAGGAATAACTTTAGCGAAACTAGTTTTATAATTCTCCGCCAGCGCCCTTATGTTCGTGAAGTTAACTCCCGGACGTAGGTTTTCTTGGAATCGGTGCATATCTTCTTCACCAACTTCGGACGCAAGCAACTCCAACTCGGCACCGGCTTGGGTGATCAAGGCCTTCAATAAAATCAGTTCATTGGCATCTAGACTCTTCGAGAACTGCTCTATGGTTTGAGAGAATGCGAGCCAATCTTCGGATGTGGTCTCTACCCTCTTTTCATCATCAGACATCACGTCACTCTCTAGATAAATCAGTTGGATTCAATCGTGGAATATGATATCACGGTTTCGATTCAGTTTGATATTTCAACCAATACAGGGGCGGTCCATACCAGATACGGTTTGGACCAATACATAAGCCATTTTATCTATATATGATTGGACACCACAGGATATGATTGGACACCACAGGGTTAAACACGATTTATCCGCGATAGTATTCAAATATCCTCATGATGATTGGCATCTCTTAACTATCGTGACAACGAGGGGGATAATATGCCGGAAAATGATGTCGACCTCGAGAAGCAATTAGCCGATCAAAGATATGTGATCGAACAACAACGCACACAGATCGAACAACTCCTCTCTCAACAAGAAGAAGATGGATTTTTGAGCCTATTGAAGCAAGCCCTTCTCGCGTCCGCAGCGGCAGAGGTGATCGGTGCGCCATCTTCCTACGAAGCTGCGCTTGAGGCTGTGGTAGAAACAGCGGGTGAAGTACTGAACGCTAACGCCGGAGCATTGTTCCTGATAGATGACGAGGACCAAGACCTGATATTCGCAGTAGCTCTTGGTGAAAAATCTGAAGAAGTGAAGGAATTTCGAGTCCCGATCGGTCAAGGCATCGCTGGATATGTTGCTGCTACTGGTCAGGCGATATCCATAACAGACGCAGAACGTGACCCGAGGTTTGACCAAACGATAGGAGAAGCGATCGGGTACACCCCAAACTCTATCCTCTGCATCCCATTATTTCTTAAAGACCAGATTATAGGCGTATTAGAATTATTGGACAAAGCTGGTGGTGGCAACTTCACAGCATCCGACATGGAAACTCTCGGACGATTCGGAAGTCTCGCCGCCCATACTATAGAGGAAGCAAGGTTATCTCATGACGTTACCCATCTTTTCCGTCAATTACTGAGAGGCGAAGCCAGGCCGTTTGAAGTGCCTGACGCTTCTCTGAATGCCTTATCAGCGACATTAGCCAATAAAAGCAATGAAGATACCATCGAGTTGGCGGCCATGGTACACAAGATCTGCCAGCAAGGAGAATCCAGTCGGAAGTTGGCCATGAACATACTCGGTGGATTATTAAGCTACATGGACTCGAAATCTAATATCTGAATCGGTGTAAGTACCAGAACGATATGCCTATACAACGCCCAGCCTGGAGTTGGTCCTCCAACTCGATAGAAACACCAATATTGCCATCGAGCAGTTTATTCAGATCTATAAATCGTCAAGACGCATTCGGCGGTAGCAGCGGGAGTGGTATTAAGATAGCCGTGATAGACAGCGGTATAGACAACAATCATCCGGCCGTAGCCGGTGCGGTAAGAGGATGGTCTGAACCTTCCATTAAGGCCAATGGCAAGATCAGTTTTATCGAAGAACCCCATAGTGATCTGTCCGGCCACGGTACTGCCTGTGCCGGTATAATTCACAGCATAGCTCCCAATGCAGAGATCTACAGCGTACGCGTGCTGGGTCAAAGACTGAGTGGGAAAGGTAAAGTCTTCGCATCCGGACTTCGCTGGGCGATTGACAATCATATGAATGTGATTAATCTCAGCCTCGGCACGTCAAACGCAGAGCACTTCTCTCAATTCCATGAATTAGTTGATGAAGCATACTATCGAAGAATCGTTCTGGTTACAGCCGCTAATAACATGCCTATAATTAGCTTTCCTTCTTTGTATTCAACGGTGATATCGACAGCTTGCTATGACGGCGCAAACGGACCAGACCCGTTAGACTTCTACTACAATCCAAAACCCCCTGTCGAATTCGGTGCAAATGGGATCGACAAAGAGGTGGCTTGGCTTGACGGCCGTTACGTTAGAGCGACGGGCAATAGTTTCGCAGCTCCCAGCATGACCGGAGTTGTGGCTTTATTACTCAGTAAACACCCATCTCTGACGCCTTTCCAGGTTAAATCGGTACTGAGTTCGCTAGCGAATAATGTCGTTGCAGACGCCTGACTAACCCCTGACTGCGTCGATAACGTAGTACCAAAACAGTACTAGCCTCTAGAACGAGATTCCTGATGGAACCACACAATCTACTATCGTCGATACCTTTTTTCGAGAATATACCTGAAGGTACCGCAGCTCTGCTTCGGTCTAGCATGCAGGTTCGAAGATTCAGGAAGGGTCAGCCTATCTTTAGCCAAGGTGACCCGGGAGATTCTCTGTTCCTAGTATCAACTGGTCGCGTCAAGTTATTCGTTGAGAACGAACACGGTGAACAATTGACTATATTGCTCTGTGAGCAAGGGGATTGTTTTGGAGAGATGGCTGTCCTCGATGGTGGATCACGATCGGCCAGTGCAGAAGCCCTAGAAGCAACGGAAACATGGACGGTCACACGGAAAACGTTTATAGACCTGATACGACAGCAGCCTGAAGTTTCTCTCGACTTGATCAGTTTTCTCTGTGCCAAGTTAAGGGCAGACCTAAATCGCATGGAAGAGTTCATATTCCTGGACACGCACCATAGAACCGGGCGCCAGATCATAAGAATGGCTTCGGAAGATACTGATGGTGAGTACATCGTTAATATCACCCAAGATGAACTCGCTCGATTGGTTGGAAGTAGCCGGGAACAGGTGAATCGCGTTCTTCGAGACCTTTCCTCGATGGGCTATATCACCATTAGCAGAGGAAGAATCCACATCTGCAATAAAATAGCTATGGAACAAATGATGCGGTGACAACCGAGACTGGATGCGAATCAGGCGTGACTATAACCGACTGACTAACCCATCATCTACAACCTCATCAATAGGGAGGTGAAAGCTCAGACCTTAGCTAGCCGCAAACGCTACAACCGCCTGCTAAGGGAGTCCCAGAGCACTGCCATTTCTGCCTGATCTCTCCTTTACAAAAGTGTCCCACTTTTGCTGTTTGCCAACAGGTTTAGGAGAATTAATCCACCTTAAGCGGAACGACCTGCTAATCAGTCGTAATTCTGAGTCTACGATGCTTTATCTAATCATAGACGGAAGCGCCATAGTAGAACTAAGTCCCGGTCGTACCAAAGAACTTATTCGCGGTCAATTCGTTGGTGAGCTGTCATTTATCACGGGTGCTCTTACATCAGCCGATGTAAGAGCACCCGTGATAACACGTTGGTTTTAGCTTGGACGAACCACGATTTAGTAAATTTTCTTGACCAAGATCCGGTATTGAGCCATGCATTTGACCTAATACTCAGTACAGATGTTACCGAGAAACTAAAGCGTATGAATCTTCAAAATACTGGCTCCGGTTTTGTTTACTAATAAATACGGGAATTTTCAAACGTCGTTCACAGTACCAATGGGTGTCAGATCAGGTTCAAGAGATGTATATGTAAACGTGCAAAATGGGTATTCGTCCGATTCCGTAACCATTGTCCAATGACCACTTTATCGCCATGCTTCAATACGTTGGAACCGTCCGAAGGAATCTCATAAATGGCTGGTCGGGACGCCGGCAACTAAGTCACTAATCACCGGACCTGGAATGACACACTTGCCACTGGATTCGGATATGGGGCGTACACATGAAGGGATACCAACCCCTTGTTGAGGGATTGGGGTACTTTCACAAAGATCTCGAAATTTCCAATCTCGTCTGTGTAGACTTTTGGTCCTATATCCGTTGCCCATAGGTGTCCGATACCTACCGTGAGCTGCTTAAATTGAGCATATCCCGTCCCGGTCACCATGATCTGCTCTCCAGCATATGCTACGTCGGGAGTAACTTGGACAGCGGATGCAGGTACCCTATGGGCCGAAACCTCTTTGACCGAAGGCCAACCTGCCAGCGCAACAGTTATTTCATTCTTAGCACCCACCACCGCATGACTTGGAACAATCAACGATGTTTTGAATGCGCCAATGTCATCAAGAACCGCCGAGCCCATCTGAACGCCCCCATAAGATATAAACACTCGGTATGACGAATTCGCATTCTTTGAGTTAGCAAAAAAACCGGAGCCTTCCACCACTATATTCGTCCCACGAGCACTCTCTGCTGGGGTCACGGTGACCGATTCATGCTTCAAGTAAAGTGTCCCAAGAGCGGTCCGCCCAGCTGTATCGGCAGTAGTGACCTTAACTCTATCCTTGGCGAGCATCACATTGTCGATTGGTACCGCGAACGTCGTCTCAAACTTACCATCTGCAGAGATTGATATCGGATAATCCAAAGTATCGTGCATCATCTTCGCATCATCGAAGAAAACGTAACTGTCACCACTGCCCGATATACTCCCACCTAGGACTTTCACCGAGTGATACTCAGAATCCATGGTCACCATTTGTCCAGGTACGACCCACGGAGGGTCGAAATATAACCTACTTTGTACCACCAGGAACTTGGAGGTGGAGGTGGCTGTCTTTCCTCCTGGCGCGTTCCAGGTGAGGGAATGGTACCCAGGTGATACTTCGGTTGGAACAACACTCGGAAACGTAAGAGAACCATAATTGTTTGAAACTGGTTTAGCGCCAGTTTCTTCAAAATAGCCTGGGACCTTCAACTTATGACTTCCAAGAAAAACGGAACCGGATGATAACAAATAGTTCGCAGGCATCCCTTTAATGGTAATCATGATTGGATCACCCTGAAATCCCGATGCTGGTAGGAGGCTGACAGACCGACTGGCAAGGTGGTGAATGAACTCCCATGTCCTGCTGCCCGTATCTGTAACCCAAATCTTGTTGGAAGAAGCCAACAAAGCTTGTTTTGGTATATCGAAACGACCAGAAAGACCTCCCGCATCATTCGCGGTAAATGATCCGATAGCCACGGACGTATACTTTTTACCCGATGAATCTATGGCATATCCATATTTCAGTTTGACGTCATTGTCGAACCCTACTCTGTGCGCCTGCAACCCGGTAATTTCAAAAGGTACGTTCTCTCCAGGGTATGAGATGTGATTACTCAGACCCAGTTTTGCTGCAGGCACCGTGAGCATCGCAGTACCTTCCCTACCTTCTGAATCAATGACCCGCAGTTTCACCTGGCCCGGTGTAATCGTTGATTTTGATTCTGGCACAATCATTTTGAAGAAAACCGACCCGTCACGCCCGAGTCTCTCCGGATACCCTATATACGGTGCGAAGACAGGTTCTCCTCCAATGGTGACACTTGCAGGCGAGGCTGTCGTTGAGGTATTTCCGTTTATACTTATAGATCTCCAACCTCTGTCCCTCGAGGGTTTTGTGAAGCCCATTCCGACGACCCACACCTCTTGGTATGGAACTATCTCTGTTGAACTGACACGCAGTTTGACCGGTTTGAAGTCTACAGGAGTCTTGGCAACAAAAATGTTCGGAATGTCTACCTTCAAGTACTGGGACCCCGAGCTAGACCAATCTACAATCACGGCTTTGATCTCGAGTTTTCCGTCATCGTCGCTCATAGGCTGGCCATAATGCCCTTCTCCTTGAGTGAGGACACTAACCCTGGCACCGCCCAAACTCACCGAGGTCGTATCAAAGGGAAAGTTCCCAGGTAACCCCGACATAGCGATCGTGAACTCCTCGTCATACGAGAACGATGCCGGAGATACGGCAACTGTCCATCCTTTTAACTGGGCTATATGATCTTCATCGGTGTCTGCTATCAGGCTATCAGACAAGACACTGGCAACCATGAAAAAAAAGATTAGTGCCAAAGAAAATCTAATTATGTTGGGGTAATAAAACATCAGGTCTTTACTGTAAAAACTTAACTTATCATGTCGATGATAGCTTTTCATATAGCCCCAACGGCATGTATGGTTCTTAGGCTAGGCAATACAAACCTTAACATGGGTCCCCAAGATTCAGATTGCTTTCGAGTTATATGGAACCCAAACACTGGTCGCTTTTTTCGCGCGATAAGGCTCTATTTGTGCCAAGTCCGAAGACCCAGGCCGGTCCCCTAAAGATTGCCGGAACCATACGAGCACTAGTCATATATATGAGTTTCATTGCATTAATCATTTTATCCGGTTGCAGCCAGATCGTTCCCTCTCTAAAGAGTGCGAATTCACCTCCTATGCCCCCCACTCAACGACAAGTCGTGACCAGTGAACCGGCTGCTGAAAGTGCAGAAACCACTCATATTGAGACTCCAGATCCAACATATGCCATCACCATAACCGGCGATCTATCACCAACCCAATTACCACATATCGGCCCTATTCCTCAGCCCACATACACCCCTGGACCTAACCCCACGGCCACACCACCTACCGCCAAGCGAGGGCCGTAGCAGTGGCATCAGATGGTGGCGTCTACGTTGCAGACTATTCCAACAATCGTATTCAGAAGTTCTCGCCGGGGCCGTAGAGGCTAATGATATCTATGCCCATCTAACGTCGGAAGTTATGGAAGACGCCGCCCAAAAGATCGTAAGCAAATTATTTGGCGAATAAAAGGAATGGAATTGAACCGATTGAATCTAGTTTTTCCGATACTGGCCGTTGCATTAATACTGTCTCTGTTTGGTTGTGGCGGTGCGGATAGTAATCCTACTTCTATCCCTGTTACCCCACAATCACTTCCGCCAACGGTTGCACCTACTCCTACGCAGACACCTACTCGCACGCCGACCCCAACGATTACACCTCCTGGTCCTTCCGAAGGACTGTTCGGCAGCAAATGGGGCACGGAGGGCACAGGCGACGGGCAGTTCACCGAACCGATTGGCGTCGCGGTGGCGCCTGACGGTAGCGTCTACGTTGTAGACTCAGAGAACAACCGCATCCAGAAGTTCACCTCCGAAGGCGTGTTCGTCAGCAAATGGGGCACGGAGGGCTCGGGCGACGGGGAGTTCGACTACCCGAGTGGCGTGACGGTGGCAACCGACGGTAGCGTCTACGTTACAGGCTCAGGCAACAACCGCATCCAGAAGTTCACCTCCGAAGGCGTGTTCGTCAGCAAATGGGGGACGTATGGCACAGCTGACGGGCAGTTCGACACTCCGGCTTTAGTGTCAGTGGCATCTGACGGTAGCGTCTACGTTTCAGACAGAGAGAACAACCGCATCCAGAAGTTCACCTCCGAAGGCGTGTTCGTCAGCAAATGGGGCACCGAGGGAACGGGCGACGGGGAGTTCCAGGGTCCGGGTGGCGTTGCGGTGGCATTAGACGGTAGCGTCTACGTTGCAGACTCAGAGAACAGCCGCATCCAGCAGTTCACCTCCGAAGGCGTGTTCGTTAGCGCATGGGGCACGGAGGGCTCGGGTGATGGGGAGTCCCTCTCCCCGATTGGCGTAGCGGTGGCATCTGATGGCAGTGTCTACGTGACAGACATTGGCAACAACCGCATCCAGAAGTTCACCTCCGAAGGCGTGTTCGTGAGCAAATGGGGCACGTATGGCTCGGGTGACGGGGAGTTCCAGTACCCGGGTGGCGTCGCGGTGGCATCCGATGGCAATGTCTACGTGGCAGACATTGGCAACAACCGAATCCAGAAGTTCTCAGTGGGGCCAAACCCCGTTGCTCCTACTCCTACGCCCGAGCCTACACCGACACCTGATGTGGAGTCTGGAGCAGTGTTCGTTAGCAAATGGGGGACGTATGGCACAGCTGACGGGGAGTTCTACTCCCCGGATGGCGTAGCTGTGGCATCCGACGGTAGCGTCTACGTTGCAGACGCACGCAATAACCGCATCCAGAAGTTCACCTCCGAAGGCGTGTTCGTTAGCCAATGGGGCATGGAGGGCGCTGGCGACGGGGAGTTCCAGAACCCGCGTGGCGTAGCGGTGGCATTAGACGGCAGCGTCTACGTTGCAGACCGTAACAACAACCGAATCCAGAAGTTCACCTCCGGAGGCGTGTTCGTCAGCCAATGGGGCACGGAGGGCACTGGCGACGGGGAGTTCAGCTGGGCGAATGACGTAGCGGTGGCATCAGACGGTAGCGTCTACGTTGTAGACTTCGGCAACTACCGCATCCAAAAGTTCACCCCCGAAGGCGTGTTCGTCAGCAAATGGGGGACGTATGGCACAGCTGACGGGGAGTTCCAGAACCCGTATGGCGTAGCGATGGCATCTGACGGTAGCGTCTACGTTTCAGACAGAGGCAACGACTTTATCCAGAAGTTCACCTCCGAAGGCGTGTTCGTCAGCAAATGGGGGACGTATGGCACAGCTGACGGGCAGTTCTACTCCCCGGAAGGCGTAGCTGTGGCATCCGACGGTAGCGTCTACGTTGTAGACTCAGGGAACAACCGCATCCAGAAATTCTCAGTAGCGACGCCAACACCAATTGCGACGGTAGTGCCAGCGACGCCAACACCTATCGTGCCTACCCCCACCGCCACACCTGTTGTGGTTCGGCCAAACGTAGCAGGCTATCTGTTGAAGATAAATGGGTCATATGTCCGACCGGGCCACGTCTCTATCGCGATTGACAACGGCTACATAATGGTCGACCCGATGACGGGGAAGGATGGTAGTTATCCGAAACGAACAGAAGTGACTTTAGGCTATTACCCAGATAACGCAACTGACGTCGTCTCATGGAGCGGAGTTGATACGGGAGAAGGATCTATTGCCCAGGTCTTTTTGGACAGAGACCGAGAGGTCATCGCAACGATCGGTCCGTAAGTTCGCCGGCCAACTCCGATCGCTTAAGAATTAGCCGACTACCAGTCTTCGCCTGTAACGCAGCCCATAGAAACCAATCTAAATCCGCGATAATTGCGGTGAGATACGAAACAGACTTCTGGATGCGAGGACCGAAAATTCCTAGTATGGACAAGTCTAATCCGTGAGGGTGACCGTCGCGGTAGCGGTATCGGAAGTGTAGCTGACCCGTCGTGAGTATAGGTACCGCCGCCCGTAGTGACAGACACCGTCCCGTTAGTGCCCTGGGTCACGGAGTCTATGGTCAGCGTATCTTCTTTGTCGGCGGCGATGTCATTGGCGGTGACGTCTATCTCTACTGAGCCTCCGTTAGTCGCATCGCTGGAGTCATCAACCGCCACGGGGACGTTGTTAACGGCAGCCGTGGGTGTAGGTTCAGGCGGTAGCTACCGGTGAGAGAAATCCGGGTGTACAATCGACTCGGAGGGTTTATGCTGATAGCTTCCTGCACTCAATGCCAACGTGAGTTTGAAACAACCGCAGATCAAAGATTCTGTGATGAATGTGGTAGCCCTATTTCTCAACCCGAGATCTCATCAGATACACCCGGCGGATCAGATATCGCACAGCATCCCAATCAGATCCTGTCTGGGAAACAGCCCTCCCTTTCAACCGACCCTAACCTTCCTGAACCACTCGCAAACTCCGTTCCGAACTTCCAGCAGCAAAGTTCATCACAGCACGTCGACATAGGCGATAAAGTAACCAATATCTATAACCAGACTGTTCCCGAAGAATATTGTGCCTACGGGGGCGAGAAGGTCAGTCCGAACCATTCGTACCGCTGCCCAAGCTGTGGGCGAAGCCCCCTTTGCGTGGAGCATTTCGATAAAGCTATGAGGCAATGCTCTTATTGTCTGGACGTGCAATCCAGCAACTGCGGGGTATGTGATCAAAGGGTCCCATCCCAGGACATCCATTCGTGTGATAGATGCCAAAAGAAGGTTTGTCCCGAGCATTGGGGCGATGGACGAAATTGGTGCAGCGATTGCGTTCTAAAATGGAACGAAGTCGTAGCGGCAATGGACAGCGGAGACGTAGTCGTGTCTATGGGGACCTTAATAGGGACGGACGAGATAGAACTTAAGGGGAACACTTTAACCACCTTTGATGGTCGGCCAGTGGCGACCATCAAAGAAAACACCTGGTATGTATCGTCCAAGCAATGGCACCGGATCAAGCCACAACTACTAGACCGGGAACAAAAGGCCATGGCTCGATTCTACCCATCTATGGACCTGAACTTGGAACCCCAAGGAAACGCTTCTTGGAATGGTGACATAGTTACGTGGTCAGGCAACAGGTACCAGGTATCACTACGTTACCCGCCAGTCTTCCCATACCGAGCCCCGCTGGCGTACATAGTTAACCCCAAGATAGAAGAAAGCAGGCATATATATCCGGACGGCCACCTCTGCTTGTTTCACAAAGACGATAAAGCGTGGCAAGTTAATACTACAGGTGCAACGGTGATGTCTTGGGTCACGCTCTGGTTGCATTGCTACGAAGCTTGGCGGGAATCTGGTCACTGGCCCAGGCCAGAGGCCGACCAAATGGTAATATCACCCAAATATTGAGTAATAACTTGGGCCGAACTTGGTCACCCATCCTTTCGGAGTGTTCTGCCGAGTTTGGTTCCGCTACCTCCGATTGCGTTTTAAATCGACCGGTATCCATGACGCCACCTGGTTCACATTGATGATTGTTGTCCTATCACCGGGAGTAGAGACCAGTCTCTCCGAACAAAACAAGGGGAGATATATCGATGGGCCCGTACGAAGCGAAAGATTTCAGGCAGTATTAAGACCGGAAGAAGAT
>Ga0209501_10005566_pt1 | contig 11590 bp, 10 predicted proteins | sample ArcticOcean_MG_C_4_FD_187434 | JGI IMG/M metagenome (GOLD analysis project Ga0209501, IMG submission 187434) | Marine microbial communities from western Arctic Ocean - ArcticOcean_MG_CB4_134 (SPAdes) (version 2) | ecosystem: Environmental > Aquatic > Marine > Oceanic | place: Arctic Ocean...
ATGCGGCTCCCTACAACCGAACCTTCGGCGCCGACGCCAATTTCGGGATCGGCAAGTTCGGCAACTGGTCGAACTTCGTGGCCAAGTCCTACAGTCCGCATCTGGAGGGCGACGATCACTCCTATTCCTCGCGTTTTGAGTACGACGATTCGAGACACCAGTTCAACCTGGGATACCTGGAAATCGGCCAAAACTTCAATCCCGAAGTAGGGTTTGTTCGCCGCGTGGCGTTTCGCAGCCCTTCGTACTTCTACCGTTACACCCATTACCCCAAATCCGGCCCTATCCGAAGCATCGAGCCGCACCATCTCGGGGAACACTGGTTCACGCTCGGAACCAACGAGTGGGAATCGGGATTCGAGCACAATCACGTCGACACCCGCTGGCACAACGGCGGCCGTCTCGGGGTGGCGGTCAACCGCAGCTTCGAGCGCCTCGATCAGCCATTCGAGATCTTTCCAGGAGTTTTCGTCCCTATCGGGCGCTACCGCTTTACCGAGGTGATCGGAAACTTTGGCACCGATCCCAGTGCTAGGTTCTTCGTCCGCGGCAACGCCGCCAGGGGGAACTTCTACGATGGGACAATCCGGTCGCTGAGCGCCACCGGCGGCTACCGGCGCGGGAAGAAGCTCACTTGGACCGGCTCGTGGGCCCGCAATTTCATCGACCTCCCCGTCGGGGACTTCACTACTGACTTGGTCGGACTGCGGTTCAACTGGTCGTTCACGCCGAAGAGGTTTTTGCAGACCTTCAGCCAGTACAACAACCGCACCAACCAAGTCGGTCATAACGTGCGGCTGGGGCTGCTCTCGACTTCCAGCACCGGGTTTTTCGTCGTCTACAACACGGCGCAGTTGACCCGAGATTTCCTGGATCCCCACGAGATTCAGCGCCGCACGCAGTCGAGAGCGCTGTTTGTTAAGTTTAATTATTTGCTCGACTACTAGCCCGCATTTCTCATCGGGTGGCGAGGCAAAGTGCATGAGAGGCATGTCAGTACGAGGCGCGCGCCGTTTGACGTGGGGCAGGCATCCTTGCCTGCCATGCACGCTTCTAGCGTGCAGTGTCGGCCTCCGGGCCGACGTAGGGGCGTAGCGTGCTACGCCCGCAACTGCATCGAGCACGGCGAGCAAGCGCAACGAAGTAATGGCGGGCCCCTCATGTGCTTGGCCCGTCAGCCGGTGAGAAATGCGGGTTAGCCCGGTTCACCGGGCTTGAGTTGCAATAGGCCGGTCCTTTTAGGGCCGGTTGGATGGGCCCGGCGCTTGGCACAAGGCCGTTTCAACGGCCTTTTCCCGTAAGGCTTTAGCCATGGTTAAACCAAATAGAAGACCTCAAGCACCGAAGCGCTCTCACCCCGGCTCTAGCCCGCGGCCAAGATCAATCGATCTGTAGAGCATCCATGGACTACCTCCTCGTCACCACCGCTTCACTGCTCGTGGCAGCCCTGACTCTCTTCTCGGGATTCGGCCTGGGGACGCTGCTCCTGCCGGTCTTCGCGCTGTTTTTCCCTCTGCCGTTGGCGGTCGGAGCAACGGCGATTGTACACCTGGCGAACAACCTGTTCAAGTTGATCCTTGTCGGCCGTCACGCTTCCGGTCCCGTGATACTTCGCTTTGGCGTCCCGGCAATACCGGCGGCATTCGTGGGAGCGATTGTTCTCCTGCAGATCTCCGGCCGTACTCCCTTAGTCACCTACCATCTCGGCGGGCGTGCGTTCGATCTCACTTGGATCGGACTAGCCATGGGAACTCTCATCACGATCTTCTCTCTGGCCGACCTTCTGTCCTGGTTCGATGATCTTAGCGTGGCGCGAAAGTGGCTTTCGGCGGGAGGAGCGATATCGGGGTTCTTTGGAGGCGTCTCCGGCCACCAAGGAGCATTGAGGGCAGCGTTCCTGAGCAACTGCGGTCTTTCGAGAGACGCTTTCATCGGCACCAGCGTGGTGTGCGCCATCTTGGTTGACCTGACCCGGCTCGGCGTCTACGGCTTGACCGTCTTCCAGCACGACGCCACCGGACTGCAGGAACCCAAAACCCAGAGCCTCCTTCTCGCGGCAACGCTAGCCGCGTTTGTCGGCTCATTCCTCGGCGCGCGCCTCGTCAAGAAGGTCACGCTAGAGACGGTTCGCCGAATTGTCGGCGCATTGCTTTTGTTGTTGGGACTAGGAATCGCCGCGGGCCTCGTGTAGGCCGACAACCTGCGCCATCGCTTGAGACCGGCCTGAACAAGCGCCTGAACGATAACCTGCCCGAAACAGAGCCGCGCCGACAACGGCGCGGTCGAGCGTAGTCGGCACCGCGAGATCGCCATCGGAATGCGGTCAGGGCCTCTGTCAGGGTCACTGCCGGGGCTACTGCCGGGGCGAGCTGCGACAGGACAAAAGAAGCACCCGCGGCGTCCCGTCAGGGACAAAACAGCAATAGCCCACGGCTTCAGCCGTGGGTTACCGGCCCCATTGCGATAAGCCCTGGAAAGGGCGATACAATCATGCCGCACAGCCTCGCCGACCTGCTGATTCATCTCTCCTTTTCGACAATAGATCAGCGGCCCATTCTCGACGACAAGACCTATCTCTAGTCGCGGCTTTGTACCGCCCTTTCCAGGGCTCGGCTTTGTCTTGACCATCCCCCACGGCTAAAGCCGTGGGCTATCGTTGTAACGACCCTGCCGGGTCGCCCGCGAAATGTAGAAACTCCAGAGCCGCGCCGACAACGGCGCGGTCGAGCGTAGCCGGCGTCGCGAGACCGCCATCGGAATGCGGTCGCGACCGGGGTCACTGTCAGAGAGAACCGCACCCTTGCGGGCGCGGCTCTGTCCAGAATCCTCCGCTAAACGACCACCCGCTCTTCGCTCGGCCAGGCCTTCAATAGCCGCCGGATCAGCACCAACTGCCCGACATGATAGGCGTTATGATCGGCCACAAGCATGGCCTCGCGAAGGACGGTTTGTCCTTCGCCATGAGGAATCGGGGCATAAAGATCGACCGCCGGGTCCCTGACGAGGTCCTCCATTCCCTGAAGATCCTGGCGGAACCCCGCGACCGACCGGTCCCAGGCTTCGTCATCCGGCGGTGAGTCCGTCTCAGGCCAGTAGCCGCCCGGGAAGTCCGGCGAAACGTGCTTGGCATTGCGGCTGAACTCAAGAATATCCCAGAGCGCAATCCGCAGGTGTTCGACGATCTGCCACGCTGTATAAGGTAAATCTTGCGGTTTGACTCCGCGCGCCTCCACCGGGAAGTCCTCGATCACATCGTCGAACATGACGTGCGCGTTCTTGGCGCGCAGCAGGCTGACAAGATGCTCGCGCAAGGATGAGTCGGGCGAGGGCGTTGGCGGCACAATAAGGCTCCTGGTGGGGGACGCGGGACCGGCAGTGTGTCTATTATAGAGGTCGTTATCGAGGCCGAGTCTTGTCTCACACAAGATGAGCCGAAAGGGCCGGGGTTGTTCATCCCCGGGGTTGTTCATCCCCGGGGTTGTTCATCCATGGAGATGGAAGCGTTCTTCAAGCTGTATACGGGGCTCCCAAGGGAAGGCCCGGGAAGTGACGCCAGCACGCGGAAGGCGATTCGAGCATTACCGTCGTTGCCGGCTTCGCCGCGGGTCGTCGACCTGGGGTGCGGGCCCGGCCGCCAATCTCTGGTACTGGCTCAGGAGCTCAGCTCGTCCATCATCGCGGCCGACATTCACCAGCCCTATCTCGACCAACTGCAAACTTCAGCCACGCAAGCGGGGCTCAACGCCCGCATCGAGACCCGCAACATCTCGATGGACGCTCTCGACTACCCCGAAGGCAGCATCGATTTAGTCTGGTCCGAGGGCGCACTCTATGCAGTGGGTGTATCCAAGATGCTGCGACTCTTACACCCAATGCTGCGGCCAAAGGGATTGCTGGCTTTCACGGAGATCTCGTGGCTTCTGCCCAATCCGCCAGGCGAGGCGGCCGAATTTTGGAAGGCCTACGACGCGATGGGCGACATCGATCAAAATATTCAAAAGATCACTTCCGCGGGATACCGCGTGTTCAGCCACTTCACTCTGCCGCGAGAAGATTGGTGGGACGAATACTACAATCCGCTGCTGGAGCGCATCGAGATTTTGCGTCTCGATTCGGAAAACGGCTCGGCTGTCGCCGCCGTCATGGAGGCTACAGAAAAAGAAATCGACGTCCACCGACAGTGGGGTCATGCCTACGGATATGTGTTCTACCTCTGCCAGAAGAGTAGCTGACCGTTGGGCCTGTTTGCCGTTACCAGGCTAGCTCGCATTTCTCATCGGGTGGCGAGGCAAAGTGCATGAGAGGCGCGTCAGTACGAGGCGCGCCGTAGGGACCGGCAATCTTGCCGGTCCATCGCCGCAACGCGGCGACGCCCGATCGTTCGGAGCAAGCGCAACGAAGTAATGGCACGCCTATCGCGTGCTTGGCCCGTCAGCCGGTGAGAAATGCGGGCTAGCTCTCGGACGCCGAACTAGCGGCAACAACATTGTTCGCACCCGTTCGCCCGACCAGCTCACTCGCCTTCACCAGGGAATCGATCGTCCCGGCATCGGTCCACCAGCCCTCAAGAACCGAGAACGTCAGCGTGCCTTCCTGAACGTACAGATTGTTGACGTCGGTGATCTCCAGCTCGCCGCGGCCCGAAGGGACCAGCGTGCGGATTTTTTCGAACACCGTTCCGTCGTACATGTAGATGCCGGTCACGGCATAGTTCGAACGCGGTTTGACGGGTTTTTCCTCGATTCCGGCAATGCGGTCGCCGTCAATCTCGGCGACACCGAAACGCTCGGCGTCCGGCACGGCTTTGAGCAGTATCCGAGCCCCGCGGGGCTGCGCCCGAAAGGCATCGGCAGCGTCGGCGATGCTGCGCTCGAGGATGTTATCTCCGAGCACGACGCAGATCTTCTCTCCCTCGGCGAAGTGCTCGGCCAGCCCCAGGGCCTCGGCAATTCCGCCCTCGCCGTCCTGGTAGGTGTAGTTAATATGCTTGAGGCCGAACTCCTTGCCATTGCCCAAAAGGCGCAGAAAATCTCCCGCGTTCTGGCCTCCCGTAACGATGAGAATATCGGTGATGCCGGCCGCCACAAGCGCCTCGATCGGGTAGTAGATCATTGGCTTGTCATAGATCGGCAGCAAGTGTTTGTTCGTGATCCGCGTCAGTGGATCCAAACGCGTACCGAGACCTCCCGCCAAAACAACACCCTTCATTCACGACTCCTTGTAATTAAAAATATTCCAAATGGCCCGACAGAGGCGTGGACGGCAGTCCACGCTTAGCCCGTTAAAAACGGGCGGCGCACTGGTCGCAAAACCAAGACGCGGAACTGTTTCCCGCCCAAGTTTATTGACCCGTCAGTATAGCTGAGAGCCAATTTCCAAGATCAGAAAAGGAATCCCAGCGTTCCTTGTTTCTCCGCGGCGTATCTCCGCGGCGACAAGTCAGCCAGGTCTCATCTGGCCGCCCTCGCCCGCCACTAACGCAACAAATCTTCCAACTGAATCCGTTCGTCCGTCTTTTCGTCGCGATATTTGACGATGACCGGCGTGTAGAGCGACAGATTCCAGTCCTTGCCAGCGCCCGAAGTAACGGGCCGTGATCCGGCGACCACGACCGCGCCTTCGGGAATGACGAGGGGGCTGTCTCCGTCGGAACGGTGGATCGTTCCGTGGACGATGTCGTAAACCGGCGTCGAGCGGGTCAGAATCACTCCCGAACCCAGCACCGCCCGTTTCTTAACAATCGTGCCTTCGTAGACACCGCAATTTCCTCCGACCAGAACGTTGTCTTCGATGATCACCGGCACAGCGCCGATCGGCTCGAGCACTCCTCCAATTTGGGCGGCGGCACTGATGTGGCAATGTGTTCCAACCTGAGCGCAACTGCCCACCAGCGCGTGCGAATCGACCATGGTTCCGTCACCGACATAGGATCCTACGTTGATGTACATCGGCGGCATGCAGGTGACGCTCTTGCCGATGTAGCAGCCATCGCGGATACTCGACCCGCCGGGCACGATACGGACGCTGCTGTCGAGGCTCAGCGACTTGAGCGGGTAGGTGGACTTGTCGAAGAAAATTAGGCGGCTGCCCTCGCCAGACATGTCGACGGTTTTTCCCATTCGGAAGCCCACGAGTATGCCGCGCTTGACCCAGGCGTTCACCTTCCAGCCCAGCGGACTGCCGGGATCAGGCTCGGCGGCCCGCGCTTGACCTGAGTTCAAGGCTGATTTGAACTCCTGAAAGCACTCCATGTCTTGATGGGTGAAGTCTTCGGGATTCTTTTCGAAAAGTTGGTTGATTGCGGTTTCGAGCATAATTTATTGGGGAAGCATCCTAACTGTCGAGAATTGAGTGAGAGAACTTCAGCCGTGGCGAGAGTGCGTGGGGAGACAATGTGCCGGGCCCGACCCACCGGGTGACTTTTTTCCTAGTCGGCGGACGCGGCGGCTGGCGTGGTCAGCCCCGCTTGCGCCAGCACACGAGCGATCTTCGTCTGGCTGCCCGATTCCGGCTCGACCATCGGCAAACGGTAATGAGGCTCGAGCAGCCCCAGCATCGTCATGGCTGCTTTGACCGGGCCGGGATTGCTTTCGACGAAGTTCACCTCCATCAGCGCATGGTACCGCCGGTGGACCTCTCTCGCGTCGGCGAAGTCTCCTGCCAGGGCCAGGTCGCAAAGTTTCGACATCTCGGCCGGAATGATATTCGACGCCACTGAGATGACGCCCACGCCCCCAAGCGCCATCAGCGGCAAGGTAACCGAATCGTCACCCGAGAGCACGGCGAAGTCCTCTGGCAGCTCTTGAAGGATCGCGGCCATCTGGCCGATATCTCCCGAAGCTTCTTTCACGCCGATGATGCTGTCGATCGAAGCGAGCCGCGCCAGCGTGCCCGGAGTGACATTGATTCCAGTACGGCTGGGGACGTTGTACACCACAATTGGCAAACGGGTGGCGGACGCGATGGCCCGGTAGTGCTGGTAGAGTCCCTCGGGAGTCGGTTTGTTGTAGTAGGGCGTGACCGACAGAAGTCCGTCGGCTCCCATCGCTTCCAGCTCGCCGGCCAGCTCGATGACTTCTTGCGTATTGTAGCCGCCCGCGCCTGCCAGGACAGGGACCCTGCCCGCCGCTTCTTCCAAAACCAATTCGACTACGCGCAGGTGCTCTTGCTTGTTCAGCGTCGGGTTCTCACCGGTCGTGCCGCAAGGGACCAGGAAATGAATGCCGCTGTCGATTTGGCGCTTTGCCAATCGGCGCACGGCCTGCTCGTCGAGCGAGAGGTCAGCCCGGAACGGGGTGACCAGCGCCGTGCCGCATCCTTTAAACATCACAACGTCCGTTTGATTGCGATCGGTTCATGGCCGTTTCCACGACAACTATTTTCCTCAGGTCGCCCGGCAGGCCGGGGCGCCTTTCCGCTTCTGGTTTAAAAAGCTACACCTGCTTCCAGCTACACCTGCTTCCAGATGGATGAGAATTCGTAAAGCCCTTGCTTGCCGATGACCCAGCGCGCGGCTCGCAACGCTCCGCTGGCGAAGCCCACTCGGCTGCGTGCGGTGTGGCTGAGCCGAATCGTATCCGCCTCGGAATCGAATCCGATCTCGTGTACACCGGGCATCGCCCCGACACGGTTGGTCGCAACGTCGGGCTCCCCAGGATAGCCGCTCTCTTTCATGACCTCAAGCACGCGCAGCATGGTGCCCGACGGCGCGTCCTGTTTCTTTTTGTGGTGAGCCTCGTAGGCCCAGCAATCGTAGTCTTGTTGATCGGCCAATATTCGCGCCGCGGCCTCGACGATGCCATAGAAAGCCAGCACGCCCACCGAATAATTGGCCCCATGGACCAAGCCGATCTTATCACGCTCGAGAGCGGCTTGCACGCGCGGAAGCTGATCGAGCCATCCCGTTGTTCCGATCACCAGATTGATGCCCAGGGGAGCGATTTTCTCGGCGTTTCCGGCGACGACGGAGGGAATCGAGAAGTCCACCGCCACATCGATGCCCTGGAAGTTCTCGGCCGTGATGCCCGCGCCATCGATATTGTTGAACTCGTCGAGCTTCAGCGCAACCTCGAAGCCGAAATCGGGAGCTAGTTGCTCAAGCATGCGGCCCATGTTGCCGTAGCCCACGAGCGCCAGCTTCGTTGGGGTCGTTGCGGATTCACTCATCGTTATCTAAATACCCCCTCATCATCTGAATACCCCCTCATCGTTTTATCTAGATACTCCCTCATCGTTATCTGAACACTCCCTCGTCGTTACGCGAATACATCCTCGTCAACCGTTGCAAAAAAAGTTCCGTGGAGAGCTTGCACGGCGGACCGCAGGTCCTTTTCGTCAATTACAAAACTCACGTTCAGCCGGGAGGCGCCCTGGGAGATCATGCGAATATTGATCCCTTCAATCGCGGTAAAGATCTTCCCTGCAATTCCGGGAGTATAGCGCAGATTGTCGCCGACCAGGCAAACGATTGCCTGTCCTCCCGAATGCGTCACTTCCGCGAATTTTTGCAGCTCGTCCGTTATCTCGGCGAGCCGTTCGGTGCGGTCGATGGTCAACGAGACCTCGACTTCCGATGTACTGACCATGTCGACCGGCGTTTCCAAACGGTCGAAGACCTCGAAGATTTTCGCCAGGTAGCCGTGCGCCATCAGCATTCGCGTGGAGCGAATGTCGACCACCGTGATGTCCTCTTTGTAAGCGATGGACTTGACGGTCGTCGTCGACGGCGGACATTCGGAAACCACCAGAGTTCCTTCCACGTCCGGCCGGTGCGAGTTGAGCACGCGAATGGGAATATTGCTTTTCACCGCCGGCAGCATGGTGCTCGGGTGCAGAACGCGCGCTCCGAAATACGCCAGCTCGGAGGCTTCGGCAAACGACATCACGCGAAGCCGCCGGGCATCGCTTTGAATCGTCGGATCGGCTGTCATGACGCCGTCCACGTCCGTCCAGATTTGAATTTCCTCGGCCCCGAGAGCGGCCCCCACCAGCGATGCCGTGTAGTCGGAACCGCCGCGACCCAGCGTCGAGGTCACGCCCTCTATCGTGGACGCGATAAAACCGCCCATCACGACAGCTTGATGCTGTTCTAGCAGCGGCGGGATCTTCTCGTTCAGGCGCTGGTTCGTCAGATCCAACAGCGGCGACGCCTGCGAGAATCGATCATCGGTGATGATCACCTGGCGGGAGTCCACATGAGCCGCCTCGATCCCGATGTTGCCGAGCGCGAGTGAGACGACGAAACTCGAAAGCCGCTCGCCGAAGCTTGAAATCGCGTCGATCAACCGCGGCGTTAATTCCCCAAGAGCAGAGCCTTCGCCGGCTAGCTCCATCAGCTCAAGGAAGTGCGTTTCAACGAACGCCTCTAGCTCGCCGCTCGCGTCGTCGGCGACCGCTTGTCCGGCTTCGCGCAGGTGGTAGGACTTCAGCTCGTCCGCCTGCCTGGCCGCCCCCGCAAGATCTCCGGCCGCGGCGGACTGTGCAATCGAGAGCAGCCGATCGGTCGTCTTGCCCATCGCCGACACAACGACCAGTGGCCGCCGTTCAGCTTGAGCGGCGACGACCCCGGTCACGCGGTGGATCGCATCGGCGCTCGCAAGCGAGCTGCCACCGAATTTCATCACGATCATGTTTTCTGATTCCCGCTTCAGGCCACTTGCGATGCACGCGACGTCAGTCCAGCAAACCTTCGGTCAGCATCAACTCCGCGTTGAGCACGGCCGCCCCCGCCGCCCCCCGGATCGTATTGTGACCCAGCACGACAAACTTGTAGTCCAGCACCGGGCACTCCCGCACACGGCCGACACTCACCGCCATTCCGCCTTCGATCAGCGCATCTCTGCGGGGTTGCGGGCGATCCGCTTGCCTCATCAAATGCACCGGCTGTTTCGGCGCGGTGGGAAGATTCTTTTCCTGCGGAGCACCCCGAAATGAAACGAAAGCGGCTTCCAGTTCCGCGATGCTCGGCTGCTGCTCCAGCTCGACCGAAACGGCGATCGTGTGACCGTCAACGACCCCGACGCGGTTGCAATGCGCGCTCACCACGGCGTCGAGCAGTTCCACACGATCATTTTTGAAATCCCCCAGGAGCTTCAGGGTTTCCTGCTGCATCTTCTCTTCTTCGCCGCCAATGTAGGGGATGACGTTTGCCGTGATGTCCATCGACGGCAGCCCAGGGTATCCCGCGCCCGAGATCGCCTGCATCGTGCTGGCAAGGACCTTTTTGATGCCGAAAGGCTTCAGCGGCGCCAGCCCCATGACCATCGCGATCGTGGAGCAGTTGGGATTCGTGACAATAGCCCCGCTCCAGCCGCGCTTGTTGCGCTGCACGGCAATCAAGCCGGCGTGGTCCGCGTTCACTTCGGGGATCAGCAGCGGCACATCGGCATCCATGCGATGGTTCTTCGAGTTCGACACCACGAAGTGCCCGGCCGCGGCGAAGGCCTGCTCAATCTCTCCGGCAACGGATGCGTCCAAAGCGGAAAAGACCAAGCGCGGCGTGTCGCTTTCCGGCTTGCAGAGGTGGACCCCTCGGGAGGCGATGGCCTCGGGAATCGAGCTGTTCTGCGTCCAGTTAGCCGCCTCGTGATATGGCTTGCCGGCGCTGCGCTCGCTGGCGCCGAGCCAGCTCAGATCGAACCAGGGGTGATCCCGCAACTGATTTACGAATTGCTGGCCGACCATTCCGGTCGCGCCGAGTACGCCGACTTCGATTTTTTTCTCCATGGCAAAGCTCCTCCCGCTCAATCTGCATGCGGAAGCGAATCGCTCTCTACTGCGTCGCTTGAAGTTGTTTCACGAGGCTCTTGTAGAGTTCAACGGCCTCGAGAAGTTGTTTCTTGGGAACGTGCTCGTCAACGCTGTGGGCGACATGAATGGTTCCCGGCCCGATCAGCAGGGGCTGCCCCCAGTTGGTCAGCTTCGGAATGTCGGTCGCGTATTTGACGATGGTGGTTTCAAATCCTGGCACCGATTTCAGGTGGACGGCAGGCACCTCGGAAGAGATCGTCGCCGTCATGCGGTCATCGAGGGTCGCAAAGATAAGCTGCTTCAATTCGTCCAAGTCGGAGACCACCCGAATCGCTACCGAAGCGGCTGCCTGATCGGGAATGACGTTGGCCGCCCGGCCTCCCGAGATCGTTCCGATGTTGAGTGTCGTATCGCCAAGAAGCTCATCCACCGGCCACTCCACTTGGCGCAGCGCCTGCAGATTATCCAGCAGCTTGTTGATCGCCGAGTCGCCCAACTCGGCGTAGGCGGAATGCACGGACCGGCCTTTGGCTTCCAGCTCCACCCGTATCGCGCCTTTTGTGCCAAGTCCCAGCAGATTCTCGGTTGGCTCGCCGTTGATCAGATAGCGCGAACCCGGGGGAGTCTCGTTGGCTTTCGACGCGCCCAGCCCGTCGACTTCCTCGCCCACGACAAACAGCAGTCCAATGTTGCGAACACCTTCCTCCAGCAAGGCTTCCGCGGCCTTGATCATGGAGGCCCCGATGCCATGCGTGTCGCAGGCGCCCCGGCCCCAGATGCGCTCGTCATCCTCACGTGAGGGGATGAACGGCGGCACGGTATCCATGTGAGTGGAAAGCAC
>Ga0209501_10005569_pt1 | contig 11588 bp, 8 predicted proteins | sample ArcticOcean_MG_C_4_FD_187434 | JGI IMG/M metagenome (GOLD analysis project Ga0209501, IMG submission 187434) | Marine microbial communities from western Arctic Ocean - ArcticOcean_MG_CB4_134 (SPAdes) (version 2) | ecosystem: Environmental > Aquatic > Marine > Oceanic | place: Arctic Ocean...
ATTCGATCGAGCATGGGGAAGCCTTCGATCGCCATGCGCGACGTGGAGAGCGATCCCTCGCCGTCGAGCACATCGAGCATTGGCGCCATGTCCTGCCCGAACCCGCCGCTTAAGTTGAGCGCAGACGAAAATGTGCCGCGCGCGTAGCGGGCCACGGGCGCGAGCGTTTGCACGGTGAGAAACGCCTCGGAGGCCCCGGCGACGTCGAGGCTGTCTAGCGCGAGGTCGAGTGCGAACGTCGGACGCGTGGCGTCGAGCGTCTCGTAGAACCCATCGATGCCGACCCGGCCGCCGAGTGTTTCGAGGCTGAAGCCCTCCAGGGTGAGCCGTTGGTCGCGCACGATCGCTCTGCCTCGAGCATTTCTCATCTCGAGTCCGTTGTACACGAGCGTACCGACCGTCCCGTCGAGTGTGAGATCGAGCATCGCCGGAACCGCGATAGCGGCGAGCTCATTGTCCGACTTCCACTCGTCTAGCAGAAACCGGCCGCTCGCGAAGTTGGCCGTCCCACGCAGAGGTTCCTGTCCGAGTGCGAACCCGAGCAGGTTGTCGAGGCGGCCTGTTGCCTGGAGGTCACTGCTACCGAGTCGGGCCTGGAACGCCCGCAATTCAGCCGTCTGCGGCGTGAGCTGAATCCTGGCCTCCTCGATATCGACCGGCTGGCGCAGATCCGGGCCGCGCAGGGTGACAGCTTGTGCCGAAAAGGTGCCCCGTGCATCGATGCGGTCGTAGCGCGCGCTGTCCACGTCGGACCGGAGTGCGTGCATGAACGCATCGGCCACGATGACTCCGCCGAGTCCCTCCGCACCCTCGAGCTTCACCGTCCGAGCGACGTCGCCGAGGTCGACGGCACCCTGCACGCTCACCTCGACATCGGGGTCGGACACTGGAGTCCGCAGGGTGAGCGTGGCGTCGACGGGCTGATCGCCAATCTCGACGTAGAACCGCGAGAGGTTCACTACGGTGCGGTCGATGTCACCGCCCGGGTTGGAGACCGACAGGTCGGCCGTGATCGCCCGTGCCGCGAGCGGCAAATCGGGATAGCGGAAGCTCCCGTCGACAACGTTCAGGTCGAGCGCGAGGGACGGAAACGCGTTCTCTCCGTATGCGCCCCGCACGTTTCCGTTCAGTGAGAAAGTCCCCGCCGTTTCGAGCGACGCGAAGTCCTGCGCGTACACCACGGAAACGAGCGAGAGAATCTGAGCGAACGCGGTGCTTGGAGCCTCGAAGGTGAGATCCATCGCCAGGTCTTCGCCCTCCTGTGCAACGTCGCCTTCGAGGCGGACGGCCAGGTCGTTGAGCCGCAGCTCGTTGTCGACGAGCTGAGCTCGACGTGCGACCATGTCGACATCGAAGTCGGCGTCGAAGTCGAGCGAGGCCCCGGCGAGATAGGGTGCACCGGCAAAGCGCACGGTCACCGCGTCAGAGTGGGTGCGGGTGCTCGCGACCGTTGCATCGCGGGAGAAGTCTCCGCGGAGCGAGTGGCGGAGCCCCTCGACAGAGACGAACAGGCCCGACTCAGCGTTATCCAAGACCACGACGCCGTCGCTCAATTCGAGACTCCTGAGCGAGACGGCGACGGCCTGTGCCGGGCTCGCGGCGGTGGCTGCCTGGCGCTCCGGCAGGACGTTCCAGCTCGTCGTGCCGTCGTCATCTACCTGAAGACGCAGAGTGGGCTCATCGATGCGGACAGACCGGATCACCAACGGTCCGCTCCCTCGGACCGCACCGATCACGCTCGTGCCGTTCAGGGCGAGTCGGAAGTCGCCTACGGCCGCCAGCGTGTCGCCATCGAAGCGGCCGGTCCCGACCACCGTGAGCCCACTCAACGAGAAGGTCGGGTGCGGGAAGTCCCGGAAGAAGGTGAGGCCGATGCCCGACCAGGAGACGCGCACGCTGGTCGCGCGTTCGATCTCAGCGCGGACCCGCGCCTCGATCTGGTCGATGAACAGGAAGGGCAGGACGAGGAGCGCCACGAGCAGGCAGCCCAGAGCGCCGCCTGAGGCCAGCAGGATCTTCTTTTTCTTGGACATGCGCGCTGATACCCGGGTGCCGGCTCCAGGATCGAGCGTCGAACCGCGAGCCCTTACCCGTCCACCTTATACGGCCGAGCCTCCACCATCGTCGCCCCACCACCCCAGTCCCGGACCTCGAAGTCACGCGACTGTGTTGCGACCTCGCCGCCGATCCTGTCTGTCACGCTCACCGTGAAGCGGTACTCTCCCCTGGGCAGCGCAGACTGGATCCGGCGTAGCTCCGAGACCGATCCATCCTCACGCGCCGCCGACTCTCCCGAGAAGATCGCGCTGACGGCCCGGTCCTCGTCGTCATCGAGCGGCTGGATCGAGATTACGGTCTCGTAAGGGGTGCCGGTCGGCAGGTTGTAGATCTCGTAGTAGACATCGAACGCGCTTTCCGGGAACTGACTGGTAGGCAGAAGCGCGAGCGTGACGCCGCGCCGCGTCCATCCGCCGGTCGCGTCGGGGAGTCCGAACGCGATGTCGCTCAGCATCAACTCGCTGCCGCCGTAGTCGGGGATGTAGAAGGGCGAGCTGTAGAGCTGGCCGGTCCCTGGCCTCGCCGCATCGGTAACGACCACACGTTGGAGCGTGGCGTCCGATGGTTCCGCCTGGACTTCTACATAAGTGTGCAGCAAATGACGACCCGAAAGGGCACTCGGCATGCTGAGATACACAGAGTCCTCGGTATTGCTCACGGAGCGCGTGGCGGTGTCCGCCAGCACGAACCTCACGTCGAAGCGATAGCGGGACTGCCCCGCGCGCCGCTCCATCCGAAGCCGCCGCGCCTCCACCGCGATGGACAGGACGACCTTCGTGCCGCCTCCATCCTCGCGAAAGGTGTAGAGGTCGTAAAAGAAGGGGAGAGGCCGGGCGGTCTCGACAAGCGATGTGCCGCCAGGAGTCACGGGGGCGGCGTCGGGGCCGTCCACGGCGAATGCAGCGGCCAAGAGGCAGGCGATCGGTGCTAGGCCTCGAAGCGTCATGATGCCGGCTTCTTCATCTTATCCTTCCACGATGATCGGGCGGCTGGTCACTACTGGTGTACGGCCCGTGAGGTCAAGTTGCAAGTGGAGCGTGTACTCACCGGGGTCCAAATCAGGCAGCTCCAGCTCAATGGCCCGGAAGACGGCTTGTACGCTGTCGGGGCCACTTTCTTCGAAGGTAATGTCGATGTTCCCTTCCGGCTCGATGATGCCCAGGAAGTCCCCCACACGCGCGAGGAAGCCCGGTCGGCCCCGACTGAACCCGATGGTGACTCGAATGGGCTCCTGGATGCGCAGACCGTAGACCTCCCAAATGACCGGGAAGCGCTCGCCAGGGCTTACGCGCACGCCGGCGCGCAGATTCGGAAGGGCCTCGTCCAACGTCTCGGGGAGGGGTGCGCCGGCCTTCAAAATCATGAGGTCCGATACGTCGACGAGGCCGGGCGTCAGCGGAAGCTGGATCACACCCTGCCGCGCCCGCCACGCCTGCCTGCCGTCGAGGTCCACGACCTCCAGTCCGCTCACGTACCGGCCCGGAGAAGTCTCGATCTTCAGCACCCCTTCCGGGTCACTCCCCTGGACGAGTTTGGTCGCGGATCCGTCCTCTGGAACGAGGAAGAGCGCCGCGAACGGCGTGCCCTCGATGCCGCCGTCCGACCCCCACGCCGACACCACGCGTCCACTCGTGACGTCCCGTACGAGGGTCGGGCGGTACGCGCCCACAATGAGCATCTCGGAGTCCCTCCGGAAGCGACCCACCTGAGTCTCGAGACTACGAACGTCGGGCGCGTAAGGCGGCGCGTACCAGGTCCTCGCCTCACGCGGCGCGGTAATCCAGCTTTCGGCCGGGATGTCGGACGGTGATTCCAGGAACTCTTCAGGGAAGAGATATCCCCGGCTCTTCGGATGGTGGTGTCCCACGACCCGGCGCGTGTCCTGGAGCCCGAAGCCACCGCGTGGGCTGAACGTACGGCTATACCCAGTGTTGCGACCGTAGCGGACGAGCGTTTCCGCCAGGTCATCCTCCCACTCGAGGCCCATGGGCTCGGCGGCGTCCTTGCGATTCTCCACTTCGACGAGCCGAGCGAAGTGGTCTGTCAGCCGATCGTTGCCTTCGAAGAGAAAGAGCGGATCGGAGAGGCGCCAAAAAAGGTCGAACTGCCGCTCTCGCTCCGCAGGCGAGGCGAGGTTGAAATCCTCCATCGCCTCGGGCGTGAAGATGTACCTCGGCGTCGTCCACTCCTGCCGAACATCTTCCGGCATGAGTGCGAGCGCCTCACGGAAGACGGACTCGGCCTCCACGTACTCCGTCCTTACATGGAGGACGTATCCTTGAAGGGCGGTGCACCACCATGCATCCACGATTCCACACTCTAGGGCGAATCGCTCCGCCTCGCCCACCTCGCGTCGCTCTACGAGATAGTGAACGAGCTGCCCCAAGATCCAGTGGTCGTGAACCTCATCGAAGGACTGACTCAGCGTGCGGATCAGCTCGTCGCGCGCCTGTCCGACCTCGCGCAGCTCGGCTGGATAGGTCTCGTTTCCGTCCCCGCCGAACCAGATGCAAATGCGGCCGATGCGCGCGTCGCAGGAGCCACCCGAGCGCTCGGCCTCTACCGGGATGCGGCTCGCACGGAACTCCTCGAACTTTTTCTGGAGTTCATGCATCTCCTCCAGAACCTCGACCGAATCGGCCGGGGCCGCCTGTGCAAAGGCGCTCGCCGGGCCCAAGAGCATGACGAGCGCGCTGCACCTTATCGCGACAAGCCGAGGCCGGTCTAGTCGCGCGACACATCTCATGGCGTCCCTCGGCCTGGAAGTGGAGATCCGAGCATCTATTCGTGAAGACGATCCTTACACCGTTCCTTGCACACTCGGTCCGGCGCAGGGGAGAACCCCTCACGGACGTCGCCTCGTCTGCCTGTCGGTCTGGAAGCTTCAAAATCGAAGCATTCCTCAGCGTCCCGCAGCGTACGGCCGTTCGTATAATCCGCTTGCGCACCTCGGGGAAAGTGAGCTAGCGTGGAGTAAGTTTGGGTCCGAGGGGGGCTCCCCTCGCGTCAAGAAGAAGAAGAAGCCTTCGAGGAGCCAGTGATGGATAGACGGTCTCGGAGCGGTTTCACGCTCATTGAGTTGCTGATTGTGGTGGTGGTCATCGGAATTCTTGCGTCCATCGCCATTCCGAAGTTTGGGGCCATGCGCGAGAAGTCCTACGTGGCTGCCGTGACCTCGGACTTGAAGAGTTACGCCAGTCAGCAAGAGCTTTACCTCAGCAACATGTACACGTACGCACCCTCGGTAGCCGCGCTGCCAGACCTCACGCTGACGGCCAACGTGACCCTCAGCGTGAACGAGTCGAGCCAGCAAGGCTGGGCCGCGACGGGCACACATTCAGGCCTGCTCACTCAGTGCGGCCTGTATTTCGGCTCGGCCTCATCGGCCAACGCCACGCCGGCGACCATTCCTGGCGTCGTGACCTGTAACTAGGGATCGAAGCGCGCGTGCCGGACGGACACAACCGGCAGATCAGGCTCGCCGCACACCCTAAGGGCATGGCCCAGCTCTCCGACCTCGTCATGTCGGAAGAGCCCATTCCTACGCCGGGCGATGGGCAGATGCTGTGTCGCACCATCTACCTGTCCCTGGATCCCTACATGCGCGGGCGCATGAGTCCGGGACCGTCCTATGCCCGCGGCGTCGACTTGGGTGGTGTCATGGTCGGCCGCACGGTCTCCCAGGTCGTCGAATCCAAGATGCAAGGGTACGAGCCAGGCGACTTTGTGGCGACCTGGAACGGCTGGCAGGAGTACGCGTTGTCCGACGGTAGCGGCGTGAGGAAGCTCGATCCTTCGGATGCCCCCATCTCCACGGCCTTGGGCGTGCTCGGCATGCCCGGTATGACCGCATACGTGGGACTCCTACACGTCGGCGAACTGAAGGGCGGCGAGTCCGTCGTCGTGTCGGCCGCATCGGGAGCCGTGGGGGCGATCGTCGGGCAAATCGCGAAGATCAAGGGGTGCCGCGTCGTCGGCGTCGCTGGAGCCCAGGAGAAGTGCGACTACGTGACCGGGGAGCTCGGCTTCGATGCGTGCGTGAGCCACAGGAGCGACACCATGGCGGAGGAGCTCGCCCGTGCGTGCCCGGACGGGGTCGACCTCTACTTCGAAAATGTGGGCGGCAAGGTGTTCGAGGCGCTGCTGCCGCTGTTGAACGACTTCGCCCGCATCCCGGTGTGCGGCCGCATCGCCACGTACAACGACACGGGACCCCCGCCCGGACCTAACCAGGTGCCCGGCCTGATGGGCCTCACCCTGGTGCGGCGGCTCATGTTCAGGGGCTTCATCGTCTTTGACCACGCTGACCTCGAGCCGGACTTTCTGCGCGATGTGAGCGCTTGGGTCCGTTCGGGGGAGGTCAAGTACCGGGAACACGTCGTCGACGGACTCGAGAATACGGTAGAGGCGTTCCTTGGCCTTTTTCAGGGAGCCAACTTCGGCAAACTGCTCGTGCGAGTTTCGACCGACCCGACGAGGTAGACGCGCGAATGGCGTGGTATTCGATGGGCCTTCGCCCTAGATTGACACGTTGTGGAGTAGCCCGTCTCTTTCGATCGACGGCAAACGGATCGTAGCCCGCCCTCCGGAGGAGCGCCCGATGAAGCATCTCCCCAAGTCCACTCTGAAGCTGGCCGCTGGGTTCGCCCTCGCCTTGGCCGGCGTTGCCCTAGCGCCACCGTCCTCGGTGCAGGCGCAGGACGTGACGTTCAGTCGTGACATCGCGCCCATCCTTCAGCGGAGCTGCCAAGGCTGCCACAGAGCGGGTGGAGTGGCGCCGATGCCGTTGGAGACCTACCAGCAAGTGCGACGGTACGCTCCGCGTATCAAGGAGCGTACGGGGATTCGTGACCGCGCCGGGGCCATGCCACCGTGGTACGTCGAGAAGGACATCGGCATTCAGCACTACAAGTTCGATCCGTCGCTGAGTGACGAGGAGCTCGCCGCGATCGCGATGTGGGTAGACAGTGGGGCACCCGAGGGGAACCCCGCCGAAATGCCCGAGGCGCTCGTCTGGAATGACGATGTCACCTGGGGTGCCGGCGAACCGGACCTCATCGTCGAGACCGAAGAGATCTTTATGGCGGCGGGCACTCCGGACTGGTGGGGTGAGATCGAGTCGGTGATGATTCCCTTGGAAGAGGATCGGTATGTGGCCTCGGTCGAGATTCGTGAGGTCAACGACATCGATCCGACCGACACGGGGCGTCAGACCGTAGGCGGCCGCTACATCTTCCATCACATGATCTGGAGCACCCGCGTCCTTTCGGAGGACGCTGATGCGACCCTGGCGCAGTTCGACGGGGGGCCGGCGACAGGGTGGCCGGTTCATGAAGTTGGACGTAACGCAGACATTTTCGACCAGGCGTCGGGTCGCCTTCTCAGGGCCGGCTCGAGCGTGGTCTCGAATTCGGTCCACCTCCATTCGAGTGGGCGGGACACGCGGTCGAAGCTCTTGATCGGCTTCCGCTTCCATCCGGTGGGCTATGAGCCCCAGTATCCCCGTGCCAGCGTCGTGCTCGGAAACGGTGTGGACATCGACATCGACGCCAACGCGGACGGTCAGGAGCTCCATGCCTACGAGGTGCTGAAGCAGCACACGAAGCTCGTTACGTTCGAGCCGCACCTCCACGCGCCGGGCGAGCGCATGTGCATCGAGGCCATCTGGGGCTTCAACGTCGAGACGCTGAGTTGCGTCGGTTACGACCACAATTGGGTGCGCGGTTACGCTTTCGAGGATGGCTACCAGCCTATCCTCCCGAAGGGGACGGTAGTGCACATCGTCGGCTACATGAACAACACGGTGACGAACACCAACGTGCCGGATCCGCGGAACTGGGCTGGATCGGGAAATCGGTCGGTGTCGAACATGTTTATCGACCTCGGCATGCAGGTTGCGATGACCGACGAGGAGTTTCTGGCCGAGATGCAGGAGAGGGTCGAGCGCTTCAACCTGACTAAGAATGACCACGTGATTGGATGTCCGCTTTGTCTGGCCACAATTCCTGTGCCGTCTCCGGTGCGGGAAGCCCAGACAGACGGGGGTGGCGGCCTGGATTGATGAGCCATTCCAAGATCCGGGCCCTGATTCTCGGGGGGGCCGCGCTAGTCGTCGCGCAGGGGGCCGAGGCACAGCTGTCTTATTCGAGCGGCCAGCCGGCTTCACCCGCGTACGAGGGTTTCGTGGACAATCAGGACGGGTCCTACGAGTTGGTCTTCGGCTACATGAACAAGAACTGGCTCGAGGAGCTGGACGTTCCGGTCGGGCCGGACAACTACTTCTCGTTCACGTCCCCCGGAGGTCTCGACGACCTTGAAGTAGATGCATACGACCCGGCGATTGCCGACATGGGTCAGCCGACGCACTTCTTACCGCGAAGGAACCGGTTCAGCTTCAGCGTGCGTGTGCCCGAGCACCTGGGAGATCGGGAGTTGGTCTGGACCCTGAAGACTCGTGGAGAGACGAGGCGGGCCTTTGCGACGCAACGGCAGGACCTCCTGGTCGACAACATGATCATAGCCTCCGAGACTGGGGCGCTGGGCGCTGGGCGAAGTGATCCGGAGACTCGCTCGAACGTGCCGCCAATGATCGAGATCGAGGGCGATCGGGTCATCGAGGCCCGCGTGGGGCAGCCGGTGACGTTGGTCGCGCGGGTGACCGATGATGGCCTCCCGCTGACGCTTGCCCAGAGGCGGGAACGCGCCGCGGAGCGACGGGAGGCGAGGGAAGCCGCTGATCTGTCAGATGACGACATCGATGACGACTCAGACGCCGACCATGACCCGGCCGACATCGATGGGAACGGAGACGAAGAGGACGATGACGCGGCGGCTGAGGAAGAGGACGAAGAAGAGGACGAAGAAGAGCTCAGCCCGGAGTTGCAGGCGCTACAACGGGCCCTCAGAGAGCCGGGCCGCGTCACAGTCGGCAAGGTCGTCGGACTCCACTACACGTGGTTCGTCTACCGAGGGACGAACACCGCTACGTTCGCTCCGATCCAGATTAAACCCTGGGAGGATACGAGGGTGTGGCAGAATTCGCCGTGGGCTCCCTCCTGGGTGGCGCCGGCCGTCCCCGAGGACGGCCGCTGGGTTGTCGACGTCACCTTCGCCGAGCCGGGCACTTATGTGCTACGGGGCAGGGCGGACGACGGCTCGCTCTATGCTGACCAAGAGGTCACGGTCAACGTCACGCCGCTGTTGAACTGACGCGGTTGCTGCCCAAGGGGGCAGCGGTACACAAATTAAAGGGAGCGGATGGCCGACTGGGCCACCCGCTCCCTTGTTCGTTCTCGCCGCCGCGGTTTACCGTGGAATCGGCTCGTATCCCCGAATCTGGCCAGGTCCCGAGCGATAACTCTCGGTGATGGCCTGCATCACCATGTTCGGGAAGTCTTGGCGGATGTTGAAATGGCTGTAGGAGGTGATCTGCGTCATGAAGACCATGACCATCTTCTCGGCCGGATCGATCCAGAAGACCGTGCCCCACGCGCCGCCCCAACCGAAGGTGCCCGGTGTTACAGCCTGTCGGGCCTTATCCGCATCTGTCACCATGCTGAAGCTCAGCCCGAAGCCGTACGCGTCAGCACCCTTGATGTAGATCGGGCAAGTCGCCGGTGTGGTTCGTGATCATGAGGTTCACCGTGGCCGGGCTCAGCAGCCGCACGCCGCCCAGTTCGCCGCCGTTAAGAATCATCTGCGAGGATCTGAAGTAGTCCGCGGTGGTCGAGGACAATCCCGCCACACCCCCGAAGTACGAGGTCTGGCCAACCTGAGGAGCGCGCCTGAGCTCGATGGTGCGGTCAGGGCCTGTCGGGCTGTAAGCGGCGGCCACGCGGTGGAGCTTCGACTCCGGGACGTTGTAATGCGTGTCGGCCATGCCGAGCGGCTCGAAGATGCGCTCCTGAATGAACTGTTCGACAGGCTGTCCGGAGATGCGCTCGACCATGTAGGCCACATAGTCGGTCGAGCTTCCGTAACGCCACTCGTCACCCGGATGGAACGCCAGGGGAAGCGGACCGCGCGCGGCCATCGTCTCCCCCAGGGTGGCTCTCCGGGCTGCCATCTCTCGCTCTGCTTCTGTCAGGAGCTGACGGGACGGGTCAACGCCAGCTGTGTGGGTGAGGATGTGGCGGAAGGTGATGGGGCGTGCCGCCGGGACGCGCTCCGCTCCTCCCTGGCCCTCGATGAGAACTTCCTTGTCGGCGAACTGCGGGGCGTACTTCGAAATGGGGTCATCGAGGAGAAAGTAGCCTTCCTCGAAGAGCATCATGAGGGCTGTACTGACGATGGGCTTCGTCATGGACATGATCACGAAGATGTCGTCCGTGGTCATGGGCTCGTTGCCCTCGATGTGTCGTGATCCGAGCGCGCTGTGGTGGACTACCTTTCCATCTCGGGCCACGAGCGATACCACGCCGGCGACCATGTTGTCGTCGATGTAGCGTTGCAGCGTGGCGTCGAGCCGAGCGAGCCGCTCGGAGGACATCCCCACACTCTCAGGACTGGCCATCGGGAGATGCTGCTGTGCCGCCGCCGGCCTCGCACCCAGCATCGCCACTTGGGCCGTTAGGGCGAACGCGACTACGGCTACGATCCGTCCTGTCCGTTCCGTCTGTGCTCCCTCCTCTTAATCGGTACCTATCGACAACTTCCTGTGCGGCGGCTGGTGGCGCCAGTCCACCCCCTCTCGTCTCAAGCGACAATTCTGTAGACCCGTGGCGAAATAACTTCAAAACTGTCATCATGGGCGTCCGTTGACCGCAAGTCGCCTCTCAGACTCCGGCATATATGGGTGTCTTGAACGTCCGCAGGCTCTCGACGTTACTGGAGATCAGTCAAACGCTGAGCTCGCCTGTGGAGCTTCGCACCGCGTTGATGCAGGTGCTCGAGCTCCTCGAGAGCCAGCATGGCACGGTGAGCGGTAGCATTACGATTCTGGAGGAGGAGACCGGAGAGCTCGTGATCGAGGCAGCCACGGGGATGACCTGGCAGGCCCAGCGACGCTCGACGTACAAGGTGGGGGAGGGGGTCACGGGCCGCGTCGTGGAGAGTGGCCGGCCGATCATCGTCCCGCGGGTCAGCCAGGAGCCGCTGTTTTTGGATCGTACTGAGGTCTGGAAGGACAGTCCACACAAGGAGTTGAGCTTCGTCTGCGTCCCGATCCAGGTGAACGGGAAGGCCAAGGGGAGCCTGGGCGTCACGTTTCCCTATGACCTGGATCGGCAATTCCCGCCGGAAACAGAGTTTCTGACCGTGGTGGCCTCGATGATCGGCCAGTCCGTGCGTGTGAACGAGCTCGTGGACATCGAGCGGCAGCGCCTCGGCAGCGAGAATACTCAGCTCCGGCAGGAGCTTCGCGAGAAGTACGAGTTCCGTAACATCATCGGAAACAGCCGCCAGATGCGGGACGTATACCAGCAGATCGCCCAGGTGGCAGGCAGCCCCACCACGGTGATGATCCGGGGGGAATCGGGCACCGGAAAAGAGATGGTCGCCCATGCCATCCACTACAACTCCCCACGGGCAGA
>Ga0209501_10005576_pt1 | contig 11578 bp, 14 predicted proteins | sample ArcticOcean_MG_C_4_FD_187434 | JGI IMG/M metagenome (GOLD analysis project Ga0209501, IMG submission 187434) | Marine microbial communities from western Arctic Ocean - ArcticOcean_MG_CB4_134 (SPAdes) (version 2) | ecosystem: Environmental > Aquatic > Marine > Oceanic | place: Arctic Ocean...
AAGCACTTAATCTTCGGGGAAATTCACTATTGAGATTAACACACCACCACTGCGATTGTGTGCATCTTCTGCGGGAACAATTAACCCCTGCTTACAGTTCGATACCCTTGGCCGCTGCAACGGTCTCAAGGTCCTTATCGCCACGGCCGCTGAGAAGCAGGAGGAGCGTGCCACCCTTGCCCACCTCGTTGGCCAGCTCCTTGAGTTTCGCGATCGCGTGCGATGGCTCAAGCGCCGGTGGGATTCCCTCCAGCGTCGAGAGCATGTCGAAACCCTCCAGCGCTTCCTCATCAGTCGCACTGATGTAGCGGGCGCGCTCAATATCCTTCAGATAGCTGTGCTCCGGTCCAACGCCCGGGTAGTCGAGCCCAGCTGAAATCGAGTGCGCTTCCTGTACCTGACCATGCTCATCCTGCAACAGATACGAGTACGACCCATGCAACACACCCGGCCGACCCAGCGTCATCGTCGCCGCATGCTTACCGTCCAGACCCTCGCCAGACGCCTCAACACCAACCAGCTTCACCGACTCATCATCGATGAATCCGCTGAACAGACCCATCGCGTTGCTGCCACCACCAACACACGCCACCGCCATATCCGGCAGCGCTCCAGTGCGCTCAAGGAACTGCGCCCGTGACTCAGTACCAATAACGGACTGGAAGTCGCGCACCAATACGGGGTACGGGTGCGGTCCAACGACGCTGCCGATGATGTAGTGAGTGGTCTCAACGTTCGTCACCCAATCACGGATGGCCTCGTTAATGGCGTCCTTCAGCGTGCGGCTGCCAGATGTAACCGGCTCCACCTTTGCGCCCATGAGCTTCATCCGGAAGACGTTTGGCGACTGCCGCCGAATATCCTCTTCGCCCATGTAAACGATGCACTCCAACCCCATGTGCGCACATACGGTCGCCGTTGCCACGCCGTGCTGACCAGCACCAGTCTCAGCAATAATCCGGTCCTTGCCGAGGCGACGAGTCAGCAGCGCCTGCCCAAGAGCGTTATTGATCTTGTGCGCACCCGTGTGCGCCAGATCCTCACGCTTGATCCAGATATCCGCGCCACCAAGCTCCTTCGTGAGCCGCTTGGCAAAATAGAGAGGAGTCGGACGTCCAACGTAGTCCCGCAAGAGCTCGTTGTACTCGGCCCAGAACTTAGGGTCGGCCTTCGCCTCTTCCCAGGCATCCTCAAGCTCCTGAAGCGCCGACATCAGCGTCTCCGGAACATACTTACCGCCATAGTCGCCAAAGCGGCCTAACTCGTCGGGTACTGAAGGTCGATTATTTGTTGTGGCCATACTGCTTTTCGGACGCTCGGAATCGCCTTGCTGACAGGCGTTGCTCAAACTGGATTAGATGGGTTGTAGGATACACGTCAGATCAGACAGTGAGCCTCTTGAGATCAGGTTCCCTGAGATCATTCGAAGGGCACCTGATCTCAAGAGGCTCACCACACACCCCTGGACAAATCCCCATGACCACCACACCCGACCGTCCTGACTGGGACGACTACCTAATGGGCATCGCAATCGCCGTTCGTGCCCGCGCCAGCTGCACCGGCAACCGCGTCGGCTCCGTAGTGGCGATAGAAAACCGCGTGGTAGCAACCGGCTACAACGGCACTCCGTTCAACACCGATAACTGCGTCGACGGCGGCTGCGACCGATGCGCCAACCGCGACAAATACCCATCCGGCCAGGCCTACGACCTCTGCATCTGCGTCCACGCAGAACAAAATGCCCTACTCCAGGCCGCCCGGTTCGGAATCGCTGTCGAAGGCGGCATCATCTACACCACCATGCGCCCCTGTTTCGGCTGCACCAAAGAAATCATCCAGGCCGGAATCAGCGGCATCCGCTACATGCACGAATGGCGACACCCCGACGACGACGTCTGGGCGCAATACGAAAAGCTCCAGGCCCGATTCCAGGCGGGCGCCAAGCAAGTTCACACCGCCGACGTCAACGCAGAATGGGCCACCTCAACAAAACGAGAAGCCACCACAACCGGCCACGACCAGTAGACACCCCGGTAGCCGCGGGGCTTGCCCCGCCCCTTCCGCACCATAAAAATCACATCAATCGAAACAATCGCACTCCGTGACGAACGCGGCGGCAACGCCGTCTCCTGGAACATAGACTCCAGCGCCGCCGGCTACGATCTCACCCTCATTCGCGTCCACACAGACGAAGGCCTCACCGGCATCGGCTACCGTCGCTAGTGATCGAATCCATCATCCGCAACGCCATGGGCCTCGAAGCCGTAATCATCGGCGAAGACCCCACCGAGGACCACCGACTCTGGCAGAAGATGTACGCCGCCACCGTTCTATGAAGAATGTTACCGCTCCAACCCTCTCGATCCATTCCCTGACTCTTACGGCCGTGAACTCCGGCCCAATGTCAGACCTGATGTACTCGGGCACACCTCTCTCCTTCATCAGTTCCGCAAGCGTTGCAAGCACATCATCCGATCGCAGCCAGGGGGCCAGCTTGATCGCCAGGCACTCCCGGCTCCACTCGTCGATCACCGTCAGTAGCCTGATCGGCTTGCTCGAGTGCGTTCGGCATACTACGAAGTCGTAGGCCCAGTCATGATTCACATGCTGCGGCCTGAGCCTGATGAGAGAACTGCGATCCAACCGAGCCGCCCTCGCTTCGGCTGCGCCATCGGTACCCTAAGCCCTTCACCCCGCCAAAGATGTTCCACTCTCTTGTGGTTCACCGCCCATCCAAGTTCTTTCAGCAGCGCTGTGATCCTCCGGTACCCGTACCTTCCGGACCGAGTCGCTAGATTGACGATGTCGGTCATCAGGGCTTCTTAATCAGCTCCTACTCTTGGGACGTGGCGCTGGGTGGATCGCGGCTGAGAGAGAGCATGGCAAGCCCTTCGTTCGGAGACTTCCGGATGAACTGTCTTAATACGCTCTACGAACATGCGGCGACGAGAAGGGCGTAGAAGTCTCCCTCTGCTGCCTCTTTCCGGAATAGCTTGTCGAGCGTGAGATCTGAGACCACGCGCCGCTACGAAGGTTCTCCGTCTGAAGGTCTTTCAGAGCGTTAGCCAGGTCACCGGTTCAACGGTGAGACCACCGTACTCTCTGTCCCTGCGATAGTAGGTATGTCCTGTGATCTCGATGCCACGAACTCCCAGAGTCACTGTCTCCCCCTGGGCAAGCGAAACTTCAGCCTCGGGCAACTTGCTGATGATCTACTCAAGTCTGTAGTTCCTGCGTGCCATATCTCCCCTTTTCCGAATCCTCACCTCTAGCTCTAGAGTTAGATCGATTTCTGGTGGCAGGCCAATGCCATTCAGCAGATTATTCATCTCTTCCATCAGCCGATGGTCATCGAAGTACGATCAAGTTCGCTCATTAAATCGACACTTGCTGTGCCGACAGGAGTAGAACTTGTTGCCCAGGGAGGTGCCATCTCTTCTATTTCGGGAGAACTCAGATCAGCAGTGCGGGCAAGACATGACCGGTTCCTCAACTCGTTACTGAAGATACTATTCCGCCCTCACGTTGAGGTTCAACAGAGCCAGATCGGGAGCCTTCTTACAGTCGAATACAGGCCGCTTGATGACCTGGAGCGATCTCTTTCATCGTTGGAACGATCGTTTTGCACTCATCAATTGCTATGGGGCAGCGAGTGTGGAATACGCATCCAGAAGGAGGATTACGGGGGCTGGGAATATCGCCCTTCAAAATGATCCTCTCTCTTTTTCGCTCCAGAGCCCGGTCGGGCAACGGAACAGCCGATAGCAGTGCCTTTGTGTATGGATGGAGCGGATTGTCATAAAGATCCGTGTAGTTCGAGATTTCGACCAATTTGCCGAGATACATCACCGCGATCCGGTCGCTGATATGGCGTACAACGGATAGATCGTGGGCAATCAAGAGATAGGTAAGATCAAACTCTTCCTGGAGATCCTGAAGGAGGTTTATCAGCTGGGCCTGGATTGATACATCCAGTGCAGAAACCGGCTCATCCAGGACCAAGAATTTCGGCTTACCCGCCAACGCGCGCGCCACTCCAATTCTCTGACGCTGTCCCCCACTGAACTCGTGCGGATATCGATCTGCCATGGTTCTGGACAGGCCAACGATCTCCAGAAGATCACCGATCCGTTTGCGATAATCTTCTTTGTCGCTGTGAAGTCTGTGGATCTTCAACGGTTCGCCGACGATGCCGCCAGCTGTCATCCGCGGGTTGAGTGATCCATACGGATCCTGGAAAACCATGCCCAGATGTCGCCGTCTCTGCCGCATCTCCCCGCCACTGAGGGTCGTCAGTTCCTCACCATCAAAAATAACCTCACCAGCCGTCGGCTCAAGTAGCCGCAGGGCCGCTCGACCAAACGTGGTTTTCCCAGATCCGCTTTCACCAACCAATCCCAGCGTTTCTCCCGGATTGATAAACAGGCTCACGTCATCCACTGCCTTAATGTGGCCCGTCGCACGGCCAAACAGGAAGCCGCTGGACACCGGAAAATGAACCTTCAGGTTGCGCACATCTATGAGGGGAGTGGTTCCCGCTCCGTCTGCCGTTACTTCCGGTTTGGATTCCTGAATTGTCATGATGCTACCGGCTGCCCGTCTCTTGTGACGTTTTCTGACTCCCAGCAAGCTGTCATGTGATCAGCACCCACGGAGATGAGCTGCGGCTCATCAGTAGTACATTTATCTTTGGCCCACGGGCATCGTGGATGGAAGCTGCAGCCGCTGGGCCGGCTTGCGGGATCTGGGATCTCTCCCTCAATCATCTGTAACCGAGCTTGGTCTCCTTGATCAAAACGGGGAATTGCGTTGAGAAGACCAACCGTGTATGGGTGGCGGGGCGAATCGAATATATCGTCCGCCAACCCCATCTCTCGGATCCCGCCGGAGTACATCACGTTCACCCGATCAGCGAAGCGGGCAACGACCCCCAGATTGTGGGTGATTATCATCAGCGCAGTCCCGAACTCCTCGGAGAGGCTCATCATGAGTTCCAGTATCTGCGCCTGAATCGTCACGTCCAATGCGGTTGTTGGCTCATCGGCAATCAACAGCTTTGGATTGCAACTAAGTGCCATGGCGATCATCACTCGCTGACGCTGGCCCCCACTCATGCGATGGGGATAGTCTTTCACTCGATCTCCCGGATCCGGTATCCCCACCAGTTCAAGTAGTTCTACGGCACGAGCCTCCGATTCCTGTTTTGTCATGCCCAGATGGAGGCGCATAGGCTCAGTAAGTTGCCGTTCGATAGTTAACACGGGATTCAGCGAAGTCATTGGCTCCTGGAAAATCATTGCGATCTCACGGCCCCTGATAGTCCGCATCTCCTCTCCAGAAAGCTTGAGCAGATCCCGGCCCTGAAAGAAAATTTCGCCGCTCACAATCTTACCCGGGGGGGTTTGAACCAGCTGCATTATTGAAAGAGCGGTCACGCTCTTTCCGCAGCCGCTCTCGCCAACCAGCCCCAGCGTCTCGCCCTCGCTGATCTGGAATGACACGTCGTTGACCACTCGCACCGCACCAGCTTCCGTCGTGAATTGGGTCACGAGATTCCGTACGTCCAGAAGTGGAACTGAATCGCTTCTCGGTGTGGTCATGTGGCTGACCCGGGTATTAGCATCTTCTCAGTACCGTGTCCTTTTCCAGGGTCGCGTAGTTCAGTAGCGAATCCGAAGATGAACAATTTTGGTGTCATCGGATCGCTGGGCTTTTCTGCAAACATTGCGATCTTCATTGATGCGCGCCCACTTGATGAATGGCTCATCCGAGGGTGCCCCGACTTTTTGGATCAAGAACGTCCTGGAGGCCATCACCGGACAAATTGAATGACAACACTGCGATAGTAATAAACATTCCGGGGAAAAAGACTAACCACCAGTAAGGCTCCAAGTTTGAGGCCGCTTCACCCAGCATGCTGCCCCAAGTCGGCGTTGGTGGAGCAATACCCAGACCTATGAATCCCAAAGCGGCTTCAATCAAAATCGCGATTCCAACGTTAGTTGTTACGAGGACGAGGAATGGAGCGAAGGTCTGCGGCGCTACGTGAAACGCCATCACCCGCCATGTTGGTGCTCCAATGCTGCGGGCAGCCTCCACATAGGCCGTCTCTCGAACGGATAGCGAGACAGCCCGAATAACACGAGCGCCGAAGGCAAGCCTTGTGAATGCGATGGCAATAATGAGCGTCCACACTGACGCGCCCAGGATGAACATCAATATCATCGCCAGAATTAACCCCGGTATCGCCATGAGGATTTCCAGGATGCGTTGGCTGACCATATCAAATTTTCCGCCCAGGTAGCCGCTAGCCAGCCCCCACACAGAACCTACGCCAACCCCGAGGACCACTGATACAACGCCGATGAACAGGGATGTTCGGCCTCCGTAAATGATTCTGCTCAGTTGATCCCTACCAAGGAAATCTGTGCCAAAGAAGTTCTCGAAATTAGGACCTAGTGTAACTTTTCCAAAGTCAGGTTTGTATGGATCACTTGGTGCTACCAGTGGCGCCGCTAGGGACATGACAACAAGGAACCCAATCACGACCAGCCAAGTTGCGGCTACCGGTCTCCTTTTTGCAAAGACACGGAATTTTTGTGCATTGGCCGTTGCCAGCGTCAGACCTTGCCCGAGCACATCAAATCTGTTTGTTTTTTTCGTTGATTGCATAAACTACACCCGACCCGACTAAGGGTGGCCTATCCCAAATACGTGTCTGATTTCATTACCCAAGTCGGACTCTCGGATCTATCCAACTGTAGCTGAGGTCCACGAGAAGATTCATCCCTATGAAGACCATCGAATATACAAGCACTATGCTCTGAACCATCGATGTGTCGCGGTCGATCGCTCCAGCGATCAGCGTGGTGCCAAGACCGGGGGTACCAAACGCTCTCTCGACAGTTACCGAGCCTCCAAGCGCGAAACCCAGAAGGACCCCGCTCAGAGTTATAACCGGCAGCAAGGCGTTGGGAAGCGCGTGTCTTAGCAGAACCACGCTTTCTCTCATCCCTTTCGCCCGAGCTGTGCGCACGTAATCCTCCCGAAAAACCTCGAAAAGTGATGAACGAGCCATCCGGGCAACTATTGCGGCCTGTCCCAATCCAAGCACTAGAGCTGGCCCAATTACTATCTGGAAATTTTTCCAGGGATCATCCCAAATCTGAGAACTTATGATCGGGGGATGCCAACTCCATCCATGAATGAGTCCGAGCACAATCAAAAGCCCCAACCAAAACCCTGGAATGGCCAGGAAGAGAACCGACATCAGGCTCGCGACTCCATCAGCAATTGAATTCGGGCGCATGGCGCTGAGAATACCCACAGGCAATCCCAATAACCACGCGATCAATATCGAAAGTATTCCGATCTCAGCGCTTATTGCGCCTCGTCTTATGATAGTTTCCGATATGGCATCGCCGCGCAAGAATGAGGTGCCGAGGTCCCCCTTTAAGGCGTTCCCAGCCCAGAGCGAATATTGGACCACAAGGGGTTTGTCGAGGCCAAGTTCCGCCATTATGGAAGCTCGCTCTGAATCACTCATGATAATGATCTGGGAAGGATCGTAGAACACTGAAAGGGGGTCGCCGGGCAGGGCCCGCATTATCAAGAAAATAATGACTGTGACACCGAATATTGTCGGAATCGCAATCAGTAGGCGTGTCGCAATGTACTTGAGCAAGTCAGCAAAGCCCTCGGTCAGATCCAACAACCCGCATCGACCACACGGATTGACGAACATCTTTTAACTCAAATCGTAATGTCAGCGGGACGGGTATCCGACGCCTCACACCACTAGCGCGCCGGCATGGGGCCGACTGCGCTAGTGGTGCGAGCAACGAACAGTCTGAGGCCTAAAAGGCGGATGTTGAAGGCATCGTCGCTAGAGGCCTCAGACCGTCGTTATTCAATTCGTCGTTACTACTTCTTCAACAGCCACACGTCGTCCCATGTGTGCAAGTCGTAGTGTCCTGAGAAGTCACCAGGCACCATGCCTGCCAGATTCTCAGTCCAGCCCCAGAACTGCGGTGCAGGTCCTAGCGGCATGATCGGCCATTCATCCAGCAGTATCGTCCGCATCTCATTCACGATGCCGATACGCGCTGTCTGGTCACCCTCATCGGTCAATTTCCCAATGAGGACGTCGAACGCCGCATTTTTCCACTGTCCAAAGTTCTGGTCACATGGCCTGTCGCCACATGTACCCAGCCCAGCGACGATGTAGGCCGCAGGGTCCGTAAGACCAACGGTGTACCCAGCATTGGTCGAGAAGTCAAACTCCTGAGACCTGAGCTTTTCGCCGTGCACTGAAACGTCAGTCAACTTGATGTCTGAATCGATGTTCAAGCCTTCCTTGATCATCGCCTGGATGGCGGCATTCGCGACCTTCTGGTCCGGTGTTTCACGAGTTACCAGCGTCACTTTCGGGAATCCGTCACCATTCGGGTATCCGGCCTCTGCGAGCAGACTACGCGCTAGCGCAAGGTCTTCGGCAGTTGGTGACCGCAAACCCGGTGTCTGCGCCATCTCAGCCTCGCTCATCGCAAACGGAGTACCAAAGAGGAACCAGTCACCCAGTTCAGACTCTCTCAGATCCTTCGTTGCTTCGATGAGGGCCTCTTGGTCAATCACGATTGAGAGCGCCTTACGGACTCTCTTATCGTCATACGGGGCGCGCGTGGTGTTGAAAACCATGCCACCAACATTAGGCAGCGTCCATCGCACGCCTTTAAGACCGGCTTTTTCTCCATCACGAATGGCGTTGCCGAGCTTAGGATCAAGCCACATGCCCCAGTCAACAACTCCACTTAGGAGCGCTGCTGACAGTTCAGGTGTCCAAGCGACGAGCCAGATGTGCTCAATCATGTCCACGTTTGGCTTACTTGGATCCCAGTAGTCGTCGAATCGTTCCTGAACCCAGTGTTCATCGTTACGACTCACGTACTTGAACGGTCCTGTTCCGGTGGCGTTATCCACTTTCCGCAGGTTGCCGCCGTTTTCTTCTAGGGTCTCTTTCTTCAAGATCACGTTCCAGCCATGCGCCATGGCGGTCAACATCCAGCCAGGGCCACGCGGGGCACTCAGCTTGAACTCAACCGTGAGTGGGTCCAAGACGTTGACGGCAGAAACGGCGCCAAAGTTAGTCTTCCTGCCGCTAACAAGATCACCCTGCGGGAAGATGATCCGGTCGTACGAGGCTTTTACATCCTCTGCACTAAATGCGGAGCCGTCGTGGAACTTCACCCCATCCCGAAGGAAGAAAGTGTAAGTCTTTGAATCCGACGAGATTTCCCAGCTGTGAGCCAGGTCACCGGTGATGGGCAGTTCAGTCGAAATACCAATCTTCCGTACCAGCTTGTTGAACATGGGAGCCTGAGATCCGATGTTCGCAATTGTATTCGACGCATAAAAGTCGAAATGAGCCGGTGGACCGTGGGCCGCTAGTCTCAGAACTCCACCCCAGGTGCTCGGCTTCGGTGCGCCCGGCGCTTCGACGGGGACATTCACAACTACAGTCTGAATGACCGTGTCACCGAGGACAGCAACTTCTTTTTCGACAATGACGGTTTGAACAACCTTCTGGCCGGCAACTTCTTTCTCCACGATCACGGTCTGAATGACCACTTCACCGGGGACCTCTTTTATAACTTCCACGGTCTCGATCTCGCCACCGCACGCAATGGCCAAGATGAGCGAGCCCCCAGCCGCTCCGAGCATCAAAGATCTCAATCTAAATTTACGACTCAAACTGTCGAACAATCGACGCATCATCACTACTTCCTCCTGCCTTATCCAGATGGGGATTCTTTTCATAATCCCAGTGAACTCGTGATTAGATGCCTGATGGCATCGCTCATGTTTCAGGCCCCGGATTTCAGTGTCTTTCCGAAATTGTCATCGCACCAGTATCGGCTGATCCCAGTCTTTCTACGGACGGCGATGACGAAACTGACTTCCGGGGCAGCCTAGCACAACTAGCGCTACGGATATATGGATGTCACGAAGTATTTCGGCAAGACGCATATTTTGGATGGGGGAAAACTGACTTCAATCGATCCATACATGACGGCAAGAGCGTTTACAGCGCTTTGAAGAAGAGCGCGCGTAATCGGCTTAGAAGCAAATCTACTTCCTCACCCAGGTCTCTCCGTCCGAGGTGAGAATATCGCCTACGACATGGTTAGTTATCCATAAACGGGTTGGCTAATTCAACCGCACGCACAGCATCAGGTGCGTATCCAGCTGCACCAATTCGCACAGCGAACGCCTCGCTTACCGGAGCGCTACCGACCAGTATCTAAACCTTATTGCGCAGTTCCGCTTCCTTTGCCGCATTGATCGTCAGTTCCAAGGATGGCATCGTAGTGATAAGAAGCGCTGACATACACAAATGCCCGGCCCCTGTCTCTTCCACACACTTGAGGAATGTTTCGGGGGATACGCCCACGCCAAGATCATGGACATCGTAACCCGCCCCTACAAGCATCACGCCAACCAGGTTCTTGCCAATGTCGTGAAGACCGTACCGAGCACAACTGCTCCCCTCCAGGCCTCTCCTGCCTCGGCCAACAGAGGGCCTGACCGGCGCCATCGCGACCTTCATCGCTCGGGCAGAGACGAACACGTCAGGAATGTAGTACACGTTCTCCCGGAAGCGTCGGCCCTCTTTATTCATGCCGGGGATAAGACCGTCGTCGATGATTGACATTACCGAAATACCAGAATCCAGCACCTCTTAAGTCCATTAGTCGGCGCCGATGTGGTCACCGGCGATTACCATGTCGCTTAGTTCTTGAAAGTTCAACGAGGTATTCACAAGAGCAGATCACTTTCGCTCTGTGGGAGGCAAAGTCCGGGGCATCAATCGGTGAAGTATGCCGCAAGATGCGAGTATCCGAGAACACCTTCTACCGGTGGAAGCTGCAATTCAACGGTATCGGCGTTGCCGAGCCACGACGTTTAAAAATCTCGAAGACGAGAACCGTCGGCTCGAGCAGTTGGTAGCCTACTTGGCCCTGGACAAGTAGATGCTCCAGGACGTGCTGCGAAAAAGCTTCTGAAGCCTGCTCAGAGACGTGAGGTAGCGGTGGGCCACCTATGTCGGAGCCATCGCGTCTCGGAGCACAGAGCTTGTTCTCTGATTCTCTTCTCCTGCACGAGCTGCCGGTACCGGAGTCGTGGTCCCGATCAGGCATTCTTGAGGAAACGTATCCGGGAATTAAATGAGGATGCAAGGGAAGGACTAAAGCTTGGCGTCAAGTGCGCAAGAATGAGCGGCCACGCAGCCCACACCCTCAAGTTAGCTTGCGGTCAGGGGTAGAACCAACTACTACGAGATCGTTTAGCGCGATATCCAAGCAAGAGAACGTCACATGATTACCGAAACCTCGCTCCCCAGGCACCGCGAGGGGAGGGGTTCTTTGTAACGAGTCCCTAAACCAGCGCAAGCTCCGGGACTCGTTCGTAGATCTGGATTCGGTGGCGGCAGGCGTCTGCGATTAGGACGAGGCCATCTTTGGTGGTTTCGATGGCTGATGGGCGCCAGAAGTGCTTCTCTTCCTCGAACAGGGCTGCG
>Ga0209501_10005582_pt1 | contig 11567 bp, 9 predicted proteins | sample ArcticOcean_MG_C_4_FD_187434 | JGI IMG/M metagenome (GOLD analysis project Ga0209501, IMG submission 187434) | Marine microbial communities from western Arctic Ocean - ArcticOcean_MG_CB4_134 (SPAdes) (version 2) | ecosystem: Environmental > Aquatic > Marine > Oceanic | place: Arctic Ocean...
TTTTTATCGGCGCGATGTTTATTGCATATTTACTTGTGAGTTCAATTGTACGGCCTTTAGCTTTATTGAAGTTGGAAATGTCAAAAGTTGATCCATTAAGTGACAGCTCCTCAGTTGAGCATAAGTGGAAAGATGAAATAGGCGCATTGGTTTCAGAATATAATTCACTATTAGAGAAGTTAAGAGAAAGCCTCATTAGAAGAGCTAAAGATGAAAGGGAGGGTGCGTGGAGAGAAATGGCTCAACAGGTAGCCCATGAGATAAAAAACCCACTAACGCCCCTTAGGCTTGGGATTCAACAACTCGAGAGAGCTTGGAATGATAAAGCCGAAGATTTCCCGCAAAGGATAAATAAATTCACGTCAACAGCAATTTCTCAAATCGATGTTTTAGCTTCTATCGCAGAAGATTTTGCCCTTCTAGCGGTAGTAAGAGATGCGGAAATAAACAAAGTTGACATAATCGAAGCAGTAAATAATGCCGCTGGACTGTATGGAGATTCAAGCGTTTTAGTTGAGGTAAAAACAAACAATCTATTCGTAGAAGGAGACTCAAGCCGTTTGATTAGAGTATTTAACAATCTTATTGCAAATGCGCTAGACTCGCTTTACGATGCAGGTTCTAAAAGTTTAGTTAAAATCGAAATCTTAGATGACAGTAAATACGCTATTGTAAAAGTAACAGACCATGGTCAAGGCATATCCAAAGAAAAACTAGAGAGAATATTTGAGCCAAGGTTTACAACTAAAACCCACGGCTTGGGATTAGGTTTAGCTATGGTTAAGAGCATTGTAGAGCAAACAAATGGCGAGGTGTCTGTTCAATCAGAAGAAGGCTCAGGAGCTGTCTTTACAGTTAAATTACCGAAAGCGGGTATATAACAGGCCTGCTAGGAGACGCGTCAAGATCAAAAGGAGCAAGTTGTAAATTCAGGGCATATAGACCATCCTGTACTTCATTGGGGATAAAAACAAACTCAGTTATTGTAGCCTCAGTTCGAGGAGCTTCAGGCACCCTAAAAAAGGCCCTGTGACTTAACAAAGTTCCCCCATCTATCTCTTTATCTACAGAAGGTAAGTCGACGAGCAGGTGTTCAACCCCTCTTTCAACGAGTTTGTTAGTAAAATCAGAATGAAGATATGTGGGATTAGTGTTAGCCCAATCTTTGCTTTTCTTACTTTCTCCATTGGGGAGTGTACGAATTATCAACGCTTTTGGCAATTTTTCGTCCGTAAAGCCACCACCAGGTAAATGTTCAATTGTGATTACGGAGTCACCCTGAATATTAGTGGGAGAGATTGTATGTAATAAACAAGGAATAAGGAGTGGCAATTGGATACAATTAATAGATTCAGCTTCCTTAGTAATATGTCCTAAACATTCTGTATGGGTACCGTGACCATGTGGGTTGAAATAAACATTCGTAAAGTTTACAGCTCCACCTCTAGCAACGCTCCCAATAAAGCCTTCACCCTCTACAACATCAAACCGAGGTCTTCCCACATACCAGGCGGCAGGTCCTTCGCCTAATCTTGGATCTCGAATAGGAATACTAATATCTATAGGTTGAGTTTGCTCAACTTTATAGCTAACATTAGACCAACAAAAACTCACTTTCATAGATGAATCCATAATGACAAGATAATAAAAAAAGGCACCCCTAATGAGATGCCTTTCAATAATTAAAAATAATTATAAAATTAGTCGAATAGGAAGCCTACTCTAAGTGCGCCATTGAAGACATTTCCAATTGTTGTATTAGAAACATGGTTAGGCCAATCATATAATTGATCGTAGTAATCATAGAAAATTTCTCCCTCAACAACGTTAAAAGGAAGCTCACCTACAAAACTATCAGCAATATCAGCACCAGCTGTAGTTGGGTCAAAAGCACCGTTAAATTGAATGTTAAACGCAGTTAAGTCACTTGTTCCAATTTCGTGATTGCCGAAAGATGACATTCCGAAGCCAAATCCAGCTTCAAACCCAACATAAATAGCGTCAGAGAAGTAGTAGTCAGCACCGAAAAGAAGGTTTAAACCCATAGAACTGTACGACTGCTTATTTGTAAGATCCCAAACGATGTAAACATCAGGTTGACCTACGTTATCAAGATCGTTTGGCCCCCAAAACTCCATTTTATCAGAACGGCTACCCATCATGTAGTAAGCCTCAACACCGAAGTATGGGCTAAGATTATCTGTACCGTCAAAATGCATTTCGTAACCAGGAGCGATTCCGAGAACAGTTGTAGCTGATTCTAAGTTAAGCTGTGGACTAACGGGGTCACCTAGCATCTCACCTTCTTGGTAGAAAGCGTATGTATCAGAAGATGATCCTACGGTTAGTGATACTCGGAAAGCCGCATCATCATCTAAGAAATTACGGTACTTAATTGTAGTTCCGTCAATAGGGCTATTGCCAAATGGCGAGAGGTTTACCTCTACGTTGTGCTCCCCACCCAACTGTTTTTGGGCTTGAGCACTTGTGAAAACTAGCGAACAAATCGCCAGCGTGAACATTAGTCTTTTCATATCCTAAATATTAAGGTTTCAGATTTCAAAGTGCAAGTACGTGAATACTTTTTAATATCAGCCATTTAAACGTTCTGAACATTAACTTTTATATTGTTAATAACGTATCGATAATAGACTAACACCTGATATTCAGTAAATTAACCATCATTATATTGTAGCAGACAACAATTTAAAAAACATCTAAAAAAAGGTTTACCTACTCTACAGTTACGCTTTTTGCAAGATTTCTAGGTTGGTCAACATTACAACCACGTAAAACAGCTATTTTATAACTCAATAGCTGAAGAGGAATAGAGGTTAACAATGGAGAAAGAGATGGATCACATTTAGGAACTTTTATCACATAATCAGCAAGGGCGGAAGCCTCTTTATCACCTTCAGTAACAATTACAACTAAGCGACCACCTCTTGCTTTTACTTCTTGGATATTACTAACAACCTTTTCGTAAACATCATCCTTTGGAGCGATAAAAATAACTGGAAGGCTTTCATCAATTAATGCTATTGGGCCGTGCTTCATTTCTGCCGCAGGATAGCCTTCAGCATGTATGTAGCTAATTTCTTTTAGTTTAAGAGCTCCTTCAAGAGCGACGGGGAATTGATATCCCCTACCTAAGTAAAGAGCGTTGGTAGATTCTGCAAATTCATTAGCGACTGCATAAATAAGATCAACTTGTTTAAGGACAGAGTCTACCAACTCTGGAATTGCATTTAATTCTGTGATTAACCTTAAGAATCGTGCTCTAGTCAACCTACCTTTTTTAACTCCAACATGAAGAGCTATCAACGTTAGAACAGCAATCTGAGAGGTAAAAGCTTTCGTGGATGCAACACCAATTTCTGGACCAGCGTGTGTGTATGCGCCACTGTGAGATTCTCGCGGAATACTTGAACCCACGACATTACACAAACTGAAAACATGAGCGCCTGCGTCCTTAGCTGTTTTAATGGCGGCTAAGGTGTCCGCTGTTTCACCACTTTGTGAAATTGCGATCACAATGTCATCTTCTCTAATTATAGGGTTTCTATATCTAAATTCGGAAGCATATTCAACCTCTACGGGTATGCGAGTGTAGTCCTCAAATAAATATTCCGCAACAAGTCCAGCATGCCAACTTGTACCACAAGCCAGTATAATAATACGAGATGCGTTGTCCCATTTCTCCCAATTATCATCAACCCCTGATATTCTAACTTCCCCTTTCTTCAAATCAATCCTACCCCTTAATGAATCACGAATAGACTTCGGCTGCTCAAAGATTTCCTTGAGCATAAAATGTTCATAACCACCTTTTTCGAGCGATTCAATCTCTAATTCTAAAGCTTGAACTTGAGGAGTAATCTTTAAGTTTGAGATTGTTCTAATTCGAATACCGTTATCTAATTCTAAAGATGCAATTTCATCATCTTTTAAGTAAACTACATTTTTTGTGTAAGGTATTATCGGTGTAGCGTCAGAGGCGGCATAATAAGAACCATCTTCACCCAATCCTATTACAAGAGGACTTGACCTTCGAGCCGCAATTAATTTTGTTGGAGTATCCTTATCGATTACAACAATGGCATAGGCACCCACAACTTGATTTAAAGCCGTTCTTACAGCATCAAATAAACTCAGACCTCCATTCGTCATAACCTCTTCGATAAGGTGAGCTAAAACTTCAGAGTCAGTATCACTTAGCAAGGCATGGCCTCTGTTGTGTAATGTTTCTTTTATTGAGTTATAATTCTCAATAATACCATTGTGAACTAACGCAATACGGTCCGATTCACCCCTGTGTGGATGGGCATTTATATCATTCGGTGGGCCGTGTGTTGCCCAACGTGTGTGACCAATAGCAACGCTGCTTTTAAACACTTCTTCACCAATATGATCAAGTAGATCACTTACTTTACCTTTCTTTTTTCTTATTACGAGTTTATTGGCACGATTTCCATCAGACTCAATAAGAGCTATACCGGAGCTGTCATACCCCCGGTACTCAAGGCGCTTAAGGCCATTAATTACAATAGGAAAGGCGGGTTCAGGCCCTATATAGGCTACAATTCCACACATGTTTTTCAGCTAAATTTAATACGAAACTAACCTAATGACTGTAAGTAATTACAAGACGTGGACGATTTTCTCCTGCACCTGTTCCATTTAACACGACTCCTTGAATAGAAATTCCCGCTCTACTGGATACTATATAAAATGGAGGGATGGGATTTTCTGGAGAAAAGTTTCCGTAATAAGCTCCCGAACTTCTATTTAGGAGATGTTGTATGCTTCTAGAGATGTTAAAGCGATAACTTTTGTTTTGAGAATCGTAATACCCATCAATGTTTACCCCCAGGCTCATTTGATCCGGTGTTGATATCGGACTTCCTTCTGAATTTTCAGTTAAAATATAAAGCTGTTCTTGAGGAGGATATCTTGAGTCAAAATAAGAATCATCTAGCGTAAAAATTAACTCAGCTTTCTGAATTGCACATCCAAGTGATATAGTATCACTAGATACCGTATCTCCCGATTCTGTGATATTATAGTTTATAAACTCGTTTATATCCTCTAAGAAGGGTATTTTTATATGTGTCTTTAACCCCGCGCCGGACATAATATAAAGAGACCTGCTTCCATCTACAAAAACAGAGTCATTAACGGGTGAGTTTAAACTAGATAGTGCAGCGACATAATCCGGATAAAACATATTTACCCTTGCGCTAAGCGGCGAGATAAGAAAATCGTAGAAGGACGTGTCGGTATCATTGTGATAGTGTAGCCTCATCAAGCTAAGCCCAGATGAGATATCTATGCCAGCGGCACCTACCCCATTTCCTTGTGTAGACACTACTATTCCAGGGAAGAAGTCTAACCAAGACTCATTGTTGTTAAAAACGGAGGTGTCTTGATTTAAAATTGTTTGGCCTAAAGAGGGTTTAAGATTCAACCTAATTTGCGACACGATTGTATCCTCACCTATAATGAGATCATCTGATGGGTTTAGAGAAATTTGACCTTGAAACTCATCATTCAGAATTTCGTGAGTTACCTCCGGGTTAAAATTAGAGTAATAAGTTGAATCGAGAGAAATAGAATCAGCCAATTGATGAACTAGAAGACTTTGTGGGCTGAGTTGGCCATAGGTATCGCCTGTGAAGCGCAAACTGAGAAAAAGACTATCAACTTGGGGATTTATTCCGAAGTTTACACCTGGAGCGCTCAATCGTAATTGAGTTGCAAAACCTGCAGTAGTCCAACCAATTCTTGGTTGGAAAACACGTCCCACGACAGCGGTACTCAACTCGTCTGTTTCAAGGGAGTCCTCTCTAACAGTGAATATTTCAAGAGTGAGAGTGTCTGTAGTGACTAAGTCTAGAAGATCTGTTTCAGGCTGTAACCCTAACCCTATAGATGATTCCGGCTTTATACACCCTGTAAAAAGAATAACGCACCATAAAAATAATAAAAACGCAATTTTGACACTAAAAATATGCTTCATTTATTGTCGTGAATGTTTTTATTAATCCTATATAACCTCAGCTTCAACACCGATAACCTCGTCGTAGAATGAGTTTATATCAGCGAGATAACCCTCGTTTCCAGGAAATTTTAAAACCGGAATGTCAGAAGCGTTAATTTGATCGAGGGTCTCTTCATCTAAATCTTCAGAAGCAGCTATAATTGCGTCTGCATTTTCAATAGCGATAGCATTCATGTTATTGAAAGTAGGATTATTAATTGTTTCTGCTTGATCAGATGGGATCCCATCAAGAACAATTTTTTCCGCCATTCGACTATCTAATTCACCATCGAACCCCTCATCATAGATGCTGCAAACAATCTTGCTATTCGCGAAGTAAGGATCGTCTTTGTAGTTGTTTTTAAGATAAAGAGGCAGAAGGTTAGCCATCCATCCATGACAATGGATGATATCGGGAGCCCAACCAAGCTTTCTGACAGTTTCTAAAACACCACGAACAAAGAAAATAGCTCTAACATCAGAGTCGCTAAACAGCTCATCATTAGAATCATAAAGAACAGCCTTGCGCTTAAATAAATCATCGTTATCGATGAAGTATACTTGCATTCTTGCAGTGGGGATTGAGGCAACCTTGATAATTAAAGGATGATCAACGTCGTCAATATTTAAATTCATCCCCGAAAGCCTAATTACCTCATGAAGCTGATGTCGTCTCTCATTAATTTTCCCAAACCGTGGCATAAACACTCGTATTTCCCTATCCTTGTCACTAGCTCCCTGAGGAAGATGTCTAGATATTGAACTCATCGGAGTTTCTGGTAGGAAAGGAACTAAGTGCTGGGATACGTATAAAATTCGTTTTTTGCTCATAGTTATTGCTCTCTTCAGATTGGACGAACAACAAATATAGCTATTTTTACGGTAAATTCCAAGTAAACCCGAAGGTTTCAGGGCTGGAGATTTGATAAAAAATGATAATACTAAGGTCTACAATAGAATTAAATAACTGGTTTATAGAAAATTTAAACGGGTTGGTGGAGAACGTGGGGTTTGTTCCTACAATGGGCGCGCTGCATATGGGCCATGCATCATTAATTAAGAAAGCATCAAGGGAGTGTCAAATTGTTGTTGTTAGCATTCTTGTAAACCCCACTCAATTCAATGAAAAAGCAGACTTGCAATCCTACCCAAGGAATTTAGATAATGATGTAATTGTTGCTGAAAAAGCGGGTGGCACTATTTTATTTACCCCCACACCTAAAGATATTTATGGAGGAACACCTTATGCCGAGCCAGTTGATTACGGACCGATAACTTCAACCTTTGAAGGCCTAAGTAGGCAAGGCCATTTTGATGGAGTTGTGTCCGTAGTAGATAAATTATTTTTAGCGGTAAAACCAAACAGAGCTTATTTTGGCTCCAAAGATTTACAACAAGTAGCTGTAGTGGAAAGGATGTCAAACGAAAGACATCCGAAGATTAAGATTGTTAGCTGTGATCTTATAAGAGATGAAAACGGCCTTGCACTAAGCTCTAGAAACATCAAATTATCATATGCAGGTATTATTTTAGCCCAAAACATCTCAAAAGAGCTTCAAACTGTGGCGGAAAGAGTTAAGGATGGGAGGGATATGATTGAATCGGTTGAGATTGCTAAGAAAAAATTGAGAAACTTAGAAGGTTTAGAACTTGAATATATTAGCGGTGTTAATTATAAAACATTCTCAATAAGCACAGAAAATAGAGGCTGGTCTCATATTATTGTTGCCGCAAGGGTCGAAGGTGTAAGACTGATAGACAATATTGAATTGTAAGTTGTAACTTTGTAGTAAATTTAAAAGTCATGGGTATAGGTGCTCCTCAATTAATTCTCATTGCCCTTGTGGTGTTGTTGCTTTTCGGTGGTCGTAAAATACCTGAGCTTATGAGAGGCTTAGGTCAAGGCGTTAAAGAATTTAAAAACGCAACAAACGACAAGAAGAAAGACGACGAAAAAAAGGATAAGTGAATCGAGAGATTTATTTGGTTCTGATTGCGATTGCAGCATCGCTACAAGTTTCCCTTGCCCAAACTCAAGCAGATTCATTAGAAACGCCTCTACTTATTGAAATAAATGCAGAGCCTTTTTCTTGGGAAACACAATGGCAAATTTGGTGTGATTCACAGGATTGCGTGAGCTCAGACACTTCACTTTGGAATATTATTGGAGAGCCACATCTCGAGCTTGACACAGCTGTTATGAAGTCTCGGATGGCAATTTTAGATATGTCTTCAGAGCTTGATTTATTGTGGAATCCAATATCTCATACAAGAGTAGCTCTTTATGTTGATAGACGTAAAAGAGGACTTGGAACGATGCTTGGCAGAGCGCCAGCATTTTTTCCTCTTTTCGAAGAAGCACTTGACAAGAATGGTTTACCTCTGGAGTTAAAATACCTTCCAATTGTTGAAAGCGCATTAAATCCCGAAGCCCGGTCTCAAGCGGGAGCAAGAGGTTTGTGGCAATTCATGTACTACACAGCTAAGGCAGAAGGGTTGAGGATAGACAGCTATATAGATGAGAGAAAGGACCCAAGAAAAAGCACAGAAGCTGCTTGCAACCACCTCAATAGGCTCTACCGTATGTATGATGATTGGTTTTTAGCACTTGCAGCTTATAACGCAGGTTCTGGAAACGTAAATAAGGCGATTAGGAGAAGTGGAGGCAAAACAAATTATTGGGAGGTCCGCTCCTTTCTTCCTAAAGAAACTAGGAACTATGTACCAAATTTTCTAGCGGTCGTTTACTTGATGGAGTACCACGCAGAGTATGGGATTGTTCCTAGAAATGTAATCCCGGGATTTCTGACAGCAGACACTATAAATATTCAGGGGCCTTTAAGGTTAGACCAAATTGCTCAATTTATCAATGCTTCAGAGGAGGAGTTAAAAATACTTAATCCCATTTACAGTCGCAGTATTATCCCTGGGCCAGGTGAGAATTGGACGGTTAGAATCCCATTAGAGATGACGGCTGAATTTATAGCTCATGAATCGGAAATGAGGGGCTATAAACCAGAACTAACACCGGAAATTAAGTATGAGCCAGACCCGATTTTTTACAGGGTGAAATCTGGCGACGTTCTTGGCACTATTGCTGAAAAATATGGTGTTTCAGTTCGTAAATTAAAAGACTGGAACGGTTTGAAGAATTCTAATATTAAGATTGGACAAAGATTGGTAATTCACGGAGATCCATCAAAAATATGAGAATTATAAGCTGGAAGATATTGCTGCTTATATCGATAATTCTTTTAGGGTGTTTTAGTCAGGAAGGGGCACGATCACCACTACCTGGCAGAGTCGGTCCTCAGGGTGAAGTTTTGGTTGTTTGCTCTGACGGGGTTTGGTCTAGAGCAGTAGGAGATAGCTTATTAAACATCTTAAATAAGCCCTATGCGGTGCTGCCCCAAATGCATACCGAGACTTATGAACCCATGTTCGATGTGGTGCATAAGAACAGACAAGATTTCAATAAATTTTGGAAACCTCACAGAAATATAATTGACGTAGAAATTGCAGATAGAGTTGATACTCAAGAGGCCTCGGTAGTTTTTTACAAAGAAAAATATTCTAAAGGTCAGGTTTACATTGTTGCAAAAGGCAGGACAGAATTAGAAGTGGCGGAAGCTATTGCACAAAGGTCATCAGAAATGCTGAGCTTATTCCACGATGTTGAAGTTAAGAGAACAACATATGTGACTCGAGCTTCTGTAGATGAGGTGATAAAAAGGGAAATAGGTGAGGCTTGGGGTTTAGACATCCTTGTGCCTAAAGGCTCGTATGCTGTGAGAGTAGATACTGCGTTTACTTGGATTGACAGACAACTTACAAGGTTTAGAGGAAATGACAATCACGATGTGCAGGAAGCCTTCTTCATTCATTGTGAACCATACTTGGGGGAATGGCAATTTTCGCTTGATCACCTTCTTAACAGAAGAGACGAGCTACAAAAGAATTTTGTGAATGGACCAACAAAAGGGAGCTATATGCAGGTAGAAAGGCGCATGATACCTTCGTATGAAGAGATATTATTTAAAGGAGAATTTGCTTCTGAAATTCGGGGACTTTGGAGAATGGAAAACGATTTTATGGGTGGCCCATTTTACAGCCTTACTTTCTATGACAAGCCTCACAAAAGATTAGTCACAGTTGAAGGGTACGCCTACGCTCCCTATTTTGACAAACGACAATACATGAGAGAAGTCGAAGGAATCGTAAAATCAGTGAGTCCGTTTACCAGCTTACTTATCGACGACAAAGCGAGTGCTGTTGACGAACCCGTCACGATCGAATAAAACCGCAACATACACTCCTTCAGACCAACCCTCAAGGCTTAGATTAAAGGGCATGAAGTCATTAATGGTCTTTATGTAAACGAATCGGCCAGTTACGTCCCAAATTTTGACAACTTGATTTTTAGAACTGTTTTGAGTGGTGGTATTTCTGAAATCAAGGGTTATGCTAGTTCGAGCGGGAGAGGGGTAGGCAAGGGCTGGAGTGTTTTCAAAAGCCAAGTACTCTTCAGAGAGTGATATATCGCCGTTCGCGAATGCGTACTGACCCTTTCTTAGTGTTGAGACTTTAAAAACACCGCTTCCGTTAATTAAAGAACCAGACTGCCATGTGTAATCGGGGTACTGAATCCAAGCGGAGGATGAGTTGGGCCTCCAGGCAAGAAAAGCATCTTCCTCATCTCCGTTATACAAATCAAAATCTAAACCTTCTTCATTGTTGCCGACATATGAAAATCGAGCATCAAGAACAAGGGCGTTGGTTCCTTCAATTTCATCTTCCCATGTGCCATCAACGGTCCAAAAATGAGTCTCGCTAATTTCATCGATATAAAATGCTGTAGGTTCGTTATCAGGAGCCGCCCAATGATGTTCGAGGCGCACAATAACACTGTCGCTGATTTCGTCACATCCCATCCTCAGTTCGACCCATGGGATACTTGAGAGCCCAGTAGGTTCGTTTATCGATATTGTGTTGTCAAGTCGCCCTTGATTAAGTTTTCCGTCAGTGTTTAAGGCGACAAGAATAAATGGATCTGTGTGAGAAATTGTGGCAACATCGTATTCCCCACCTACACGAATGTTAACGACAGTTGTATCCCATGATGCATCCCAAAGAGTGACATCTAAGGGTTCATTTTCGTGGAACGAAGAACAGGCGCGTAGTTTTTGGTTTAAATAAAGAGTTGTTTCATATTCTCCATCTGAGAATGTTGTGAAAGTTGAGTCTATAAGCCAAGTTGAGAATCCAGGCTGGAAGATTTGGGCATCAAAGAAAGGTTGAAGGTCTAGCTCGGTAAAACCCTCGAGTGTTTCCATGAAAACTTCAGCATCCATGTGACTATCGAAATGAGTAGCTATCACGTTTTGGCATGCATTTCTATAAGTATCATCTCCTAGGTAAGCCCTCAAATTGTGGTGTATAGAGGCCCCTTTGTAGTAAGTGTGCCTGCCGTAAATATGCTCGTCAGGCATAGGAGATAAAGGGTGAAAGCCATCATCTTGAATATGAC
>Ga0209501_10005592_pt1 | contig 11555 bp, 9 predicted proteins | sample ArcticOcean_MG_C_4_FD_187434 | JGI IMG/M metagenome (GOLD analysis project Ga0209501, IMG submission 187434) | Marine microbial communities from western Arctic Ocean - ArcticOcean_MG_CB4_134 (SPAdes) (version 2) | ecosystem: Environmental > Aquatic > Marine > Oceanic | place: Arctic Ocean...
AGTTCGAATCAGAAGTCGTTATGACTCTTCATCGTCGACGAGCATGATTCGCGTCATGGAGTGGGGCCGATCAAATTTTGGTAATCGCTCAATATCGTTAATACCGGTCGGATCTGGAGATTTGTTTCAGGAGGAAAACTATAAATGAGAGCGTTACATTTGATAATAGTAATTTTACCCAAATACAGGTACGTGGCAAACCCAGATTCTCAGTTCCGCACAATGACCGAGCCCTTACGGACTCGGTCATTCCAGCGCGGAAACCCGGAACGGGTCTGCTAAATAGACCTAGACATTGACTGCGATAGCAGTTGTGTCAGTTTGCCCAGTGATACCGCTCCCTCTTTGGCTCTGAGAAAGCGCGTGGCTTACTCGGAGTTCGAACTCCCCCTCAGACCACGGCTTTGTGATGTAGTCGACGGCGCCCATAAACAGCGCGTCCTCACGGTCTCGTGGTCGTGATCTGGCCGAGATCATCATGAATGGAATGTCCGCAGTGTCTCGATAGGCCTTCAACTGCTCCAGAACCTGGAATCCATCCATCTCCGGCATGTTGATGTCCAGCAAGATCAGATCAGGATTTATTGATCGAACGTTTGCAAGCGCTTCGCTGCCGTCCACTGCCTGTCCAACATCGTAGCCGGAGTCTTCCAGGGTCATAGTGAGAACGAGGCGGATATCAAACTCATCATCAACAATCATGATCTTGCTCATCTGCGCATCCTCACCCATTCGGGACCAATTCTGTCTTCGAAGGAGTTGATCTCCTCGCCGCGGTCAACTAACTATGGGTGATTTGAACCCCCGGAAGAAGGCTCGTTGGTATCAGCGCTTAGTCCAACTGGATCATGGTCGTGAGCCAATCGGTTCGCGGGTATGCCCAAATTTCAAACTACGGGGTGATGACAACCTTTATCGCGCCGGATGCTCGTTTGTCGTCTGCAACTACGAACGCCTCATTTATGTCATCAATTCCGTAGTGGTGCGTAACCATGTCACTTACGTCCAGCAGGCCACGCCCCATCAGATCCAGCGCCGTTTGCGCTTCCCCGATGCCGTTGAAGCTTGAGTAGCTGTTCGACCATCTGAGCGATAGCTCCCGCTGCATTCCCAGTTCCGTCGGGATCTGCTGAGGCTGGGTGAACGAGCCGATGATGCAAACGTCGCCGCCTCGCCGTGCCATGGACATGCACTGAGACAAGAGCTGGTCGTTGCCACCAACGGTCTCGTAGACAACTCCGCCGCCGTCTCCGACAGTGAGGTCCATCACGGCTTGCACCGGGTCAACTTCTGACGTGACAACTATCTCGTCCGTAGCGTTCATATGAAGTGCTACTTCAAGTGGGGCGCGGCGGGTCGAAACCATGATTACGCGTCCTGCGCCAAATGCCTTAGCAATCTGCCCCATCGTGATGCCAATGGTTCCAGCGCCCAGCACAACTACGGTGTCGTCTGGGCCGGCGGGTGAAATGTGGGCCGCGTGAACGCTGACGGCGTAGCAGTCGAGCAGGGCAGCGCCGTCATAGCTGACGTGATCCGGTATCGGCCTAGCATTCTCCTGCACAACTACGTCTAGCTCTGAGAATCCGTAGCTGGCCTCGCGCACCCCGTTTCGAATACCGCGTGTCTCGCAGAGGTGATAGCTGCCGGTTTTGCAGTCACGGCAGTGGCCGCAATTCAGAAGATGCTTCGCCTCGATGGCGACACGCTGACCAACTGCCAGAGTATCGACATCGACGCCGTCACCGAGTCCCACAACCTCTCCCGCCAGTTCATGGCCCTGCCGCCACGGAACATCGCCGGAGCGCGGACGGTTGCCACGATAGTTGTGGAGATCGCTACCGCAGATTCCTGCCGATTTGATTGCGACCAGCACTTCGCCCTGCGCCGGGGTCGGGTCGGGCATCTCTTCAACACGAATATCTTTTTCGCCATAAAACATTGCGGTCTTCATGTTGGTCAGCCTTTTGTTCTCTTTTTGGGCATTAGCCCGTTGCGCCGCGCAACACGCTGGTTGCTTCGATGTCGATTGCGAGCGGGCTACCTGATATCTCGACGCCGTATAAATCACGAGCGGATTCGATCGACACCTTATCGTCCAACACATCTTCAAGAACGTCAGTCGGTTCGCGCTCCAGCGGGTTGCCCCATCCTGCGCCCGATGCCATCTCATGTCGGATGACACCGCCAGCAGCGATTTCAACCTCGGTCATGGTCGGCAGTACCGTGTCGGAGCCATCGATTTGCAGGATGTTCATGGACGGCCTGCCGGTTGCGCCGCCGAATAACCCGAATGGTGGATGGGCTCGCTTGTCAGACCGGAGTTGTAGCCTGGCCGCGCCCGAGAGGTTCTTGATCTGACGAATGTGAGCCAGAGAGCCGCGGTACTTTCCTGCACCGCCGGTATCGTCGAGCAGACCGTAACGCTCAATGCGCACTGGATGCTCTGCCTCAGCAATCTCAACGGGCGTGCAGGCGATGTTTGAAGCCGGATGTGGCACGCCGTCCGGCCCATCGCCGTGCGGGCGGCCACCTCGCGCACCGGCGAAAAGATCGACGAATGCGAACGGTGTGTGGTCTTCAAGATAGCCGCCGATGCTGATGATCGTATTCCCGCCTTCACCATCGGCAGGCACGCGGTCCGGTACGGCCTGAGACAGAGCGCCCAGTACCGTGTCCATCGTGCGGAATCCGGTGATACCTCGGGCGGCGCATGGTGCGGGGTGCACGGGGTTCACCACGGTGGCTTCTGGCGCGATAATTTTGATCGGACGCTGGTAACCGGTGGCGTTGGGTATGCCGGGATCCATGATCAGTCTGATCGCACCCCAGACGGCGGCTGATGAGAACGGCAGAGGGGAGTTGATGCCTGCGGGTACCTGCTCAGAGCTGCCAGTCAGATCGACCGTGATCTCATCACCCTCAATAATCACCGCCGCACAAATTCGCACGGGCCCACCCTCAATGTTGTCCGCATCTATGTACGACTCATACTCGAATCGCCCATTCGGGAGCTTTTCGATTTCGACCCGTGCTAGTCGCTCTGAGTAATCGAGTAGCTCGTTGGAGTAGCGACGTAGCGTTTCTGGACCGTATCGGTCCGCCAGATCAAGATACGCGGTCTCTCCAGTGACATTTGCTGCTATCTGAGCGCGCATGTCGCCCATGACCTTCTCCGGCAGCCGGACGTTGGTCTGGATGAAGTCGTACACCGCCTCCACCGGCTCGCCACGATCGTGCATCTTGAGCGTGGGTATGCGGAGGCCTTCCTGGTAGATCTCGGTGGACTCAGTGGAGTTGCTGCCAGGCACCAGGCCACCGATGTCCGTTTGGTGCGCAACAACCCCGGCGAATGCTTCGAGGTTCCCGGAGTGGAAGATTGGCTTGATGATGTAGACATCAGGGAGGTGAATTCCGCCTGAGGTGTACGGGTCGTTGAGAACGAATAGGTCTTCTGGATATATGCGGCCTTCAAACTTGCGCAGGATTGAGGCGACTGCCGACGGGAACGAACCCAGGTGCATCACGATTGTCAGCCCCTGCGCAATCACCCGGCCTTCCCGGTCGCAGAGCGCCGTTGAGTAATCCAGCGCGTCCTTCACGATGCCGGAGTAGGCGGTTCGCATCACCGTGAGGGCCATCTCGTCCACCAGTGCGTCGAGTCCGTTCTGAATCACTTCGAACGTAACCGGATCAATGTCAGATCGTTGCGTCACGATGCTTTCCTCAGGACTTGTCCGTTGCGATTATCGGTGAACTCTCCATCAGCAAACGAGGGGATGCCATTTACCAGGACATGCCGCATTCCGATGGCGTAGCTGTTCGGGTTTTCAAGCGTTGCCGTTGGTGAGAACTCATCTGGTGAAAACACGGCGATGTCCGCACGCTTTCCAACTTTGAGTTCGCCACGATCGTTGAGGCCGAGCCGCTGGGCAGGCATCGACGTCATGCGCATGATCGCCTTCGTTAGCCCGAGCGTGCGGTGATCAAATACAGATTTGCGGATGAACCATGAAGCCCAACTGTAGGCGCCCAGGAAGCTCGATTCGCCGATTGGCCCATCGGTCGCCAGCGCCGTGGCGTCGGAACCCACCATGCAGAGCGGGTGGGACGCCGCTGAAACGATCTCTTCCTCCCGGTAGGAGTGACATAGAACCATCACGTTGTTGATGTCGTCCGCATTGGCGGTCAGAACATCGCAAATCGCGCTGAAGGGGTCGTCTTCCGAGAGTTGGGCCAGTGTGACGCCCTCAAGCTCTGGAGTGGCCGGTGCGGTGAATATGGAGACGTTATCCCACCCTCCAATGCCGAAGCTGGAGATGATGCTCTCGTGTTTCCGGACATCAGCGCGATAACTGGCGTTGCAAAGGCTGGCTCGACGTTCGTCGGCAGGCATCGCATATTCGTAGTCGGGCAGGGCGCAGCTGAGATTGGTGATGCCGTGCTCGCGAGTGTGGATATCGAACGTCACATCAAGTCCGCGAGTATTCGCATCGTCCACCAGTTCGAGCGCACGCTCAGTGCTGTCTGCCGGTCCACCCTTGCGAGGCAGAATGTGCGAGATGTGCAGGGGGATTTCCGCAGCAGTAGCCGTATCGATGGCCTCCCGAATCGCCTCGACTGCATAGAGTTCGCGGTTTCGAGTGTGCGGTACGTACATGCCCCCGTAGGCGGATGCCGTCCGGCTCAACGATTCAAGTTCGTCGCTGGATGCGTATCGCTCAGCCGGATATTCAAGGCCGGTCGAGAAGCCGAATGCGCCAGCTTCCATTCCCTCGCTCAAGTCGGCGTCCATTGCCGCCAGTTCATCGGGAGAAGACGGCCGGGTGTGATCCGCACCGTGCGCGAGCCGCAGGTTTCCGTTCGGGACCATCGTCGCGACGTTCACCGCTGGATTGCGTTTTTCCATCAGGGCCAGGAATTCCGTGGTGGTGTTCCAGTCGATATCGAGATGATCAGAATGGCCGTAGATGTTGGATTTGAAGCGATCTGGTGTTGTGATCGGCGCGCAGCCGTGCCCACAGTTGCCGATCACCTCTGTGGTGAAACCCTGCGCAACCTGACTCCTCGCACGTGGATCGACGAGCAACGTGAAGTCACTGTGGGAGTGGATGTCGAGGAAGCCGTGTGTTGCCACACTGCCAGTGCAATCCAGCGCCGGGTCATTTGGGTCCGAAAGAACTCCGATGGCGCTGATCTTGCCAGCACTAATGCCGATATCTGCGTCGAATGGGGCTGACCCGCTGCCGTCGATGGCCTGTCCGCCGCGCTGAATGAGATCGGACAAGCTACGCCTCCTCAAACGTGAGGATCAGGTTGTTCAACTCATCGCGGTGAATCTGAGCATCCGGCGGAACAACAGTAGTCGCATCGTACTCATCCACAATGATTGGCCCCGGTGTTGGCTGCGCGCCGATGTCTGCCCGCCCGACCACTGGCGTTGACAGCGTCCCGTGATCCGGACCGAAGTACGCCTCTCGATGGCCCCGTGTCTCGACCTGGACTACATCGGAAACGCTATTGGGCTGCTCATCTGACGGGAACACGACGAGATACCTGATGTTCACAATCTCGACCGGCTCGTCATCCGAGCGGTGGCCGTATGTCCGATCGTGCTCCTCGTGGAACGCCTCGACGGTCTGTTTTAGTCCTTCAGCCGTAATCCGGCCCTCACCGCTGAAGTTGCCAAAATTGACAGATAACTCGTAACCCTGCCCGCTATAGCGCAGGTCAGCGAGCGCCGTCCACGTGCCCAGTTCGGGGTCCTGATCATCTTCCCGCAGTGATTCCGTTGCCGTTTTGCGTAGTCGAGATAAAGCGCTATCGAGTTCCTCGATAGCCAACTCAGCAATCTTGCGGAACAGCGTCTGCACGAAGCGATATGCCGGAGCGGCGGTGAGCAGGCCAAACGCTGAGAAGAGACCCGGTGCCGGAGGAACAATCACGGTGCGGATTCCAAGCGATCGGGCGATACCAGAGGCGTGAATAGGCCCGCTGCCACCAAACGCCAGCATGGCGAACTCGCGAGGATCACGACCCCGATACGTTGTGACCGCCTTGATTGCACGAATCATCGATACATTGGCAATCTCATACACGCCATGCGCCGCATCAAGGGCGGCTATCTGCAAAGGGTCAGCGGCAGTTTTCTGGATCGACTCGATCGCTTTATCACGATTGAGGGTGATAACACCGCCAGCAAGAGCTTGCGGATTGATGAAGCCCAGCGTGACGTTGGCGTCGGTCACCGTGGGATCAACGCCGCCCGTTTCGTAGCAGACGGGGCCGGGACTGGCGCCAGCGGAGTCGGGGCCAACTTTCAACGCTCCACCAGAGTCGATACGAACAATACTTCCGCCACCTGCCCCAACTTCAGCGATATCGATCACCGGCAACTTGAGTGCGTGGCCACGTCCTTTCACCAGTCGGCTGGAGAGCGATATGCCCGCGCCAACCTCGTATTCGGTGGTCAGTGCCGGCTCGCCGGCTTCCACCATCGAGGCCTTCGCCGTGGTGCCCCCCATGTCGAACGTGATGAGGTTGTCGAATCCGGCTTGCCTCGCGAGGTACGCACCGCCTACAACGCCAGCGGCTGGGCCTGACTCGATGATGTGCGATGGCTTCACCGCGGCAGCAGCGTTCGACATCACACCGCCGTTCGACTGCATGATGCGCACCGGCGCGCTGATTTTCGCGGATGAGAGCTGGTTTGAGAGAGATTTCAGATAGTAGGCAACCACCGGCCCAACGTATGAGTTGATCACCGTGGTGCTGGCGCGTTCGTACTCCCTGATCTCCGGGAGTACTTCTGATGACACCGACACGAATAGATTTGGGAATCTGCGTCGAACCTCTTCAGCCAACTGCGATTCGTGGTCAAAGTTGCGATATGAGTTGAGCAGGCAGATGGCGATCGCTTCGATGCCTTCCTCTGCGATGCGCTCAAACCCAGATTCAGCAGATGTCATGTCTAGAGGCGTGAGTACCTCACCGTCGGCATCTATCCGTTCGTCTACCTCGATGCGATATCTGCGGCGCACCAAAGGCGGGGGAGGCGTGTAGTCAAGTGAGAACAACTCCGGAATACGGAGGCGCCTCAACTCAAGGACATCACGGAATCCGGTCGTCGTTATCAGAGCCGTGCGAGCGCCCTTGTTCTCCAAGATTACGTTTGTGGCAACTGTGGTGCCGTGAACGATCTCGGCAATGGAGCTACCGACCACACCCATCTCGGCCAGGATTTCCTCGATACCTGAGACGATGCCCACCGAATAATCGTCAACCGTAGAGCTGACTTTGCGCGTTACCGATCTGCCATCAGGGGTGACAAGTACAACGTCTGTGAATGTGCCGCCGATATCAGCTCCAACGCGGTAGCCGCTGTCTGTGGGAGTGGACTCTGTCACCTGGTTGCGGCCTCTCGTGACGATTTGTTGAAAGAGTGTTGCATGAGAATGGCGATTATCGTCTGGTCTGCGAGTGGAGACAACTCTGGGCGAATCAGGTCTCAACAAACTCTTTAAGGGAACCAAACTGGTGTTAACAAAATGAGACCCACCAGCCGTGGGTCTCATGAGAGATGAATCACCGAGGGGCGTTTGCCCTCGGTGGTATGGACGAGAGTCTAACTCTTGCCGATCTTGAACATCTTTGTGCCACACTCTGGGCAGATGCCCTTAGTGGCCGGACGACCATTCTTCATGGTGGTCTGCTCCGGGCTCTTCATCTCACGCTTGGTCTTGCACTTCATGCAATATGCTTCCATTGTGATCTCCGATTCTCAGGCAGGCCCTTTTTGGATGGTTCAGGGCCATGCCATAGTCCTTCCTGAGTCGGAAGGAACCGTATTTATCGCCACTGACCTCATGATCAGCTAATCAATCTTTAGGGCAACTGAATATCGCTGTCAACTGGAATTACGTTCAGATCGCGCATTCGGTCGTGGGTACGAAGCCAGTCCGCCCTCACAGCGAGTGCCCGAAAAGGCCGATTTACCGAAGGTATTAGGCGAATATGCTGTTTCTGACGATGAGATCGAGTTTGCTCAGAGAGTTCTTCGCATCGTGAGAGGGCCTGTGGAGTGTTTCCCAGCTAACCCAGCACTATTGGCGCGAACGTGATCTCACCGTACTGCTGGGAAACTTTCTCCAAAGTGGCCTGAGCGCGACTCCTAACCCATCGTCTCCCGTACTGCGGCGATAACTTTCTCAGGCGTCGGATATATGAGCGGTTCAAGTGCCGGTGAGTACGGTACGTTGACCTGCTCTGCGGCCACTTTCATTATGGGTGCCTGAAGCGACCAGAAAGCCTCTTGCGCGACGATGGACGAGATCTCACTGGCGGCGCTGCACGTCTCATGCGCGGGGTCAACGACCACCAGGCGCCCCGTCTTCTCTACCGAGGTCAAGATTGTCTGTTTATCCAACGGAACCAGCGTCCGAGGGTCGATGATCTCGCAGGAGATCCCCTCTGCCTCAAGAACCTTTGCCGCGTTCTCAGCGTGCGCGACGCCACCGGCAATGCCGACAATCGTGACATCGGTGCCTTCACGGACGATGCGTGCCTCACCAAACGGCACCAGCAGCTCGCCTCCAGGAAGGTCCTCGTTGGCCGGAACTTCGCCTCGTGAGCTTATCGCGATGCCGTCTTCAAAGATCAGGCATGGGTTGTTGTCGCGCACCGCCGTCTTCATCAGGCCTTTGGCATCGTAGGGATTTGTGGGGCAAATCACTTTGAGCCCAGGCGTACTCATGAAGATGTTGTAGTTGCGGTCTGAATGGTGGGCAGCCGCGCCGCGGGCGTAAAACATTCGGGCACGCCATGTGACAGGGAGCGTCGCCTGACCGCCGAACATGTAACGCATCTTGGCGGCCTGGCTAATCATCTGGTCCATTCCAACCCAGAAGAAGCTAGTTACGGTCTCCACGATTGGGCGCTGGCCAACCAGCGAGGATCCAATGGCGGCACCAAAGAATCCGTTCTCCGATAGTGGCGTGTCCATCACACGATTTTCCCCGAACTTTTCAAGGAGACCGGCGCTGGCACCGTATACGGAGGCTCGGATGTCCTCACCCATCAGGTAGACGGACTCATCTCGTTCCATCTCTTCGCGGGTGGCCTCTGCGATTGCGGCCATGTAGGTCATAATTGGCATGTTTTTGTTCTCTAATTGAGCTGACTAATTTTGAGTTGTCTGGATTTTTTGTATTGTCTGGAGGCGGCTATTCCGCCCACATGTCCTCAAACAACTCTTCGGGACCCGGGTATGGGCTCTCACGGGCGAATACGAGTGCTGCGGCCACATCTTCACGGACGCGTGACTTAACAATTTCAATCTCCTCAGCAGTGACGACTCCGGTGGAGGTGATTGCCGCTTCATGGATATCTAGCGGGTCACGCTTGCGCCATTGGTCAACTTCTTCATCGCTCCGGTACGGGTCGTCTCGCACGCGATCGAGGCCAAGAGAGTGATCTTCAAATCGGTAAGTCATGCACTCAATTAGAGTTGGTCCCTCGCCAGCCCGAGCGCGTGCGACAGCTTGAGTGGTTGCCTCGTAAACAGCTATTGCATCCTGGCCGTCTACCAGCACGCCCGGCATGTTGTACGCCGGAGCGCGGTCGGAGACGTGATCAACAGATACCGAGTTTTTGTACGACGTTGTGATGGCGTACTGGTTGTTCTCGCAGAGGAAAATTACCGGAAGGTCCCACAGTGAGGCCATGTTCATGGACTCGTGGCATGCACCCTGATTGGAGGCGCCGTCACCAAAAAAGACCATGGAGACAAAGTCTTTGCCCTGCTGCTTGGATGCCAGTGCAGCACCGGTAGCGATTGGAACCGAGGAGGCCACGATTCCAGATTCACCCAGAATTCCAATGGAGAAGTCCGCAAGGTGCATCGAGCCGCCTTTTCCCTTGCAGTAGCCACCACTTTTACCGAGTAGCTCCGCCATCGCACCGTTCAGATCGCCACCTTTTGCGATGGGATGGCCGTGACTGCGATGATTTCCCGCAATGTAATCGGTGTCTTTGAGCGCCGCACAAGCGCCAACGGCAACGGCTTCTTCGCCAATATATGGGTGAGCTGGTCCCTGGAGTTCTCCAGATGAGTGAATCTCAATGACAGTTTCTTCGAAAATACGGATTCGCCACATTCGCTCTAGCATCTGCAGCAAAAGGTCTTTGTCGGGCGGCATATGTCTCCTCATTGGGTCCCAATTGGCCTCTTCGCGCGATTGTTTAGGGCATTGATCAGGCCGGGATTCGGGCAGTATAGACCCCTCGGCGGTTGATGGGGCATTGGTTCTAACCAGATTGTGGACGTTCATTAATTTGGTCCACATGGACTTCTCGGTGAAGTACTCTGTAAAAAATAAAGTTATGTTCCTCAGAGTAACCCTGGATATATCTAGAGACATAGGCACGTAAGTACAATCGGCGGGCGCAAGTACAATCGTTCCACGAAAATTAGATTAATGTCATTTAGCTTCATACAACTCGCAGACACTCAATTCGGTATGTCGTCAGGCCTCAGCGGAATGTCAGACGAAGAGATTGCCGCGTTCGCCGCGCGTGGACTGAAAGTGAATAAAGAGCCCAAGTTCCAGGGCTACGAGCCGGAGATCAAGGCCTTCGAAGAGGCAATCAGGCAGACCAATGAGCGCAACTCTGAGTTCGTGGTCGTCTGTGGCGACATGGTTAATGACAACGAAAGCACGGAAGAGCGAGACGAAGTGATACGGATTGCGGGCCAGCTTGATGAGAACATCCCCATCTACTGGATTGCCGGTAATCATGACGTTGCGAATGATGCGGTTGTCCCAACCCCGGATAGCGTGGCGTCGTATCGGAAACACTGGGGCGACGACTACTACTCTTTCCAACACGGGGATGCGTCGTTCATCGCGATAAACACCAGCCTGATGGATCAACCAGAGCATGTTGGCGATGATCTGGACTCTCAGATGCGGTTCTTGAAAGCCGAGCTTAAGGCTGCGAAGAAGCGGGACTCATCGCAAATAATCGTTTTCACCCACTACCCGCTGTTTCTGTCATCAGCCGATGAAGAGGACACCTACTTTTCGGTCAGAAAAGCGCAGCGGATGCCCGTTATTGAATTGTTGAAGGAGTACGGTGTTTCGGCTGTATTCGCGGGCCACTGGCACCGGAATAATTACGCTGAGGATGACGGCATGCTAATGGTTGCGACAGGAGCGGTTGGCTACCCCCTGGGTGATGATGATTCCGGCTACAGAGTCGTCGACGTATCGGACGATCAGATTTCACACAACTACTACGAGTTCGGGTTCCGATAGCTGCCGACATCTCTCAACTCATCACTCATCCCACCGAGCTCAAATTAAATGAGGAGGCCCAATGACTACTGAAAATTGCACGCATATGTGACCTGTCCCAAATAGTTGTACCAGTCGCTATGTTAGTACCGGACGCAAGTGACCTTGACCCCGTTTCCGCGCCACCTGAAGGGTTATTTTCCGGGCTTCATCCAGCTGCTGTGGCTCCTGCTTGTTGGGCCATCGCGAACCGGGTCGGAG
>Ga0209501_10005599_pt1 | contig 11548 bp, 7 predicted proteins | sample ArcticOcean_MG_C_4_FD_187434 | JGI IMG/M metagenome (GOLD analysis project Ga0209501, IMG submission 187434) | Marine microbial communities from western Arctic Ocean - ArcticOcean_MG_CB4_134 (SPAdes) (version 2) | ecosystem: Environmental > Aquatic > Marine > Oceanic | place: Arctic Ocean...
CCCCCCGAGCACGCCAATCATCGTCGATGATCCCACCTCTTCAGCGATCCAGCCACCGAGTAACAGTCCGATTGGCAACCCGTAAATTCTAAGCGATCGAATCCCCATTACCCGCCCGCGGGTTTCAGGTGGAGACTCCCTCAAAAGCCCGACAATCATGGCGACGAAAGTGACCCCTCCGGAAAATCCCCACAGCACGAGAACCACTGTGAAAAGCCACAACGGAAGCGTCAGAGCCAGAACGAGCATCAACCCATGCCACACAATCGAACCGACAACCACTGATCGACCCGGGTTCACGATATTCTGCTTCGTTCTGAGAGTCAGCGCACCGGCCAAAGCTCCTGCCGATGCAGCCGCAGCAAGAAGCCCAATTCCTGTTCCGCCAAGCCCATACAGCTCATCTCCAATAACGGTCATCAGGCCGTTTACGAGCGGAAACGCCGAAAACTCGATCAGGAACGAAACGAAAATCAATCCCGGCAAAAGCTCGTTTCGCCTCACGTACCGTAACCCCTCACTCAGTCCCGAGCGAATGCTGGTCGTGCTGACCCTTGCGGTCACGATCCTCGAATCGACCTTCAACGCAGCGATCGTTGGGAGTAAGTAGAGAATCGTTATCGAAATGTATGCCCAATCTAAGCCCAGTACCTAGAAAATCATCCCGCCAGCGATCGATCCAACAACCCGGGCGCCGTCCAGTGTCGATCTTGATAACCCGATAGCCCGGTGAAGCTGATTCGAAGGGACGGAGTCGGCTGGCAGCGCTTGAACTAAAACAAGATCAAGGGTTCTCACTATGCCGCCTGTGGCAACAATCACATAGGCGTGCCAGAGCTGCAGCGCGTCGGTGACTATCAAAGCTGTAAGCACACCAGCCAGGAGTATGCCGAATACTCTGACCCACACCTGGAGGATTTTCTGGTTGAACCGGTCGACCATCAATCCGTAAACCGGCCCCAGAAGATTCCCCGCAAACTTGAGCGCACCCAGGAGTCCTACCAGCAACGGCGAGTTCGTGTCTCGCAAGACGAACATCGCAAGAACGATGATCTCCATTTCGATTGTCCACAGGCTGAGGGCCTCTGAAGACCAGACGAACTTGTAGTCACCATGGCGCAACACGCGGAACGGATTGAAGCCGGTGCTCATGTGCGCCGGTGCTCATGAGCGCGGACAGGTTTTCAGTTTTCTCTGATTCAGGCATCCTGCAGATTCTGTCACGCCCGACAGGGTCCGGCACTTACACAAAAAACAAAACGAGTTGCTAACCTCAGGCGAAATATTGTCATTCTGAACTCGATTCGGAATCGCTCACAACTGCTGGCGGTATTCAGCGTGAGGCAAGGCGGGACAGCCCGAGGCAGGGCCACAGCTGCCTAATACGAAAACCCGATCCGTTTCGACCACAGATCCTGAATCTAGTTCAGGATGACAACTGGCAACCCTCGAAAGGATCCGATCCTACCCCCATATTCCTTCTCCCTCAGGGAGAAGGTTAGGTTGAGGGGGAATGGCAACAGATCAACAACAACACCCAAACGAACCCGCTACCGCGCCCGTCGAAGCGCCGGCGTCGAAATCAGTGCAATCGACGATATCGTCAGACTCCCAGCAATCCCGATAAACAGAGTCGTCTGGATCCCCCACGCCTCGATCGCTGCACCCCCGACAAGCCAGCCAAGCTGATGCGTGAGAACTGTCATGAAATACAGGCTCATCACCCTGCCGCGCATCTCTTCTGAAGCAGTGGTCTGAAGTAACACCGGAACCGAAATCATCCAGGCTGCGAACGCCAGTCCCATCAGGACCATCGCCACTCCCGAAAGAAGCACGTTCGGTGCCACGGCGAACAGACCGGTCGCAACATTGAGCATGATCAGAGCGAATATCAGTAGATACCCCTTACGCACACGACTGCTGAATGCGAACAACACGACCGACCCAATGAGAGCGCCGACTCCGTTCAACCCCAGTATCATCCCGTAACCAACTTCACCCAACCCAAGGACATCCTGAACCTTCACCGGAATCGCCGGCTGGCTCATGCCAATAAAGAGCGCTCCAGACCCAACAAAGATCAACGCACGAATCATCGGCGTGCGCCAGGCGTAGCCAACACCTTCCCGAATGTCAGAGAACATATTTTTGCCACTCGGAACTGGTGCGCGGCGGGTGCGAACTCGGAAGATAAGGACTGCCGAAAGTACGTAAAGCCCGGTTAGAACATAGAAAGCGATGTCGAATCCCAGCAGCAGCAGCGCACCACCGATGCTCGGCCCCATAATGGTGGCGGTCATCGATATTCCAGTGTTGAGGCTCGACGCCGAAACGAGCCGGTCCCGGCCAACAACATCGACCGCGAACGCCAAGCTCGCTGGATTGTGCAGCGCAAACATCGATCCGGTGATCAGCGATATCGGAATCAGGTGCCACCACTCGAGAACGTCCGTGGTTAACAACACCGCCGTGAGCAACGCCATCGAGGCGATGATCGCCTTCGTTCGCCATAACAACTGCCATCGTTCGGTGCGGTCGGCAAGTGCTCCGCCAATCAGCGAGATCGAAATAATGGCGATGCCAGGCATCGCATTGACCAAACCCATCAGCATCGCTGAATCCGTGCGCTCCAGCACGATCCATGCCTGAGCCATGTTTCTGATCTGGTACCCGGCGAACGTGGCAAGGTTCGCGATGATCAACAAGCGATAGTCACGAATCGTCAGAACGCTGAACGGCCCATGCGGGGTTGGCGTTCCCTTATTCCCGTAGGAAGCAGATATATCCACTTCATCAGCAGTTTTTTCTGCCAGTTTGGTTTCCTTGTTGGTTACGCAACTGCTATTACGAAATGAGTGCTGTTGAAACTAATGAATCAGGGAAAGTATTCCCACAGTCAGATAATTCTAATCTCGAATATGGGCGGGGAACCTAGTGTTTCACCACAAACGGATCGAGCAATTCCTCGTTTATCTCAACGCCAATTCCCGGTCGATCAGGCAAAACAAATCCGCCATCAGCGTACTTCCAAGCAGTGTCAGAAGCCTTTTCGAGTCGATCCGAAAGGCCACCCTGGAACTCCTGCAGATAGTCTGGCGGGGCAACGGCCGCACACTGCAAAGTCGCCGCCTGGAACACCGAAACCCCAGTCCCCATGTGAGGCGTCGTCAGGATTCCAGCCCGGGCTGCGATCGCTATCTGGTTCATGTAGTCGGTGAAGCCGGTCCGGCCGATATCAGGCTGGTAAACGTCCAGCGCCCTCGGCTGCTGCACCCACGCCTCCATCTGGTAGCGCGTCCTGAAATGCTCACCCAACGCAATCGGCGCGCCCGGCTTCGTAACGAGATCCTGATGCCCTGTTAGGTCTTCTGGCTGCAACGGACACTCGAAGAAGCGCACGTTTCGCTTGCCGTATTCCAGCTTGCCCAGTTCTGCCGACTCGTGCGAACACATCCACAAAGTGTCGACCATCCACTGCTCTAGATTCGGTGCGCCTGCCATCAGCCCGTCGAGCTCCGCTACTCCGGCTTCGATGTCGCCGGTCAGAAATATCTTGGCGCCTTTTAGACCCGTATCGATCCATGAATTGACATGATCGATCCGTTCTTCCAGAGTCGACCGTCGAACACCCGACAGATAAACGTCGAAACTCTTTCGTGGATTAGGGTCCAATAATGCCGCCACGGGCATCTGCTCGCGCTTGCCGATGGCATCCCACACCGCAATATCGATAGCCGCCAGCGCGTCGAGCCAGAAACCCGACGAGTAGCCTCGTCCTCGTTGCGAGTCGTACAGAAAATCCCAAAGCGCCCCCGGATTTTCGTACTCCTGACCCTCAATCATCTGGGCCTGTATCCCGTTGATTATCAGGCACACCACTTCTGGGCCGATCCCGGCGTTCGCCTCACCCCAACCGACCGTGCCGTCGGAAAGCGTGATTTTTACGAGTGGCGTTTCGATAGTTCGGGCATAAACCGTCTGCCAACCCTGCTTGAACTCGAACCGCTCCGTTTGGCGGTCACCCTCGTTCGCACGGTACGACTCCCAGTAGGAATCGGAGTTTTTGAACGCGATATGTATCGCTTCGACGGACTTGATGCTGATGTTTGTATTGGCCGACATTAGTTACCCGGGCGCGCCTTAGCGTGCCATAACGCGCCATAAGACGAACGATTGAAGTGGAAATTACAGGCGAAAGTCTACCGTCGATATCCGTTCTTCGGTGCTGGAATCAACCCGAGATTCAGGATCGGCTTCGGCGCATCCTGAGAACGATAACGCCCGACAACACCGCTATGCCAGCCGCTACCAAATACGAAAAGCGGTACGCCTCGACGAACGAGTCGCCATTTGACGACTGCTGCCACTTGAGAAGCGAAGTCATCAACGCTATCGAAGCGACAGTGCCTATCGTCTGCGACACGGTGAGCGCTGCAGAAGTCGCCCCGGCATGCTCACTCGGCGCGCCGCGTAGCGTAAGCGCATAGACAGCCGCCTGATGAATCCCAAAGCCGAATCCAACAACCGCCGTACCGATCACAACGGTCATCATAGTCGGAGTCGCACCAGCGGTGCCCACAAGCACCAGACCAACAGCCGTAAGTGCAGTGCCAAATACCGTAATCGGCCTGTCTCCAAGTCGATCTGTCAGCCATCCTGCAAGACCCGAACCCGCAAAGTTCATACCCGCCATCAGCGCAAGCAACACGCCGAGCGTTAGGCCGCTGCGCCCCATTACGTCAGCGACATAAAACGGGAACAAGAACCACATTACAAACGAAGCCACGATTAGCAACAGGTTCGACATTGCGCCCGCTTTGAACCCGGGGAACGAGGTGAGACCCTTCGGGAAGATCGTAAACCTGCCGCTCTGCTTGCCCTTCGCAAATATTAACCCGAGAACCAGAGTCGCAGCAAAAAGGGCCAGCGGAAGTGAATGCAGCCAGCCTTCAACCCTGGCAAACGAAAGTGCAAGTACGAAAATAAATAACGTTGCGAACAGAACTATCGACCCTGGCAGATCGAATCGCCCTTTAACCCACCCCGGCACGGGTTTCGCAAAATCACCGTTGAGCCAGACCACTGTGGTAATAAGAAGCGCAAGCCCGACCGGGATGCGCGCCCAGAAAATCGCCTCCCAGCCGATCTCCTGACCCAGCAGTCCTCCACCAAGCGTCCCAACGAAAGTCCCGGCCCCCATCGCCGCCAGCGTCACGCCGAGTGCAGCACCGCGCTTCGACGACCCAAACGCTCGTGCCACCAGCGCCGGAGCCAGGGTGAACAGTATCGCCACCCCGATGCCCTGTGGAATTCTCAATAACACAATCGGGGTTAAAGAATCCTGAAGCGATATCAAACCCACTGCAACCGAGTAGAGCACGATCCCGATCGCAAGAGGCCACTTGATGCCGAATCTATCGGCAATCCCACCCGCCACAAATCCCGTTCCGCTGCGAGCACCGTGGTACATGATGATGATCATCTGCACACTGACAAGTGTTTCGCCAAGATCGGATCTGAATCTCGGTAAGTTGACGTTTATCGAAAAATCCAATGCGCCCAGAAACAGCGCGCCACTACCGATCGCTATCGCCATGATCTGTGCGAAGCGCGTTTGCGTCACACCTGATGAGCGGGTGCTGCCTTCGGACTGGTATGTGGGATCTGAACTCGTGATGGCTAGAGTCCGCCGCCGACTGGTTCCACAATTGTGTGAACAAGTTCCGAACTATTTGCGCTAACCGTGAATGCTGTCATCAATCCCAATTACTCTCTACGGGCACTCTCGACACGAGAACTTTTGCCGACACTTTTTATCACCAGGGAATTCACCTAACTTTCATCGAAGTCAGTATGAATTAACCCCACCAATTATCGCACTAACCTGAGCCACCCCACTGCTCCAGCAGCGACCATACTTTTGCAGTTATTCATCCCTTCTCATGAGCATGTATATTTGCCAGGATTTACTTCGCGTCTAACGGTAGATCGAGCGTCATTTATCGGTAAAAACCCGCACTTCAAGGCAGAACGCACGGAGATCACGAATGGGACACAGCGTTATTTACTACGGTGAGCACGACGGTGCACGAACATACCGCGCACTGGAACTGGGCCCGGACGATCTCGACTGGGGAGTCGTCAGCCCCGAAGCGTCTGAAGCAGAGCAGGAAGAAGCGCTCGCCGACGCCGTTGCGATCATCACGAACGGTCTCTCGATAACGACCGAGATGCTCTCAAAAATGCCAAATATGAAGCTGCTGCAGGTCATGAGCGCCGGTTTCGACTCGCTCGACGTTCCGGCCATACGCGAACTGGGCATAGAAGTCTGCAACAACTCGCCAGCCATCTCCAGATCGGTAGCCGAGCACACGATCAGCATGATGATGATGGTCTACAAGCGCTTACCGCAAGGCATCGACGGCGTGAAGGCTGGAACGTGGCAGAAACCAGCCAAGTCTGGCGACTACGGAAAGCTATACGAACTCTCCGGTCGCACTGTCGGCATCATCGGTCTGGGCAACATCGGAACGTGGGTAGCGAAGATGCTTCAAGGCTTCCAGACCACCACGCTCTACACTGATGTTCGAGAGTTCTCCGCTGAAAAAGAAGCAGAACTCAAAGTAACCCGAGTATCTATGGACGAACTGCTCGATCGCTGCGACATAGTCACTGTTCACGTACCGCTTTCTTCATCGACAAGAGGCCTGATGGGACGCCGAGAGTTCGCTGCCATGCGATCCGATGCGATCTTCATCAACACCTGTAGAGGCCCGGTGCAAAACGAAGCAGAACTTGTTGATGCGTTAAACGCCGGTGAAATCATGGGTGCCGGGATCGATGTGACCGAGATAGAACCAACTCCGCTCGATTCGCCACTGCTCAACATGGACAACGTTATCGTGACTCCACATCTGGCGGGATCGACAGAAGAACGTGTGGATCGGGCGCTCGTGTTTTCATTTGAAAACGCACGCCGCGCACTTAACGGCGAACCCCTAGAAAACCCGGTCGAAGTGCTTGATTAGCTCCTCTCAATCCCAATCCCGAAGCTCATCTTCCCCGAAAGCACTGCTAATCGATCTCGATGGCACAGTTCTGCCTCCAGACGATCAGCCCACCGCGGTCGTCATAGAAGCGATCAAAAAAGCATCGCAACTCATACCAGTTGACGTTGCGTCGGGTCGCGTCCAGCATGAGGTCGGACACTACGCTCGTATGTTTGGCCTTACGGGTCCGCAAGTAGCCGACAACGGAGCCACGCTACTCGATCCCGTTACAGGGCGATCGCTCACCTCGCACAGCCTGGATCGTGTCGATGCCGAGCACGTGATAAGTGCCCTCCAACCCGAGGCGATGCGGCTTTTGGTGTGCGACGAAGGAAGAATGGTGTTCGACCCGGCCGAAATTACTCACTGGACCATCACGGTAGTAATAGCTGAATTCCCGACACACGAAGAAGCCGTAATCTGGGCAGACCGCTTGCAGTCGGACTCGGTAAACGCCGTCGTATCGCTCGGCAACAAGGACGACTGGTATGTGAACTGCACCAAATCAGGCGTCGATAAGGGAACAGGAGCGAGAGACTTTTCACGCGCCGCAGGCATTGACCCCGCTGATCTGATGGTCATAGGCGACGGCTGGAACGACCTACCCATGTTCCGCACAGCAGGCCACGCAATCGCCATGCAAGGAGCCCCCGACGAGCTACTAGCCCTGGCAACCGCAGTAGTCCCCAGTATCGAGAACGACGGTGCCGCCGTGGCGATCCAACAGTACGTACTGAACGCCTAATTCCCTCTCCCTTGAAGGGAGAGGGTGTGGGCTGAAACCATACGCCTGAACATCCCTCCACCTCAGCCCACTGCAACGCGCCCTCAGATCGCTCGGAGGCACTCAGAAAATTAACGTAGCAAAACTAACGACCGCCTAAGTGGCGTCGAGCTCAGAGTCGACCGGCTCGTCAAACTCATCGATATCGTCGAGTATCTTGTCGTCATCCACAAACTGCGGACTGCTGTCAGTTTCGCCCGACTGCCGGAACGCACGAACACCCGCTGCAAGACCAACCTGCCACGCCTTAGTCTCACGTCGAATCGCCGATCTAAAGCGATTGCCGTACTCGCCGATTTTGCGGAACTTCTTCTGACGACGGCGAACCAGCGTCTTCGTGTTCTGACCGGCGAGGTTCGAAAGCTCCCGCATGAGAGCCCGTTTCAAAAGCCGTGCCGCCTCGTCTGGCGAATGATGCGCCCCCTGCTCCGGCTCGGGAACAATATCGTCCACGATCTCCATCTCGATGCAATCTACCGAGGTCAACTTGAGCGCACGAGCTATCTCCGACGCCTTGCTCCGATCGCTCATCTCCGCTTGGGCGCCAAGCTCCGGCGAGATCGGTGTATAGATGGCATTTTCGAGCATCAATACACGGTCAGCGAGCCCAAATGCCAACGCCACCTCAGAACCGCCCTCGCCGATAAGAATCGAAAGAGTCGGGATCTTCACACGCCCCATCTGATCGATCATCCGTGAGATCGCACTGGCGAGTCCCCGCTGCTCCATGTCGATTCCCAGACGCGGCCCCGGTGAGTCGACGATAGTTACGAGCGGAATCTTGAACGTCTCTGCAAGGATCACCCCTCGGCGGGCCTTTCGGAACCCTCCAGGCGTAATTTCACCCGCACGCATGCCGTTCGGCCCCACAACTATTTCTGACGCAGACTTCTGCTGGGCCACGATCATCACGCTCTGACCGCCAAGCCGAGCAAGTCCAATGATTACCGAAGGATCGTCAGTGAAAACCCGGTCGCCATGAAGCTCGAAAAAATTGGCAAATACGTTGTCGATGTAGAAGCGAGCCCTCGGCCTGTCGGGTCGACGAGCCAGCTTGACCATCTCCCATGCTTCACGTGGGCTAATGGCAACGCTCTCGGAGTTGATGCGCCGCGACGAAGTCAGTCGAAATTCTGGTGAAATCAGGTCGAGCACCGAAGCCAGTTCGTGCTTCAGGTGGTCACGCTCGATAATCGCATCCACATGACCACGTTCCACATACGCCTCGGCCGTGTGCTCGGTGTCGGCCCGCTTGCCTTCGAGCTTCCTGAGGTCGCCCAGCGGCGCAAATCCAATGTGAGACCCGGGCTCGGCGAAGATGATATCGGCCATCGACGCGAAGCTGCCAAGAACCTGCCCCGTCGAAGGATTACTCAGCGCAACGATGAACGCCTGCCCCTTGTCTTTTAGAGCACGAGCGGCAAGGGTCGTCTTGGCCATCTGCATCAGCGATAGCACACCCTCCTGAATCCGTGCTCCAGCAGACGTAACCATCGCAACGCACGGCATCTTCTTTCGGGCCGCCAACTCTAACGCCAGGGTCACTTTTTCGCCAACAACGACGCCCATCGACCCGCCAAGGAAACTCGAGTCAAGCACGATGATCACGACGGGCGTACCGCCGATCATGCATGCCCCGGTGACAGCAGCTTCAGATAGGCCGGTGCGGGTCTGGTCCTGCAAAAGACGGACTCGATACGAAATACGAGGAGAAAACTCAAGCGGATCGAGCGACTGGATCCACTTACTCGTCTCTTTGAAACTGCCTTCATCAGCAATCGCTGCGATACGACGTCTGGCCGAAATCGTGTAGTGATACCCACATGTCGGGCATACCCGCAACCTGCGGAACTTGGTCGATTCGGACACGTCAGCGCCACAGGAAAGGCAATTTTCAACGGGCTTTTCAATATCGAGCGACGCGCCCTCTTCGACCTGCTCAGCTTTTGGCTGGTCTTCAGGCAGTTCGTTATCTGGAAATAGTGGATTTACATCTGCCACGTTAGTGCGTTCAGCTCCTGAATAGTACTGATCCTACCGTCGGGCGATTGTTGCCGATCTGTTGAACCGCGACTCTATCTATTCTAAGCCTATGAACAGCCTGTGAAATGAACTCGCTCACCCGTTGCCGGGTACCTCAGTCCGAAACTGAGAGGGCGGCTAAAGCACTGGTCGAGGCTTGCCCGGCTCTCCGGAGCCCACAACGCCCTCGTCTTCAAGCTCGTCCATCAGCCTCGCCGCACGCGGATACCCGATACGCAGACGACGTTGGAGCAGCGACACCGAAAGCGTTTTCTGCGACTGGGTAAGGCTGACTGCCTGATCGAACATCGAATCGCCATCGACCGCGCTCGAAGAAGTGCCACCCTCGGCCCCAGGGTCATCGAACGACACCACTAGCTCTGGCAGGTTCGGCGCGTTCATGTTCTCGTAAGCCGAGACAACACCTTCGATCTCAGCATCGTTAAGGAACGCACCCTGAACACGTGCGGGCTTCGGCTTGTCGATCGGCATATAGAGCATGTCGCCACGACCCAGAAGCTTCTCAGCGCCGACTGAATCGAGAATAGTCCGTGAGTCGATTTGCGACATCACTGCAAACGAAATTCGACTCGGGAAGTTGGCCTTGATCAGACCCGTCACCACATCAACAGAAGGCCGCTGTGTCGCAACCACAAGATGCACACCAGTCGCCCGACCTAACTGCGCAAGGCGAACAAGCAGTCGCTCAACGTCTCCGGCTGCAGTCAGCATCAGGTCGGCAAGCTCATCGACAAGAATCACGAGATAAGGCATCTTCTCTTTGCTTTTCTCGTTGTACGAAGCGATGTTCTTCACGCTGGCCTTTTCGAGCTGGCGGAACCTGCCCATCATCTCGTCGACCAGCGACTTCAGAACAATCACAGCCCTGTCAGCCTCGACGACAACAGGGTGATACAGATGAGGAATGCCCTGATATGGAGTCAGCTCAACCCGTTTCGGGTCGATCATGATCAACCGCAGCGCAAGCGGGGTCTTCGTCATGATCAGCCCGGTAATAATCGCGTTCATGCAAACACTTTTACCCGACCCCGTAGACCCGGCCACCAGCGTGTGCGGCATCCGTGCCAGATCGGCCATGACCGGTTCACCACCACTCCCGAGTCCGAGTGGAACTGGTAACGCAGCAGTTTGTTTGAACTGTTCCCATTCCGGGGTGTCCATCACTGAACGCAACGTCACCTCGGTCGGGTGAGAGTTCGGCACCTCGATACCCACTAATGATTTGCCCGGAACAGGTGCTTCAAAACGAAGGTTTGGTGAAGCGAGCGCAAGTGCGATGTCTTTCTCACGATTGAGAATGGTGTCGACACGGACCCGCTGACCCGTACTCTCCTCAGATCGACCCTTCCAGCCGGGGCTGAGCCCGTACATCGTGACAGTCGGGCCCTGGCGCACCTGGTCAACGCTCACGTCAATTGCGAACTGGCTCAGCGACTCGACGACCCGCTTGCTGGTGGCGTCAATCTCTTCCTGTGTGATCCCACCCGGCCTGGCAATCGCCAGCATTTTGGGATTTGGTAGTGTCCATCGGAATTTTTGAGCCGCTGAATAGTCCGGCGGTGCAATGTCGGCATCCTCAGCAGCCTCGACTTCGCCCTCAGTCGGATAGGCGGTGGTGATCGGCGTTACTACATCCTCAGGCTTCTCCGAAAGTTCCAATATTCCCGAATCT
>Ga0209501_10005607_pt1 | contig 11541 bp, 9 predicted proteins | sample ArcticOcean_MG_C_4_FD_187434 | JGI IMG/M metagenome (GOLD analysis project Ga0209501, IMG submission 187434) | Marine microbial communities from western Arctic Ocean - ArcticOcean_MG_CB4_134 (SPAdes) (version 2) | ecosystem: Environmental > Aquatic > Marine > Oceanic | place: Arctic Ocean...
AAAAATAATAAAAAAAATACTTAAGATTAATAATAATAAAGCAGCAAGGGTTAGTCCAAAAAAATAATAGATGGATACAAAACTAATAGCACTGATTAGTTCTACTATAAAATATTGTAAATCAATTGGATTTTTACAGAACCTACATTTTTTCATTAATAGTATAAAAGATAGAAGTGGAATATTATCATACCAAGGAATTTTGTTTTTGCAGTTAGGACAAGAGGATCGTCCTGTAATCACACTTTTATTCTCTGGGAGACGATAAATACAAACATTAGCAAAACTTCCCCAGAGACTTCCAAAAATAATGAACGCAAAATAAAACACAAATTAGATTTTTATTTGTGAAGCAAATTGTAAAATTCCATCTATACAGTATTGTACGAATATTACGGCATCTTGAAGATGCAAATAAAAATTAGGCGTGTTAATGATAATCTCCATAGTTGTGTAAAAAATATCAAAAAAAGGTTAAAATGCCAATTATAAAATATGTTTTTTAAATCCAAAAAAGAAGAGCCAAAAAAAGAAGAATCTACAACCAACGTAGATTTAGCAATTATTACTCAAATGAACCAAGATTTTGCAAGATCTCTTGATTTAAGCGAAACATTGAAAACAGCTCTTGAGGTTATTATTCTACGAATGAATGCTCAAGCAGCAAACATTTTTTTAATTGAAGAAAAGAAAAAAGTTTTTCAGTGTATTGCATCAAAATACCAAGCTTATTTAGAAGATTATGAAATACCGTTAACAGATGGGGTAATGGGCAAAGCTGTTCAACAAAAAAAATGTATTCGGGTTGGCGATGTTAGAAAAGATACTAGAGAAATTGCAGAGTTTTACTTTGATTTAGATAATAAAACTAATTTTACTACCTATTCAGTTTTGTGCTCTCCTTTAATTGTAGCTAACGAATGTATTGGGGTTATTCAATGTTTAAATAAAAAAACAACTAACAAATTATTTGAAGAAGGTGATAGGCAGTTGCTTGAAACTTTATCAGCTCCTGCTGCTCTAGCGATTAGAAACGCAAGAATGGCCAAAGAATTAGTTGATAAAAACAGAATGCAAAAAGAAATTGAATTAGTAGGAGAAATTCAAAAAAGCTTATTATCTCAAAATCAAAAACCACCGTTTCCAATTGCTGGAATAAATATTCCTGCAAAAATCGTATCTGGAGATTTTTATAATTTTTTAGACCTTGGAAATGGTAAATATGGATTTACAGTTGCTGATGTCTCAGGCAAAGGAATAAAATCATCTTTATTAATGTCTAAAGCTTCTAGTCTTTATCGTTGTTTAAGCAAAACTATGTTTTCAACAAAAGAACTTTTGAATCTCTTAAATAATGAAATTTGTGAAACTGCATCAAGAGGAATGTTTGTTACTATGTTAATTGGAATTTACGATAGTAATAAAAAAGAAATTCTAATTAGTAATGCAGGTCATGAACCACCTTTAATTTTATCCAAGGATGGAAAATTTAGTAGTTTTGAAGAGTCAGGTCCACCACTCGGCATTCAAGGAAAAATTCAGTATACTGAAAAAGTTTTACCTTTTTCTGAAAGTTCTATTTATATTTTTACAGATGGAATTACAGAAATAAAGAATCCCTCAGGATCAATGCTGGGAGCTGAAGGCTTTAAAGATTATATTATTAAACATCAAAAAACACCTAACAACAAAAGATTAGAATTAATTATTGATGAAGTGCTTCAGTCTGGTCGAATTCAAAAAGATGACTTAACTATTCTTGTTGTTGATGAAAAAATTTAATTTGGGTTACCTCTAATATCAGTGGAAAGCTCTTGGTAAATCATAACAGAAAGAGTATTAAAGTTATCTATAATTCTTTCTAAATCCCAACCAAGTTCGATAGCATTACAATTTAATTCCTCGTAATAATATATTTTAGCCAAACCCAAGGTAGGTTGCACTTCTGCACTAACAATATTTATTTCAGCAGTTTTTTTTTCTAAAGCAAAATTATATTTACAAACATTAGACGTTGCCCAATAAAGTAATGCAGTTATTATAATTGCTACAACAATCATTACTTTTGGTATCGCTGGCATTTTTTATTTCATTATTTTTTAAAAGATACTTTTAATATAGATATTGTAACGGAAGCTAATCCATAAGCAATTAGAATTAATATTGTAACAAACAATAACAAAGCAAATCTATTTACTTCATTTTTACTAACTCCTTTTTCAATTTCTTTAAGTAATTCTTTATTTTCGTTTTCTAAAACTTTATTTTTGAAAATTTCTTTTTCTAGCTTTATTTTTTCATTCTCTTTAAGCAGCTCAACAATCAATTGCTTACTAGCTTTATTTTCTTCAAGCACTTTCGCACTCAACATTTTTAGTTTTTCATTTACTGTTTTTAATCGTTGATTTTCAATTTTTAACTTATTACTTAATTCTTTAAGCTCACCAAATTCTAGCAAATCTTGGTTCGACATCGTACTTGCTATCCTTATGTCTTTATCAGATTTTGTTGTTCGAGTTTTTGTTTCTGATTGTCCAAAAGATTTAGTTAATGAAACAGCTGCAATTTGATTAATTAAACCATCTTCATTGCCATACATTAAATCTAGATCAAAGTTGATATCTTTAGCTTCTTTTGTAAAGGAGACACCAGCAAAATATCCAGTTGTTGTTTCATAGGCAGGAGATACATTTTTATTTTCTCCATCTGCTGTAATCTTTATTGAATTATTAAGATTATTATTAAGATTAGCGCCAATATAAGGCTGAATAATAAAACCTTTGCCAAGTTCCTCTGTGTATCTTACTTCAAATCCTGCACCAAGCACTTGTTCTATTGCTTCATCAACTGATAAATCGCCATCACTAAATTTTGCAAGATACTCAGGAAATCTTTGTAGGCCAAGGGTTGATTGAAAGCTTAAGTTTAATGAGCTATCTTCACTTGTTTTTATTTCTTTTCCAAATTTTGTATTAAAGCCTGCAAACTCACTTAATAAATTGGTGCTTATTGAAGTTTTGGTATCTGTATCAAAATCTGTAATTGTTAAATCATTTAAACCGATCATAGGTGTAAAGGATGCTTTAAAGCCATTATTTTCATAAATGCTTTTTAAACCTAGTGCAAAATTATCTCCTCCTAAGAACTCACCGTTGTCAAAGTCACCATCCTGTCTTGTATAACCTAGGAAAATATTACTTCTAATATCTCCCAATATAAATGGACTTAACTGACCTACTACACCTGACATTGCACCTTTATAAGTTCCTTCCCTTTTTTGTTCGCTATGAAATATTTTAAAAAATTTATCTTCTGGAGCATGCCAATTAATATAGTTTGCAGCATCAAACAAGCCTCTAAGCTTAGTTAAAACATTTTCACTTCTATACTTTGGATTGTTTTGCGCTATCTCAAGATCTTCACCCAGAATTGTTAGAGTACCATCATCAGCAGTTCCATCGCCGTCTAAATCTTCTTCTGTTATAGAATAAGTATCATTTCCTGTAAGATTATTAGTAATAGTTAAATCACTATCATAATTGTAAACTTGCATAGTTATATCTTTTGTAATGCTGGAATCTAAAACTATAGTGGACTCTGTTTTTCCTAAGTCAACTCCACCAGTAAAGGTCGCTTCTTCCTTAATGTTAATAGTAGTTCCAGTTGAGTCGCTATAAACCCTAATAGCATGTCCTTCTACACCGTCACCAGCAGTTTGATCTCCAGCAATTGTTCCTGAATTGGTTATGGTTACATTATTGAAGGCATCTTCTTCAGCGCCCCCAACCTCATCAGTACCAATACTAATAGCATGAAAATTATTGCCTGATGCCTGTATTGTTCCTGAATTAATTATTGTCGCTCCAATTCCACCGGTAACACTACCATCATTGCTTAAATCGATTACCGATTTTACACTAGCATCGGTGCCACTTTTATTAAGTGTTCCTGATCCAGTAATTGTGCCTGAGTTGTTTAGGGTTAAATTTCTAGTACCCCTTGCTCCAACTGCGGCAGATGTTACACTTTTTATTGTTCCAGAATTTGTTGCTGTGATTGCATCAGTAGTTGAATTGAAATCAAGTGCGCAACAAGCTTGGGACTCGATTGTTCCACTATTATCTACTGTAATGGTTCCTCCATTCGTAATATTTGTAAGCCTGAGTGTGTGATGGCTTATTGTGCTATAACCAGTATAATCTCCAGCACTAACTCGACTTGCTGACCATGTGTCTCCTCCAGAATTACCACTCGTTCTATTAGCAGTACGTCCATGAGTGGGTCCTTGTGATATTATGGTTCCAGCATTAGTAATCTTAATATCTCCAGCTGTAGTGCTCCCCACAGTGTTTAAATTAACACATCCATTACTATTATCGCTAACACATGTCATTATAGCTCCTGCATTATTTGTAATAGTAATATCACCTTCAGCAGCTTGTAGATTGATAGCATGACGTCCGCTTGCTGCTATCACTCCACTGTTTGTAATCGTTACATTGGTTGTGGTTCCTGTAGCAGTAATTGCATTATTTTCCCCAGTTCCAGAACCCACACCATCGTATTGTCCAACTTGAAGTGTTCCATCATTTGTAATTGTTAAATTTGATGTGCTTGCCGGCAGTTGGATAAGTCCACCATTGTCATGATCATCAACTATTATTGATCCACTGGATGTAATGGTAACAGTACCACCATCACTCATTACAATTTCATCAGCTGCATCTGTTAAAGCACAATCTACTACGGCGGCATCTCCGCAATCTGCTGAATAGGAGTTACCACAGTAAAAAAATAAAAAACTAAAGGTTAATAGTAGTAACTTTTTCATAATTTTTTAATAAACATAGCTTACAACATCTATAATGGGGAAAAAGATTGCTAGTACCTATTTTAGGTTGTATTCTACCTAACATAGGGAGATTTAAAACCATTATGAGTTTAAAAAAAACTGAAATAGGTGAAGATAATAAAGTTATTTCTTTAGCAGAAGCTGCAAAAACTAGAGAAGGAGCTGAACCAGTTTTTTCAAAAGGGCTTTATGAATGGATAATGTTTATAATTAGCTTCTATTCAAGAGTAAGAGAAACTTTAAAAATTGACTTTGAAACTTTTATTATTCTCCAAGTTGTTGTTAGTCATTCACTCTATCAGGTAAATAAAACTGGAAGCAAAAGCTATGCTGAAATTAAAGAACATGTTGAAAAGTTATCTATGGTTAAGTTAAAAAAGAATCTTAAATTAACCTTTGCTAGTATTTCAGAGGTAATTCAGTTGCCAAGAGAAACTGTTCGAAGAAAAGTAATAGAACTTTGTAAAAAAGATATATTAACATTTAATAATGAACACGGAATTAAGCTTGGGCCCGCTTATAAAACAATTTATCAAGAATTTGTTTCACAAACTACTGTGGATATGAAAACTTTAGTTAAAAAGTGGAAGCATAGTGGCGCATTAGATAAATTATTAGAATCGGATAATAATAATGAATAAATTATTTTACGGACTGTATGATCTGGCTAATTCAGCTTACACTATTATAGTTGTAACATTTATTACGTCTGCATACTTTGCAAACCAAATTGTAGGTGATTCACAACTTGGTGCAGCGTACTGGCAATGGACAGCTGGACTTTGTGGAATATTAATTGCACTAACAGGACCTTTGCTTGGCAGCATAGCTGATAAAAAACCTAAAGGTAAAATTAATTTGTTACACATATTTACCATCCTTTGTATTTTAATAACTTGTTTGTTTTGGTTTGCTGAACCATCGACAAATTATATTTTGTTTACATTAATTATTTTTTTATTATCAAACTATTGTTATGAAGCTGCTACAATTTTTTATAATTCATTATTAAAAAATTGTTCAAATGAAAATAATATTGGAAAAACATCAGGCGCAGCATTTGCTTTAGGATATATTGGATGTCTTCCAATATTATTATTTACATTATATGTTTTTGTTCTACCTGATACTATTCCTTTTGGTTTAGACAAAAGTAAATTTGAAAACATAAGATTCATTCCAATTATTGCTGCGGTTTGGTTTTTAATTTTTTCATATCCCATGATAAATTATTTTAAACGTCACGTTCAATTTAAAGAAAATGTTGATCAAGCTCCTATTTTTAAAAAACTTGTTGAACTAGTATGGAAAAACAAATTTACACGCACTAGAAAATTTCTTTTAGCTAGAATGATTTAGTCTGATACTTTAATTATTTTAATTGCTGGAGGAGGTGTGTATGCTTCAGGTGTTTTGGTTTTACTCTAGGAGAATTATTAAAATTAGCTATTTACGCAAACTTAGTTTCGCTCTTAAGAGTTTTACTTGGTGGATATTTAAATGATAAGCTTTCATAAAAAATTATTATTTTAATTTGTATTGCTGTATTAACAGCAACTGTTTTCTATGGAGCAGTTGTTACACAAACAAAAACTCAATTCTTTTATTATGTTATGGTTATATCTTTTTTTATAGGATCAATTCAAAGTACAAGCCACTTTATGATGACAGAGCTATTAAAAACTGCTGACCAAGGGAAAGGTTTTGGATTATTTAGTTTTTCAGGTAGAGTTACAGCGTTTGCTGGACCTTTGTTAGTTGGAATTACCACTTATTATTTTTCTCAGAGAATAGGGTTCTTATCTAGCAGCGTATTTTTTGTTTTAGGCTTTATTTTAATGCTTTTTGTTGACTAACGTCTTAAAAAATAGAAAAAATCAAAATTTCTCTTAAAAATTGAACTTTTTTAAAAAAATTACTAAATTTAGACGATAATAAAAAATGATTTGTGTTGTATTAATACAATTTATACTATTATTGAAATTTTTGACTGCTAATAAATTTTACTCTAACACAATTTTGATTAGTCTAACACAAAAAATACAATTTTAAGGATAATAACAAAAAATGTTGATTTTTATAGGTTTTTTATGAATAGATACAAATCTTATTTTTTAACTAGGTCTAACACAAATCTATAATTGCTCTAACACAATTTTTTTCTTCATTTTGTGTTAGAATATACAAAATTTATAATAAAATTGAAAAAATTATTATTTTTTGTGTTTTCTATCAAAAACGTTGATTTAATTGATTATTTAGCTATTTTTGAATAAAATGCCTATTTTGGGTATACAACTTATAATTACATTATAGACATTTGTGTATTTTGTGTTAGAGATTCGTATGTTTTGTGTTAGAGAAAAAATATATTATATGAAATTATGAGCGAAGAAGATAAAGATAATATTACTGTAAATAAAGAGGAAGAAACTAAGAGAGAGGAAAATCAATCTCAAGGTGAAACTAGCCCTGCTGATATCCAATCTTCTGTGACTTCAAGTGAAAATCAAGAAGAGACACAACCCAAAGTAGAAGAAAATAATGGGCATGAGGTAATTCACAAAAAAGATGACAGGTTACACATATATATAAGACAAGATAAGTATAAAGGTGAGCTAAAATCAAAAAATTGGGTTGGTAGACTTTATATTGATGGAAAACAAAAAATTTCTTCATCAGGAACACCTAATATCGAGGAAGCAATACCAATATTAGAGAAATGGTTTGATGATATTCATGCAAACAAAGAAAAAGAACAACAAGTTCCTCAAGAAACAACAGAAACCACAAGCGAACAATCATCTACACCTTCAGAACAAACAGCGCCTCCAGTAATAGAAACACCTAAACAAGCAGAACCTGCGACTGTTGCTCAAAATGTTGCCGATCCGGTAGAAAATAAAGAAGCTTCAGAGACAAAAACTACTTCAAACATTCTTGAAAAATTTAAAAACATTAAATTTAAAAAACCTAGTTTTGGCAAACAAGATTCAACAACAAAAGTTTCCGTATCAGGAAAAAGTAAATTTAAACAAAAGATTGAAAGTTTTTTAAAAGCAAAGCTTGGAAAAAAAGCAGCTCAGGGAGAAGAAATTGTAGGTGTAGAACTTACTAATAAAGAAATTAGATTAGCTCAAATTTCAGCAAATAAAGCAAATCAGTGGGTTCTTGATAAATTTTTTATTCATTCTATTAATTTGCCAGATGATGCTTCAGTTTTAGAAAATGCCGATAAGGTAAGTGAAGAATTAGCAATTGCTCTACAAAAATCAAAAATTGTAACATCAAATGCTGCAATTGCAATTCCTGTAACGAGCGCAATAATCCGTGTGGTTACGGCTCCGTTAATGACCGATGAAGAACTAGCAAAAGCAATTGACACTAATTCACTTTGGGAAAATTTAGTTCAGCTAACTGATAATTTAGATGATTACTCTATTTTTCATCAAGTAATAAATAGAAATCAAAAAGAAAATACGATGGATCTTTTATTTGTTGCATCAAAATTGTCTGACATAAATAATTATACTTCTATAATTAAAAATAGTGGTCTTAATCCAGTAATTATTGATGTTAAATGTTTTGCATTAAAATCAGCAGTAGATCAAATTAATCAAATTTCTAAAAGTACAGAAGATGCTAATTTAACGGCAGTATTAGAATTTGGTTTAGATGAAAATTATCTAATGATTTTATATGATAATAACCCAATTATAACAGATATTTTTTTAAGAAGTCAGGATAGAAAAATTTTACTAGAGTCAACAGATCAAGAAGAAAGAGAAGCATTAGTTAGAAGATTTATTACACAAGTAAAACAAGCGATACAGGACTTTGAAACAAAATATGAAAAAAGAATTAGAAATATAAAAGTAGTTTCAAACCTACCAAATGTAGATGCTTTTTTATCAATTTTTAGAAAAAATTTAACTAATACAGGGTTTAACTTATTTGACCCACTTGATGGCTTGAAAATTCCACAACAACTAGAACAAGCTATTAATTTAAAAAATCGATCTTATTTATCAACAGTTATTGGACTTGCTTTTAGAAAATTAGATGTCTTTGGTTATTATAAATTTGTAACTGCAGTCAAAAACATCAATTTACTACCAAATAGAAAAAGTTTGATTAAACAAAAAAAAATGAAAGCTTTTTCAAACTTTGCATTTACAGGAGTAGTAGGAGGAGTAATAGGGCTTTATTTAATACTTTTCACATTATCTTTTTGGAACATTCATTCCTATAACAAAAAACTAGAAAATTATGGAAATGTTCTTTCCACGCACACTGCTAAAACAAAAGAAAAAACAAAAATTGCTAAGGAATTAGCTGTAATTACAACAACTTTAAAATTAAGCAAAAGTTTAAAATCAAACAAAGTAATTAGTTATAGAGTTTTAGCACAAATAGCATCGAGCGTTCCTAAAAGAGTAAAATTTAACTCTGTAGTGTATAATGGAAATAACCAAGTAATAATTCAAGGTGTTGCTGCTAGCGATCAAGATATTTTAAGATTAATTGGTAATTTGAGTAGTAAAAAATTAATTCAACAAGCATCGTTATCTTCAATGAAATTACCAACTAGTTCAAATGTGACAGGACAACCTAGAAAAGGTTTTAGAATTTTTGTTAAAATTAAAAAAGGATAAAAAAAAATGGATTTAAACGAGTTAAAAAATTTAAATATGGATGATCTAAAAGCAAAAGTTTTAGCCTTTGCTGACAAAAAGACTCTTATAAAAGGTGGAATTACTTTCGGAGCGATTGTTTTTTTTCTAATTATTTACTATTCAATTTTAAACCCAATTGTAAATACTAAAAAAGCTCAACTTGGAGAAATGACCCTTAAACAAGAAGAAGTAACTCAGTTTAACCAAGAAATAAAAGCAAACAAAAATAAAATAAAAAAACTTAGACCTAAATTTGAAAAATATTCTACATTATTTCATACTAGAGCAGAGGTGGAAGGACTTTACCAAACCTTAAGTGAATTTGCAGGACAAAATGGTTTAGTTATTTCAAAAATAGAAAAGAAAAAACCAGAAGAAGTTAGCAAATCAGCTGCTTTAGGTAAAAAGAAATCTAAGAAAAAAGCAACCAAAAAGAAAAGTGTCAAAAATGTAGCTTATTATAAAATTCCTGTAGATTTTGAAATTACGGGTAATTTTTTAGGGTATATAAAGTTTAAAAGGGCAATATCTTTGTCAAATAAAATGCTTAATTTTGACAAAGAATCAATAAAAGTGGTAAAAGGAAATACAACCGGGACGATAAAAGTTAATGGAACTTTAACTATAGTGGGATTGGCAAATGAATTTTTTTAAAATTATAACTTTATTTTTGTTATTGTTATTTATCAGCATTAGCCCAAACAATGTATTGGCTGATAGTCATGATGTGGATCAAAATATTGTGGAGCAAGTAAAAGAGATTAATCAAGAGATATTAGAAAAACAAACAGCAACAGAAGCAAATATTAGTTCTGAAATTAGTAATGAAGAACCATTACCTTTAAACGATCCTTTTGCAGGAGATTCTTCTTTAGGAAGTGGAACAAGTATAATTTCAACAGGCCAAACTGAAGATCGTGAAGAAATGAGTTTATATAATTTTAAACTTGTTGGAATTATTTCAGGCACCTATGAGAGCTATGTTTCTTTAGTTAATGCTTCAGGTGAAATTGTAACTTTACAATTGCACGAAGAATTAAGTGAAGGAATAAAGTTAGTTGATATGACACTTAACGAAGCAGTATTTCAAAAGGCAGATGATACCTACATGACAATTGATTTTAAAAATAAAATTAAGGAAACTGATGAATTTTAAATTAATAAAAAGATTTGTCTTGTTTACTTTTTTAGCACTCATTTTAACTGGCTGTGCTTCTGGTCAATTTGAGAAATCGAAGACATTTAAACATAATACTCCTTTAATAAAGGACGATATTAAAAAACTGGGAAAAATAGAAATTGATAAAACAGTTGAAAAGGGACCAAAACCTACTATTGGCGATATAGAATTATTAGCAAAAAGAAAAAAAATATCATCCCAGAAAACAAAAAATTATTTGCTTATACCTGATGAGTTTACACTTTTAAAACAATCAGTAATTCTTAATTTTAAAAACTTAGATTACAAAGAAGCCATGAATCTAATGAGTAAAATTGGAGAAATTAATATATTAGTAGGCGATGAAGTTGCAGGATCTATTTCAGCAGAATTAGTTGATGTCCCATGGGATAAGGCATTCAATGCTTTATTAGATATGAAGAATTTTGCAGCTGATATTGATGTAGCAAGCAACCTTATAAGAGTACACACTCCATCAACTTTAACTGGACAAGAAACTTATAAATCAACTAGAGCTGCGGCAGTTAAGAAAAAAGTAGAACTTGAGGATTCAGTTGAACCAATTATCTCAGAAATTTTTAGACTCTATTATATTAGCCCTACACAAGCTAAAAAAACTATAACTGAACTATTTACTTCAGTAGGAGATTCTTCTTATTCTCCAATTCAAATAACAGAAGAAACAACTACAAGATCCATAATCGTAAGAGGAAAAGAAAAAGATTTAGATGTAGTTGATAAAGTTATTAAAGAAATTGATGTAAGAACTAAACAAGTTTTAATTGAAGCATTTATAGTAGAGGCCGACTCAACTTTTGAACAAGCATTAGGAA
>Ga0209501_10005617_pt1 | contig 11527 bp, 12 predicted proteins | sample ArcticOcean_MG_C_4_FD_187434 | JGI IMG/M metagenome (GOLD analysis project Ga0209501, IMG submission 187434) | Marine microbial communities from western Arctic Ocean - ArcticOcean_MG_CB4_134 (SPAdes) (version 2) | ecosystem: Environmental > Aquatic > Marine > Oceanic | place: Arctic Ocean...
TTTGATTCTTAAATTAAGGGAACCAGAAGGTATAATGGTAGGTAGTCTCAAAGTTCCCATGTTACAAAGGGGGAAAGAGGTCATGCCCGTAGCGGTAATATATTCCCTGACTTATCCCCAAAACTATTTATACTAATTAAACTTCCAATCAGTGGTGTCTAACTGATTGGCTTTGTCAAAGGCAGGAGTATCATTTTGTCCTGTATCTACTAGACCCTCTTGTGCAGAGGCCTCTACATCATACAGTTTCATTTTCGGTCTGTCGATGCCGATAACGAATTTCTTGTTTTTGGTGGGGTCATTATAGCGGTTCTTGAGTTGTTTAACCATAATTTGATTAAGTCCCTCAAGTTGTTCATTTTGGATGAGAGCGAACATGAAGTCCGCTGTAGCTGGTAAACCGAAGCTCTCACTGGTATCCTCCAGTCCAATATCAGTTGCCGTGAAACCAGAACGAGTCGTTTGTGTAGCAGATACGATTGGTAGGTTATGTTCCACAGCAAGTCCTCTGAACTCTTCTGCAATCGCTTTAATATAGAAATATGATCCAACATTAGCTCCTGTTTTGAATCTAGATGATGCACAAATATTTATGTAATCAATAAAAATAATATTAGGAGCGAACTCACGCTTCAATGCGAGTTCCTTCAAGAGTCCCTTAAAATGCCCAGAATGAGCTGTTGCAGTAGGGTACTCTTTGATCACCAGAGTGCCCTTGGTTTTCTTCTTAATTTTACCTACTGCATCATCAAATGACTGCTTAGGAAGTTCGTGCAACTCATCTATGGTCAAGTCCATTAGGTTTGCATCAATCCGTTCTGCAATCCTTTCCTCTGCCATTTCCAGAGTAATATACAGAACATTCTTACCCTGCAATAAACAATTTGCAGCCTGATGGCACATGAATAATGACTTACCCACACCTGTTCCGGCTAGACAAATATTCAGCGTTTTGTTTGGGAGTCCTCCATTTGTGATTTGATTGAAGTACGATAAGTCGAAAGGAATCCTTTGCTCTTTTTTATGATAAAACTCAAAACGATTAGTGGCGTCATGAATATAATCGTGCCCGACAGAGTTATCAAAACTAACAGAAAGAGCATTGGATAAAATATCAGGCAAACTATCAGTGTTAAGATTCTTGTCGTCACCATTAATAATGTGGATCCCTTGAAGGACCGCCAAGTGAAGGGCCCTATCTTTGCAATATCGCTCCGTAGTATCGACAAGCCATCCTTGATCAACATCTTCAACTGCCAAGGAACTAAGAATCTTCTCAGTATTCTTCCAAGTTTCTTCATTGAGATCATTTCGTTTCTCCAATTCTATATGAATAGCCTCCCTAGAAGGTAGGTTATTATACTTATCTATGAACTTGTATATTTCATCAAATATTACTTGTTGTTCTTTTCTTTCAAAATATTCAGTCTTCAGAAAGGGTAATACTTTCCGACTGTACTTCTCGTTGTTGAGCAAATGACTCAGAATCGTCTTCTCTATAGATGATGTCAACACTATCTTCCTTTCTCAATCCTTTTTCCATACATGAAATTAATATGTCTCCACAAATATTGTGGAACTCTTCTGGAAGCTCATTAAAAGCTTCAGTATCTGATTTTGCCACCCTAACAGTAAAATGCAGATTAAGTTCACCATCTGGGGTTTCCTCTCCCATTTGGATATCATCATAAAAATAAATTACACCTTCAAACTTACCTTCATCTATCCTAATTGCTGTGAATTTAGCTTCGTCATTATCCCTCACTACAAATGAGTGCTTGACTGTTTTAATATTTTTATACATAATGCAAATAAGTGCCTAAAATATATTTGTCTTGATCTACTGGAATATTACCCCGATGTGGAAAATCCCATGTTGCAGGGAACACTAATACTGTACCACACTCAGGTGTAACTTGCAAGTCTAAATTTACAAACTCGGTCTCACCACCTTTATTTACGGTATTAAGGTAGGTAAAGAATACCAGAAAACGCCTTGCAGTGTCATAATTCCCAACATCAACATGATCCAAAAAATGTCCAACATTACTTTCATATTTCTTTAATCTCAATGCTTCCCAAGCATATTTTTCAGGCCATTGTTTAGGATGTAACTCAACATCTTCTTTATAATTAGCCAGTACCTGTTTGTATCTATCATATATCAACAGATTCATATCAGATAACCCCCCGTTATCCATTAGATTGACTTCCCAAAACTGCCTATGACCTGCTGTCTTGGTCTCTTCCCACTTGTCTTTTAATCCCTCAAAATAATCAATCAGTGCAGTACACTCACTATTATCAAATATTTTCGGATACGTTTTAATCCATCTGTCCATACATAAACTCTTGTGAAGCTGCATCATCCAATTTTTTCATCACCTCATCAGTGAAATATTTTTGGGGATCTGCATAGATTGATTTAGCGTACATCTGAGTTCCGTTCATATCATACCGATTTCCCGACTTTGTGAACACACCATGTTTTTCACCAAACTCTAAAAGGCCATAGTAACGATCTATTCCCGATTGATATCCTAATCTCACATCGACCATCTTATTTTCGATAGTCAATCTGGATTTCTGATTCTTGCAATGAATGATATTCCCAATCACCTCAGTACCATCTTTATCCTTCTTTTTGGACAAATATATAATGGAACTGGCTGCATACTTGAGTCCAGATCCACCGCCCATTTCTTTGGTAGGGTAAAATGAACCGATAACATCGTAAGTATGATTTGTCACAATCAACGGCACGTTTGCCCGTCCCAACTTGAGAGTCAATACCCTAAACGCCGCCTTGATTATCTGGGCCCGTGTCATATCTCTGGTATCTGATCCAGCAGCTGTATCCTCTAATTCCTTAGTGGTTGACAAATTCCCCATTGAGTCCAATACAAACATCATAGGCTTCTGCTCATTCTCTGCAAGATACATATCCAGAATCTTGATCGTTTGAGTACGAAATTCCTGTATAGTTACTACGGGAAGAATCACCATTCTTGTGGGGTCTATTCCCCTTTGAATAATTAACTCTTTAGGAATGGCAGATTCAGACTCAAAATAAAGCACCCCAGCATCAGGATTAGAATCCAAAAAATGTTTAACCATACCAAGTGCAAAATAGGTCTTTCCTGTAGCTGATTCCCCTGCAAGTGCTGTGATTTTATTTGAAGGTAAACCTCCAAACACCGAACCCGACAATAGGGCATTAAAAAGAAAACTACCAGTGTCAATATAACTATTAACATCACCACTAGTAACCCCGTCATCCACGATTGAGGCATACTCATTTCCTGACTCTTTAATAAAATTAGTTAAATTCAAATTTCTCCTTTAGTTAAAAAAATCCATTAGTGTAGTTTGAGTACCATAAGAATCATCTATCTGCCAATTGATTGCATTCGTAATGAACTTCAATGGTTCAACATATGATTTCTCAAACTGTTTCTCATAATCAAGATATTTCACAATATCCAATTCTTTTGGGCAGTCGGTTATAAAAGTAAAGGCACTACATTGATATGGATTAGGATTTTTCATATGAACGAATTTAATCTTTTCACCGTCCAAAATCAATGGATATTTTTTTGTTAGTTGTTTATCTTTCAATTGATAATTATAAACCAATGCACCCTTAACGTGCATTGGAGTCCCTTTTTTGAAAACTCCATTTGAATCCCCCCACTTTTTCAAGCCATTACATGACCTTGGAAATGCAATAGCTGTGGGTTCCATCTCCATCCATTCCTTACGAAAATCCTGAATGAAGTCATTTAATTCTTTCTCATCACCAGTCATAATTAACTTGAGAGCATCCCGAATCTTGTCTCGGCAAACTTGTGGAGTCGATGATTTAACTGCCTCGATCCCCATCATCTTTAGCTTGGGTTCTGCATACTGAATACCTTCTGAATTATGAACATTCAGAATGTATCGTTTCTTTGCAGTCCAGATACCCTTGTTTGCAATAACCTCACGATCCATGACCATCTTCTGCTCGTATGCGTTTACATACTCAGCAAGTTCAATGTACTTGGACTCAATGAATGGTTCAATTTTTTCAGAACTAATTGTATCCAAAAACTTCACTGGATCTTTTGGATTTAATTTCTTTATCAGTTTCTCAAACGTAATATACACCGAATCCGTATCAGATGCAATTACATAATCTTGTCCATCTGTTGATAAAATATCATTCAGATATACATTAAGAGCTCGCTCGATCCATCGAATAGATAACTGGCCCCCATAAGTAACTGCCTCTGCAATCCGAATATCATAAAACCTAAAATATTGATTACCAATTGCACCGTATGCAGAGTTGAGTGCAATCTTGAGTGCCATTTGTTTATTGTTGTACTTAGATATATCATTCTTGAATTTAGGGTCTTTAGTATTCTCAAATTCCTGAACCGCTTTCAACATAAGATTCTTATTAACCTTACGGTCATCATACATCTTCTGCATCAACTCAGGGAAAAATCCATGCATATCTCTAGTAAAATATGCACCATTTGGAGTTATTGTTTGATTTTTTTCCTTGAGAAAAGAGGTGTCAAACTCACAGTCTAACATCTTATCAACGCCTGGATGAGTTTCATGCATTCCTGTAATAGTTTCAGGAGAGATATTATACTGCATAATCAAATGAGGATACAGGCTGTTCAAATCAAAACTAACTACCCAATTATGCAACCCCACTTGTGGATCTTTAACATAAGCCCCAGCGTATGTTTCATCCTTCATCTGTCTAATTACTAAAGGTACTTGTATCTTTTTGTTTCTCAAGAAATTATAGATAATAACATCCCACATTTTCACTTGGGAATATACATCATTGTAGTTACACTTTGCGAAATACGCCAGTCCAATCTGAAGATCAATGAGCCTCATTTTGTCCTCTAACGCATCTACAATCTCTACATCCTGTATGTTGTAGTCAATGAATGACTGATAATCTTTAGTGTACCAGTCTCTGAAAGTTTCAAATGGATTCTTCTTTTTCTTTTTCCCCAACTCAATAAATCCGATATGATCCAGAGTATAACTTTCTTGTGCAGAATAGGTGTACTTTTGGTACAGCTCAAGATAGTCCAACTGACTCACACCTACAATATCAAATGCGGTAAGAGTCCTTCCCATCTTAAATACTTTATCATCGAATACAGCTTTCCACGGTGATAATTTTTTAATTTCGTCTGCACCTAATCGAACTTTAATACGATTGATCAAATAGGGTATATCAAAGAAACGAGTATTCCACCCCGTAAGAACATCGGGTAAATTATCTCCCCAAAAACTTAAAAACTTTCGGAGAAGTTCGTCTTCATTTTCGCACTTGATATAAGTAACATCTTCACGATCTGTTTGGTATGTATGAATACCAAACACCACAAATTTCTTGGATTGATGATTTTTGAGAGTTATGGATAATACACGTTCAACTGGATTATCTACTTGAGGAAATCCGTATTCTGATTCCGTTTCAATGTCCATAGTGGCCACCATGATTTTACTCATGTCCCACTTTATTTCCGCTTTGAAAGTATCAGAGATCCACTGATAAGGCCAACGAGTAAATCCATAGACCATACCAGACTGGTTCTGGTATTGTTCTATAAATTCTTTAGCTTCTTTAACAGATTCCTGAAGAACTGGAGCTAACCATTTACCATCTAAGGTTTTACTCAAATGATAACAATTATCACTACTTTTGGGGTTAACAGGAACAAAAAGGGTAGGTTGATATTTGTGACGAATAGTAATTCGTTCTCCATTCTTGACGCCACGGGCAAGAACAGAGTTTCCAAAGACTGTTACATTTGTATAAAAATCCATAATTCTCCAAGTTTCATAATATAGTATACCTCAATAATTTGAAAAAGTCAAGACTATTATCCATTTAATTGCATATTGGGAGCTAATATAATTCCCGAACCAAACTTAGAATTCCACCCGTCACGGGCTGGTTCCACTGGTGTTGCTAAACATACTACCCAATCTCTAGAGATAGTCACCGGGCCGGGTTTAGCCATATTAGGCCAAGGAGTAAACCCAACGCCCTCTGGGGTTGGAATCAACTGGCAAGGATCGGAAATTGTTACTGAGTCTCCCAATACAGTAACATCCCCAATTAATTCCTCACCAGACTTTAACTTAACTAATTTTATATCACTCATCCTTTTTTTTACCTATGTTATACTTAGTCTCAAGTACCCATTCATCCTTCTCTTTGAAGGAGAGAATCTTTATTTGACTCAAAGGGGCTTTTGGTTCTGGTTCACCTACCATCCCAACGAGCCCCCAATCACTTAACAGAGCACCAATCGTGTTCCGTCTTTCTATATCATTATCAGTTAGACTTGACTTTTTACCATCAAGTGCAAATAGTTCCTTGAAATGTACAACATAGTACTTCCCCTTCTTGTGAAGGAGGTGACAAGATTGATATAATTTTTTCTCTTTTCTTGATGCAACACCAATTCTTGATAATGTCTCACGAACCTTCAAGAAATCATCAGGTTCATTTAAAGTTACTTCCAGCATATCATCTGGAGTCCAATTCAATTCGCCGTTCATTTCCACCTTTATTCAATTTGAATCGGATACTATCTATATCATCATTTGTAAGTATAGCCAAGGCATCCTTAGCTTTCTGATCACTGTATCCGAAATATTCTTTCACTAATTCTAAATTCTTTATTTTAGAAGTCTTCAACCAAGGGGCATACCGTTTCCTTGGTCTTATACTATTTAGTAGAAAATCAAATTGAAGTCTATTATCTAAGTGGTTGTTTATATTCACCTCATTGACTAATAATATCGTATCTGGATGTGCATACAATGCATGATTCACTACCCAAGCTGGTGGATATTTCTCCTCATAAAAAGAATCCTCCATCAAATTCTCTTTGGTGTGATTGATTGCGTTTAAATATTCTTTAAGTTCGGGCATTATATTATTTACTCAAAAAAGTTAGATAACGAATTATTATAGAATGAGTTATATGCTTCCTTCCACCTATATCTATAATCTAGAATTTTACCAATATGTTTTCTCTCAACTTCACGTTTAATATAAACAAAAGCTGGATATTTTTTTAACAATTTTTCATGTTCTTTGTTATGGAATTCTGCATTTCTAAATTCAGCACAGCCACCATTTTGCCACCAATCGGGATTTTCACAATATAAATCAGATCGTCTATTTTTATAACCCCTCATTAAAAATTCAAGAGTCATCATACTATCTTCACCGACCTCAACAAATGTCCAATCTATTTCATCAGCAAATTTGGATACTTCTACACCATTTATCATCTGTGCGCCATGTACATCAGTAATATCATTGTACAAATGCCCACTTGGTGGTAAATTCGCACCTCTACTACCTATTTGAATTATATTTTCATCATCCATCCAAGAATTAAAAAGGTTAAACATCTCATCAAAATCTTGTACAGTCATTATCCGTTTTGACAAATCCATGTCAGATTCTTGACCAAAATATTTCAAATTCCTTCGATAAAACTTTACATCATCATCATACATACAAAATCTAGATTTACCAGCATGATAAATTATTTCTTTTCTTGTTTTTGCAATCCCAATGTTATCCCCCACAATTAGATATTCTACATCATATTTGTGTAGGGGCCGTTCATGTTCTTGAACAACAAAAATAACATTTGCTTTATATTTGTCAGGTAATGAATTGAAAGTAATTTGGGAATCTACCCTACGGAATGTAGGGATATAAATTTTATGCACTAGTGCCACCCTTTACCAAAGGTGCAATCAAACTTACATATTCAGGCTCTGCAAGTTTAAAACCAGTTCCTTCAAGGTACAGGTTACATGATTGATAGTTTGCTTCTTTTTTACCACCATACCATTCTTTTGAAGAAGGTTTACTTGGAATAAAAATTAAAGGAATAATCGTTTTTTCTTTTCCTTTAAGATGTTTCACTAGTTTTGTTGGATATTTCTTCTTTTGATCTTCAGTCAACGGCTGTTGAACTTGACCTTCCATGTGAGCAACACCAAAAACGGTAGATGAAGCAGAAATTACAATAGCATCTGGAAAACGATTCTCTAGTTTCTTTTTATCATCTGCAATCAGTTCCTTTCCTCTTACTGAGGTTGGGTTGTAGTAGAACATACCATCCCCCTGTTCATCTGCTGCTTCTTGGTTTTTCCAGAGGTCAATAGCCATACGAATAATTTTTTTTGCTGATTTTCCAACTCTGTTTTGTTTGGCCAAAAATCTCTCGTTAAACTTAGAATTAATTTGATCTTCTGCTTTGCTTCTCTGAAAAATTCGATTTGCAATTTCAGCTGGTTTCATATTCAAAGGCCCAGTTGTCAACGGATTTAGAAGACATGATATATCGAATATGAGTGATGATATTTCACCTTCTGGAAGTCCTTTAGTAAATACTTTCCATATACGTTTCGGTAAGACAATAGTTTTTACTTTTTTTCCACGATCAGATTTATTCACACCTTCTTCTCTTTGACTTCCATCTACCCATAGCCTTGATATTGAACTACTCCACCCATCGAAAGCTAAACATGGTGGTAAGAAATCTGTTTTACCTTGCTTATAATTAATTTGATCTGCAATTTGATCTGTGTATTCCTTATCAGAAACGACTTTCTCTTCTATACGAACTTGAGCTCTTTTATATTCTTTGATTTCATCTACAGGTATATATTCCACATATTCATCATATTGGCCTGTAGTAAATTTATAAATGAAATCATCAACCATTGCTTCCTGTTTAGCGGATTGTGATGTATATCTACTACCCCCATTCGTATTATTATAATACTCATTCTCTGGATTCTTTGCATCCACTTTTTCAAGCATTCTATTTTCTAAATCAAACATATCCCAAACAGTACCTTTTTTTAGTATTTCAAAATAAACTTTATTATCTGGATTGTATAAGTCCTCTAAAAATTCTTCATCTTCTGATGAAAAATCATAGTCATCATATATTGAACCTTGATGAGCTCCAATATATTTTTTTATAGTAGATCCATCAACAAATGTAATTGTAAATCTATAAACATATGCTGTATAATCATCTCCAAAATTTGGATCTAAATCTATATCAAATTTAGTCAACATTTATTACCTCGTTCATTCTTTTATTAAATTGTTTATAATATTCTTCTTCACTCAACAATACTTTCTTGTAGTTGTCTCTGAATTCTTCTAACTTTTCTTGAAAGAAAAGCTCATCTCTAAGTTTCATTGCCTTGTCTTTAAAATCTTCAAATGTAAATACTCTTTGCCAATCATCAATATTATAGGTATTATTCTTGTCGTAATTCTCCCAAACAAATGGTATCATTCCTATTGACAAAGCTTCTGGATAACGTGAAGTGGTTGCAGTTTCATCTAACCAATTGAAACATAGTGTGCATCTTGCTGGTTTTAACTTAGGGTATAACTGCCCCCATTCTTTAATCCATGCAGACTGTCTTTTTACACCAGAAGGAAATCCACCAATCAATACAGTTGAAAGATCAGAGTCACGATATATTTTGCGAATAGTTTTTTCTCTATCATGGCCATGTTTCATCCTTCCCCAATACCCAAAATCAATAGTTTTACCAGTATCTAACATTCGAGCTAGAGAATTATCAAATCTCTGTATAAAATGATACTTCATTCCATGAATATTTCCAGAAAAATCAATCTCATCAATAACATGGAATGATTTTAACTTCACACCCTTCAATGTCTGTTCTCTGTAAAGTTGTTCAGTATCACCCCTATCACTTCTCCACATTATAACTATTTTATTTTCAAAATGTGGCCGAATGGTTGCCATGTGTCCTTCAGACTTTTCTAAATCTTTTGGGTTCATTTGTAATTCTCCATTATACCTAAATTCAGAATCACTAGGTATAATAATTACATCTGCCCACTCAATAGTTTCAGGAGTTCTTGAAGGGTTTTGTCTATTGAAAGATACATTATATGTTTTATACTGGTGTGAAGGGTTTGCTTTCATCCACTTAACATAGTTCTCAAAAAAACTGTCAAGAACAGTTTCCAGAGGGCCGTTGTACTTCACATTAGAACGCAATCTTGCAATAGTAATCTTCATCTTATTATGTCAATTTTATCAATAGATTCTGGTGTCCAGTATTCTAATTCTTGTCTATCCCTACTCTCTGTTTTTAATTTCTCATATCTTTTAGTAGCCTTTTTCTTCCACCATTTGGTAATATTTTCTAAACTATATTTTTCAAAACTTTCAGATTTTACAAGTACATCTGTTTTTCCAGTAAGTACATCTTTTGAATTTGTAAATCCATAATCACTCATGTAAAATCTTTTCTGAGTAGTAACACCAGTTGCATCTTTAATAGTTTCACAAAATTCATTATACTTGGTATTGTCGTGTTCTTTTAAAGATGCCTTCACCATACCTATCATCTTGGTTTGGGTTTTCAGTTTTCTACTGGAAACATGATTAGGTACTAGTGGGCCTCCATTTTTTTTCATAAACCATTCTCTTAATTCTGGATATATATCTTCACCCATTGTCAAAAGAAAACTACTACTTGTATCACCTTTATATTTTAAGTAAGGCCGCATACCATCATACATTGAAGCACCCTTGAGGTTACCATACAGTGAGGTAGTTTCAAACAAACAAAATTCTGTATCATATTTTTTATCAAGCATCTCTCGCAATTCATGTGAGCAACAAATAGCAGCCATCAATTTTCCTCCAAGATAATTGAATCCAAAAGGTTGTGTGGGTACTATGATAAATCCCATAATTACTCTTTTGTTCCAAATTGGTAAATCTGGAACTGAACCTAACCAATCATTTCTAGGTTTTGAATTTATTAATGGAGATCCGAATCTAATAAACCCAACATCTTTTCCAGTATTGGTTTCTTGAATAACTACTTTAAGTGTCTTGCCTGGCGCATTATCTGGTGAAAAAGATGCTATAATTTCTAAATGGTCATTGAAATATGAATTTGATTTCTCACAAATTTTAAAATTCATATCCTCTGGACTTATAGTATAATCATCAAATAAATCTATTTCTGGTCCCCCCCACAAAGATGTGGGAACATTTTTAAGTCTCTCTAGTTTCCTATACCGAAAATAATCATCAATCCGATTAAATTTACTAAAGTATGCAGTTATCTTATCAGCTGCATAAATTCCATCTTCCCTACTTAAATTTGGCATTAGACATTATCTCCACTAAACAAGCCATTAGATTAATTTCTTGATCGGCAACAAATGCAGATTTATATTGATAATCTGCAATACTCAATATAATTTGTGGTAGGGAATTGGGATCACACTTTTCATATAATTTATCATATATCTTTCGATATATTTTCTGGGGATCATTATCAAGATTACTTACAACCCAAGACCGTACTCCTTTGAAGTTTTTCGTCTTGAGTACGTCTGCCAATTCATTCATATTGGCATCACTGATATTTACCAGAATACCAGAGTCGATAATTC
>Ga0209501_10005619_pt1 | contig 11523 bp, 10 predicted proteins | sample ArcticOcean_MG_C_4_FD_187434 | JGI IMG/M metagenome (GOLD analysis project Ga0209501, IMG submission 187434) | Marine microbial communities from western Arctic Ocean - ArcticOcean_MG_CB4_134 (SPAdes) (version 2) | ecosystem: Environmental > Aquatic > Marine > Oceanic | place: Arctic Ocean...
TCCAAGGCATCAGAGGAGAAATCACAGAGAAACGGAAGGCCGGCCGGCCGGCCTTCCCCCTTCTTGATGATATTCAGCATAAACAGCTGTTTTTCGCGCAAAACAGGCCAAACCAAGCATTGAGATGCCCAATATTCCAGATGACCGTGAGTCCACCAAAGTCAGACGACACGCTCAGGTTGGTTGAAGAACGTCTGGAATTCGTCGAAATAATATCCCGCCTCAACGAGCAGTTTCTCGATCCCTCGTTAATACGAAAGGTTGGCGAGAAAGGCTGGACCCATCCGTGGAAATACTTTGATGCGTTGCGGAACTATCTTTTGCTCACCTGTTTCGATCTGCTGGGCCAGCCATCCGAGTTTAAGGACTTCCAGTCCTGGCTCCAATCATTTAATCCGACATACCTTGGATGTCCAGGTGCTGAATACGATGGCGAACACTGTCTACGGTGACCCGGCGAAGTACGAGGAACTGCCGGCGAGCGGTGCCTTCAAGGGCACCTACGAAACAATCTACCGACGACTCGATCTGTTGCAGTTGCGGTCAGGCCTGTTCGGGCCGGTGACGCTTTCGTATTCCTGATCAATCGCGCAGGATCAGCGCGTCCGCAACATCGAGATCCAGCGTAAACTCTGTGCCATCCCCATTTTTTTTACTCGTCAGCTTTGCGCCGCTGGCGAGCACCGCCGTTTTCGGGATCGGGATCTTCACCGTGACAGTCAGGTTCTTCACGGGGGCTGCGCTCCAATTGGCCAACGTGATCAGGACCCCTTTCTTCGATTCAATTATCGTGGTCTCAACCAACCGCTCCGACGCCACGACGGGATGGCGGCTGGCATCGACCTGCCGATTAATAAGCTGTGCGGCCGCTGCATCGAATGCCGTCGGGATGAAGTGGGACATGGCGTCGTCCGATGAGCTGCGGTCCAGGGGCCGCTGCGGGATCGCGGGTGCGAAGTAGGCCAGGGACGGCAGGAACGCGCAGTACACCACACTGCCTTTTCCTACTACCCGCGTGGCTATGGCCGCTGAGCCGTCGGAGAACTTCCCGTCAATTTCTGCTCCAGCAGCTGTTACCTTGCTGCGGACGCCGTAGGCCGACAGATCAGCACCATTCCACCGCAGCGTCGCGACTGGTTCGACATACGGTAAATCCTGTTTGATGAAATCAACCTGCCCGCCTTCCGGCATTTCCAGTGCCGTCTGGTCGACTCCGTAAAGCTTGCGCATGATCTGGTTCGGCCGGTTGTATTCGTCAAACATTCCGGCGCCGGCCGTAGCAAACAGCGCGCCACCGTTCTTCACCCACGCGGAAATATTTTTCGACGCGGCCAGGCTGACGTGGTTATCAGTCAAAAACAGCACCTTATATTGCGCGAGCGTGCCGTCCTGTGCATCGGCCTCGACCACAAAATCCAAGTGTGCCCCGCCGTGCAGGATAGCCACGTACAGTCCGCGTTTAGCGGCGGCGAACGAGCCTTTGTTGTCATCCCAGATATCGCCGGTTTCACTGAACCACAGGGCCGTGTCCGCCTGGCGCACCTGACCGCTCTGCACAATATCTTCATACAGTCCAAGTTCACGCACCGTCTGGAGTACGGTCACATACGTGTCGTCGTTGGTGACATGATTCTCCGAGTACGCGTTCCATACCGGCCGGAACTCGAACAGGTTGATTTTTTTCATGCCGTGCCCGAGCGCATTGTAAAAGAGCCGCCGCCAGCTGTCGGGCCTATTGCCCGGCCAGTGCGGCATGACGTAATACATGATCTTGCGGTCCGGCTTGCCGCGCAGTCCCGCCCGAAACAGGTCGAGATTGATACCGTTCATCTGCTGCGTGCCCATTGGTACCTGCCAGATATAGTCTTCCGACCAAGGCATGGTCATACCGTCACGCCGAAAGCAATTAACCCACTTGAATACTTCACCGAGGTACGAATGTCTGGCGCCACCGTGGTGCGGCGAGAAGTTGGCGCCGATATGGGCGTTGGGCAGATATTCCTGAACGATATCCGTGCGTTCCTTGATCGCATCGATGCCGTAGTGATGCAGATAACGTTGCGACCAGTAGTACACGCCCGGATTACTTTTCTGCAGGTTCGCGTCTGGGTTGTAGACGATCTTCTGCCAGTCGTCGCCGGCCGCCGGATCAATGTCTTGCGGCGCCAGGCCCTTTGCTTTCAGGAAGGCGCGGAACCCTTCGTTCGGCGCCCCGCCGCCTGGCCGTGGCAAACCGATCTCGTCGCCAAGCGATACCACCGCAATGTCCTTCTTCGCGTCGCCCAGCTGGTCACAGTGCGCGGCCAGCTTGTCCGCCGGAACGCCGGGGGGAATACTTAAATAAGCACCCGCCCCGGCATTGTCCAAGCGCAGTGGGCGAATATTGAACATCGCCCGAAACTCCGCGACCGCGGCATCGTACTTCTCGTCGACACCCCGCTTCAAGCCATAAGCAATCGAGTCTTCGTCAGCAATCATTTGGGCATAGATGAACGTGTCCGTCGGTGCCTTACCATGGACCGGTACTTTTCTAAGAACATCCAACAGGTCATAAAGCGCCTGGTCCATGGTCCGAACCTGCTGGACATAACGGACATCCGCGTTTGCCACGAGCGGCAGGTCCCCTTCACCATGAAATTCGGCGAACCCCTCGATGTTGCCGTCCGCCTTTCTGAGGCCGAGCTCGAGTTTGTACTTGCCGTCCCCGGTGAAACCCCATTGGCCATCATTCATCGTATCCATGGTCCCGCCGACATCGATCCACTCCGTCGTTTGGCCCGCCGCTACCTCGACACTCAACGGCTTCCAGACTTCCGGATCGCGCAGATGAATCCAATAGGGAGAATGCTGCTGCCAAGGGCCGCCGGGGTACGTCAGGCTCTTGAGTGTCAGCTTTTCTGCGCCGATGTTGGTGATCTTGAGCCATACGTCCCCCGTCTGCGTCAGCAGCCCGTCCAGCGGCAGATAGCTTTCCGTCGCAATCCGATTGTTGACATCAGCAAAGTTGTTGGTGAGGAGGACGATATCGACATTGCGCTTTGCGGCGAGCCCTTCCTGCTTACCGGCGATCAGGCTGATCGTTGCTTTCCCGGCTTTCAATTCAGCGAAGGCGTCGTGTCCTTCCCAAACGACGTTCTCAACGGCGCCCCAAGACCACTCGACTTCTTTCTTCAACTTCTGACCGAATGCCCAGATCTTCACGTTATCGCGCGCGCCGTAGAGGCGGTCGAGCCGCGTTTCGCCATCCTGCTCGACCGTAATACGAAACTGCGTTTCAAAGCGGTAAGCCGCCTCGTAGCGAACTAATACGAGGTACTTGTCGGCCTTCGCAACGTCGACGTTGATCGTGGCAACCGTCTCTGCACACTGCGCCGGCGCGCCCAGGAATGCCTTGCGGCTGAGATACGTATTGGCCAGAGTGGCGGCATAATAATTCTCGCCCCAGGACTTTGCCTGCCAGCCCGGTTTCTGTACCTGGAACTCCTCGGCCTCGCAGTAGTAGTTGCCGTCCGGCGCCAATGTGACCGGCTCACCATTGGCCCGAAACGCCTGCGCCCCTTTGTTGGCTGCAGTCGGTATCCTCGAACCTTCGGATGACGCCTGTGTGTCAGGTGTATGGCATCCAGCCAAAACGAGCAGCGCAATGACCGGCAGATGGAGTGGTATGGTAGTAAGAAGATGCTTCATAGAATTTATTTCCTTCCTTAGAGATACCGTCTTCTTGGCGGGGCGCTTTTAGAAACCCATCAGAAACTCGTCAGTTAAACCTGCGCACAATCCCATTCTGCCGTTGTGATATAACCGTTGTCGACGACAAGTGATGTGCCGGTGACACCGGCGGAATCTTCGCAGCACAAATACAGCGCATTGCGGGCGATGTCGTTCGGAGTCAGCGCTTCGTTAATGGGAACTCGCTGAAGGCGGGCGCGCAATGCCGCATCCGGATCCGGCATCGTTGACATGTGATAACGCAGCATCGGAGTGTCAGTGATCCCCGGACAAATGCAGTTGCAGCGAACACCCACGTTTGCATAGTCGACGGCGATCGACCGCGTCAAACCGAGCACCGCATGCTTTGATGCGACATAGGCGGGCGTCTTTGCCTGAGTAATGAAGCTACCCACAGAACCGATATTTACAACGTAGCTGCGATCATTCTTCTCCAAATGCGGCACTGCGTATTTGACAGCCAGAAAGATGCCCTTCAGATTCACTCCCATCAGCGTATCCCAATCCGCTTCCGAATACTCGTGCAGCATGCCGACATGGACGATTCCCGCACAATTCAGGACTGACTGAAGGCCGCCAAACTTCTCCACTGTTTGATTGATGGAGTCGCGCACTGAATCAGCGGAGGTAACGTCGCATTCATAAAAGACCGCACTGCCACCTGCCGCGTTAATTCTCTCAACAAGTTCCTGCCCGCGGTCAACTTGCACGTCGGTGACTGCGACGTTGGCACCTTCCTCCGCGAATAATTCGGAAATGCCCTCGCCCATACCCGAGGCGCCGCCGGCGACCCACGCCGTTTGACCTTCAAGACGTTTCATAAATTCACCCCTCATTCAAAGTTTCAATGGATCCACAAATATTCGATGCACACAGTGATGACGGCGCTGTAATACCGATATCTAGCCACCGCCATCGCCGTTTGCCAATAATCCCATATGATCGAAACTTTGCAAAACAGCGGCTCCCGTAATTGCGCTGCTGTCGGGAGCACCAGCAATTTCCTGGTTCCAACCAGTTGAATAGGGGTCCAACCACATTTAGCCCTAATTTCCCCTGTCGGGATCGGCGGCGACGACTGTGTTGCGTAAGGTGCCGACACCTTCCATTTCCAGTTCAATGACATCGCCGCTGCGCAAGTACGTGTCACCCTCGATCCCCGAACCGCCGCCAACCGTGCCGGACCCCATGACCTCGCCAGGATGGATATATTCATCCATTGAAGCGTGGGCGATCATGTCCTTGAAATGCCAGTGGTTCGTACTGGAGTGGGTATCGCAATAGCGTTCCCCGTTGACGCGCGCGACCATTTTCAGGTTGTAGATATCATCGATTTCATCGGCGGTGACGATCCACGGGCCGAGACAATGGGCGCCGGCGAAATCCTTGCCCTTGGCGGGGCCGAGCCCCACTGACATTTCCTGATTCTGGATGTCACGGGCACTGAAGTCATTGTAGATCATATAGCCGAAAACATGGTCCATCGCCTGTTCAGCGGGGATATTGATTCCACCTTTCCCGATGACCACGGCAATTTCGAATTCGAAATCAATCGCGTCTGCAAAGGTCGGAATGACGATGTCACTGTTATGTCCGCTGACGCTGCCGGCATTGCCCTTGTAATAAACGGGTATGTTGTACCATTCCGGGGGAATTTCGAGTCCGAGCTTAGGATATATGTTCTTGAGATGCGTCTCAAAGCCCATGAAATCGCGCATTAATGGCGGCCTGGGGATTGGCGATAGAAGCATAAGATCATCGAGCTTAGCGGCGAAGGTAATGCCGTGTTTGCTTTGCATCTGATCCTGTTCGGATACCCAATCCAACGCCTTGCGCGCCGCTTCCATGGCGGGTTCGCCGGCTTCGATAAAGGCAACCATGTCCGGCGGCAGGAGGGCGTTGCTTAACCGTGCGGCCGCCCGCTCAGTGATGCCTGACTCCAGCATGGCCAAGCGATAGGCGGCTTCCAGGTCGATGACAAGCTCGTCATCGGTCACCGCGCCGATGCGGGTCTGCTTCCCGATTTCTGTGGATACGAGAAATGACGTAAGTTTCATTCGGTGTCTGCCCCGGTTTGGCTGTGGTTGGTTAGCGCATTACCCAGCCGCCATTGACGTCGAGGACAGTGCCAGTGATGAAACTGGCTAAGTCCGACGCCAAAAAAAGAACCGCATTCGCCATGTCCTGTGTCGTGCCGAGGCGGCCGAGTGGGATAACTTCTTTGTAGCCCGCCATCACTTCGTCGCTGAAGTGCTCGGTTAAGTCGGACAAGAACGGTGCCGGCGCGATGGCGTTGGCGGTACACCCGTGGGGCGCCAGATAGGTTGCAAACGATCGGGTCATGCTTATGATCCCGCCCTTTGATGATGCATAGTGGGCCACGGGAACCAGGCCGCCGCCACTGTGGGCTGCGACTGAGGTTATATTGATGATGCGGCCGCCTGGCCGATCTTTTATCTGCTCGGCAGCGGCCTGGGAGCAGAAAAATGTGCCGTTGAGATTGACGTCCATGACATGATTCCAGAGTTCCTCGTCAATTTCCGGCATCGTCGTAATCGGGCATATCCCGGCGTTATTCACCAGGATGTCCAGCCGCCCCAGCTGCGAGATACTCGCTGCAACTAATTCTCGGCAGTCCGCCGCCTTACCGACATCGGCCTTCACAAAAATACTGCGCACGCCCAGTTCCGCTATTTCGGAAGCCGCGAGCTTGCCGGCGTCCTCCTGAACATCCGCGATGACAACGTCGGCGCCACTCTCGGCAAGTGTCTGGGCGATGACCCGTCCCAAGCCGCGAGCCGAACCGGTAATGATCGCGACCTTCCCGGATAATGCGATATCCATGACTGTCTCCTGCACTATTGACGATTGTCTTGCGCCGCCGCGATGGCTCGCAAACCCGCGCGCGCGCACTCACGGCGTCTGCAGTATCTCGAGGGTTGTCCCATCCGGGTCAGAGAAGTAGCAGAACCGCACGCCGCCAACGTCGGGGTGCGATTCGGATATCGTTACGGGTGTCGTCGTGAACTTGACGCCTTTCGCGCTGAGCGCGGCGTATGTTTCGTCGATGTTCTCCACCTGAAAACAGATATGCCCGACACCGATATCACTGGGCAGCGCATCCTCCGGGATGGGCTTGCTGTCGCTGCTCATGTACTGAAATATTTCAATGACCGCCGAGCAATTCGGAACTGCGAGAAAAGCCGCGCGAACCTTAGTGCCGGGAATCGCGACACCCCGTGAAAACTCCGCGTCGTCAATCTCCGTTTGGGCCGCAATTGTCAGCCCCAGAACATCGGTGTAGAACTCCAGGGAACGATCGAAATCAGAGACGATTATGTTTGTGTGATGCCAGCCAGTGAACATAGGTGCCTCGTGTGGTTATGGAATGGTTTGTGAAACTATCAGCAAGATAGTGGCGCGGTATCAAAACAGCAAACGGATAGTCGTCGATACGTTTCTGGGCATAGCCCGACAAAGTCCCGTCTGAGAGGCGCGAATCCATCGCCAGGCATTCCGGCCAGGGCACCTGTCAGCATGTGACGCCTTTGCCTTCGCTGCCAAAGGCCTGGAGGCGAAGCGCCTCACCGACCTCGGTTGCGGTCCGGGGCATGTAGTGAACCTGCAGGGCCCAACGCTGTTGGTCGGTCTGATTGGTCGGCGTGCCGTGCGGCAATTTCCCATCGAACAACATCAAATCGCCAGGCTCCATCGGCAGCGCCAGGCGTCGGTCCCCGGCAACGTGGTCGTCGCAGAGCTGCCAGTCACGGCGCATGAAGTGCGGCCGCGGCCCGTCGCGGTGCCCGCCTGGGATCACGTGCATACAACCGTTCGCAACGGTCACGTCGCTGAGTGCGGTCCAGACAGCAACAACTCGCGTGTCGAGCGGCAGGTTGAAATACGCGTGGTCCTGGTGCCAGGGTTTCTCACGGCCGCCAGGTGGCTTGATCATGGCCATGTCCTGAAACAGCCGCATCGGCACACCCGCGATCCGTTCAATTACCTCGAGCAGGGGCGGATACTCGGCAGCAGCAAGCAGTGGGGGATGTTTCTCGACGAATCCCATGAACTTGCGAACCAGCTCCCGGCGCACATCGCGCGGCAGGTCGGCTATCGCGTCGATTCGATCGCTCATTGCCAGCTGTTCGAAGCTCGGCGTGTCGGGCAGGTCGAGATGCAGCGCCGCCATGCCAAGGCGTTCCCGCAACATGCCTTCGAAATAAACAGCTTCGCAACCCGGGTCGTCATCTCCGCGCATTGCCTCCAGCTCGGTCACGGCAGCCGCCACGACATCCGCCGGGAGCCCACCCCGAATCAGCAGGAACCCCTCGGCTTCGTAACGGTCCAGGGCCGCCTGATCGACCGCCTGGAAACCATCGACGCTGTCCGCCTCGGCGTCCATCTGGTAGACAGCCGGGCTATGCGGTTCCATCAGTTTTTCGATAAAGATGTTCATCATTTCCTCAATTAAACCTGCGCCAGAAATTCCTTGACCGTCGTGTCAAAAATCGCTTCCCATTCCGGTACCCAAAGGCACTCCGTGAGCTAGCAGCCGACGCGGGGATCTATTGGCTCATGGTGATCTTGGCGGCGTGCTGGAGTGTTGGTTCGGAGTTTTTGAAACTGGTCTGCCGGTTGGCGATTGGGATACCACGTTCACTACAGAACAACTTTGGAATATCGATTGCTACGAATGCAGGCAACAAGCTATATTAGGCCGGTCCGACTTCCTGTCAACTCTCTCTCCTTTACAATGAATAATGCGTCCGCGAGATGAGCCTGGGGGAGGCATTCAGCCGTCTTGTCGCCGTGGACAGCCAGATCATCGGTTCCTGTCCGGGCTCGAAAATGATCGATTCTCTCGAACGCATCGAACGGAGGCACCTATAATGATGCTGGACAATAATCTACGCGTTGCAGACCTGACCGGTCTGACCGGAGACGTTCCCAGAGAGATCTCGAAACTGGTCAGTCCGATTCTCACCAAGACGGAACCGTGGGAATACAGCCTCCTGAAGGGCCCGGATAAAGATCCGTTGCGCTATCCCACAGTTGTCAGAAATACCTGCGGACCGCGACCCGATGACAAGTATTACCTCTATTACGCACACCATGACATCCCTTCGGGGATCGGCTGCGCCATCGCCGACGAGCTCTGCGGCCCCTACCTCAAGCTGGCCGAGCTCGACGCCGGCCGGGACCACAGCCAGGTACTGGAACTGCCCCGGGACGACGTGACAGCCGACAACGCAGTGCTGCTGAAACATGCCTTTGGCTCGACCCCGCTGGATCACGAGCTGATCGGCAACTTCCATCATCTCTCCAGTCCATGCGTTCTGTGGAATCCAAAGGCGGAACTGTGGCTTTTGTACTTCCACACCTACCAGTACCTCTGGCCTTCGGGCGGCGGGCACCAGCAAACGTACCTGGCAACCTGCCGGGATCTAGCCACCCACGATTGGGAGATTCTGAAAAATCCGGACGGTACGTGGCAGATTGTGCTGCCCGTCACCGCCGAGCCCTGGATGAACAGCCAATCCAGCTACCACAGCATCTGCTGTCTGCCTGATGGACGGTTCGTAGCCTATCTCAGCGGCACCGGTGGCGAATATATCGATGGGCAATGGCAGATAACGTCTCGCGGCCTCGGTTTTGCCATGTCGGACGACGGTATTTCCTGGGATTACTCGCCCGAGAATCCATTTGTGGAGGATGACGGCAAAGGGTTGGCGGTCGGAATGATCGGCTACCTGGGCAACGACGAATACCTCGTGGTCTGGGCCGACAACGAACGCGTGCACTACGGCAGAACGACCGACTTCCGGACCGTCACCCGGGATCCGGGGCCAGCAGCGAAGTGGCAAGGCGGGTTGATCAACCCGTGGCGGGACGGTGACACACTGTATCTTTTCAAAGGCGATTGCATTGCTACTATGAAACTGCCGGTCTAATAATGCTGGACACTCGAGCCTGCCGGTGCGATCACCGCGCTACGAGGAACTCACATCCAGCATCAGGCATCTGAGCAACAACAAGCTACTCCAACTCCGCCATATACTCGATCTTTGCCGTCTGGCGAAGGGATTCGAGGTAACCGTCGCGCATCCAGCGCAGCTTGGCGGCATTCAGGTCGCCGCGCAGCGAGGACTTTTCCCCGTTCGCCAGCCCTCGGATTATCGCTATGTACCACCGATCGAGCTCGGCATCACTAATGTTGGTGTCTGCAACGTTTGCCGGCTTCGCGCCCTGCCGCATCCAGCGCAGCTTGACGGCCCGCAGCTGACTGCGCAGAGAGTCCTGCTCACCATCCGACTTCTTGCTCACGAGCGCGCGCATCAACGCAAGGTACCACTCGTTGAGCTCGGCGTCACTGATCTTGACATCCACGGGGCTCAGACCGTGACGCGCGTAGAAGATCTCGGCCCGAAGCAGCGCTTCGTGGGTGACCATTTCTTGAGGCATCGGCGGGAACGACTCCGTGAACTTCTTCTGGTACTCGGGATCCTTGTCAACGCCCTTCTTACGCGCTTCCGCGGCCAGCAGGAATTGCCCCAGGGCTCTGGGCAGCGACATGAGCATGCTCGGATACATGATATCGCCGTCTACCTCGATCTCCGCCGCGGAGAAAAGCTCCTCGACGAGCACGGCGTCCTTCGCGATCGTCTCCGGCGCGACCCCGCGCAGCCGTGCCTCGCCGCCGATGATCATCTCCCTGATCTTGTCCCGGAGCGGGGTTTTCGGTTTCTCCCTGGAACCTATTCTCCGGTTAGACATCTCTTCCACGCCGGCGGCGATGGCCGCCTGCGGCACGCGCTTGCCGTAGACCCGCACCTTGGCCTTCGCCAGGCGCGCCTTCAGCCACTCGCCACGCGCCGCGGCCTTCTTCCCCCTGGACACGAGTTTCCGGACCGCGTCCCGGGCCTGCTGCCCGGTAAGCGAGCCAAGAATCACCGTGTCGCCCGTCAGCCATTCGTCGATCTCTGCCTCAGTCACCTTTGTCGGGTCCGGTTTACTCGCGAGTTCGGGAATGCTCTTCTCATAGAAATTGGCGAGAGCCGTTGTCTCCTGCCGCGTCCGACGTGCCTTATCCTCCCGTTTCCTGCTGATCTGTCTCTGGTAACCAGGGTCTTTGTCGAGCCCCTCCTTCACGAACTGCTGGGCGACCAGCTCCTGATCGACGGCGTGCCGGACCGCTGCGGCGATCGTCTCGCCTTCCTCCGGGACGACAGCCGACTTCGGGACCGGCGTGCCGTTGACCCGCGCCACCACCGCGGGCAGGTCATCCAGCGAAACCGCCCCGGCCGCATTCACCTCTGGCGCCGCCCCCATGCAGAAGGCAAAGGTCAGCACGGCGGCAATGAACGCGCCCGTCGTCCGTTTTCTGTTTCTGTCGAGTATCCTTGCTTGCATTATTTCGATCTCCTCGGTGCCATGAATGAAGTGGATGAAATCCAATCTGTTTCTGGAGGTGTAGGCACCGGCCTGATTTACCAATTGGCTCCGCCAACCCACCCTCTCCAACTACCCGTACTATCGCACCTCAGAGAACCTCGTCAACCTGAGTCACCTAAAACGCGCAAGCCATGCCAGCACAGAGCATTACCCCCCCCCAAAAAAAGTAAAAATGTTTTTATTTTTTTGCTTGCAATTCGGCCGAAAAAATTATTATACAAGCATTGTTGATGCAGTCGTAGGAACTACGATCGCGGTCCTGATGGAGACATTTGAATCGAAACCACTTGCAACTCGAGTAACTGAGCAGTTGCCACACAAATCAAGGGAGCCCGAAAATGA